>JYMV01005983.1_pt1 | contig 13059 bp, 10 predicted proteins | sample 338911 | NCBI WGS metagenome assembly JYMV01 (sample SAMN03354496, study PRJNA234377) | hydrothermal vent metagenome | biome: Deep sea; feature: Hydrothermal plumes at the Eastern Lau Spreading Center, Western Pacific Ocean; material: Seawater | place: Tonga | collected 2009 | depth 2000 m m | reverse complement strand
TTACTACTAACACACGCGCACATTGGTCACTACGCGGGACTCATCCAACTCGGGCGAGAGGTCGCGTCAACAAGAGAAATTCCCACATATGTCACAAAACGAATGGCTCATTTCTTAACGACTAATGGGCCATGGTCCCAGCTTGTCGAGCTCAACCAAATTCAAATACACATTGTTTCAGATACTGATTCCCTCTCGACAATGTTTTCACCACTTGAGGGCTTAGAAGTAGAAGCGATAAAAGTTCCCCACCGTGATGAGTTTAGTGACACTGTGGCATTCAAAATTTACGGTCAAAACAAAACGGTATTGTTTGTTCCAGACATTGACCGTTGGGAAGGGAATGAGAAACTACTCAATCGATTACTTGATGGAATTGACATCGCATACATCGACGCTACGTTTTATGATGGGCGAGAATTGCCAGGAAGAGATATGACCAAAATTCCACACCCAATGATGATCGACACGATGGAATTATTGTCAACGTACGCTGCCAAACATCCGGGAGCGATTCGATTCATCCATTTGAACCATACAAACCCTGCGTTAAGTGACCGAAGTATTCAAGAAGAAATTACACGTCGCGGGTTTCAAATTGCAGTTCAAGGCGAACGAATAGGCCTGTAACCCTTCTTTTCCTAGAAACAAAGGAGTTATATCCATTTTTTCTTGTGCGTCATCCATTCGTGTGGAATAATAAGTTCAACTATGATAATTGAATTAGGTAAAGCCTACGGGAATTGGGGAGCCTGCGAATAATGAAACGCCTTACGCGAGGAGTAATTTGCATGTTCGCCTTACTACTAGTAAGTGCGATGCAAGCTCAAGCAACCGGACGCGGTGCTACTGGTTGGACAATTGTTGATAGTTACGTACTTCCTGAAGGTGCCTCTGGTTTAGCGTTTGATGGCACGTATTTATATTGTGGAATTTATGGTGTGAACGGAGGTTGGATTTATCGAATTGACCCAACGACTGGAGCATACACTCCATTCTTCATTGGTGAACAAGAAGATGCATTTGGATTGACCTTCGACGGACAAAATCTTTGGACTACAGACCACATTGGAAGTTCAACGACGCCTGCGTTTGCAATGAAACTTGATTGGAATGGAGACATCCTAACTCAATTCGATATGCCCGATCATTACATGTCTGGAATCGCATATGACAATGGCGATTTCTGGGTCGCTCGATATTACGATGACCCCGGCCATTTATATAAAGTTACAGAAACGGGAACAGTAATTCATCAATTTGATGGTCCCGATGATCAACCTTGGGATTTAGCAATGCAAGATGGAAACATCTGGATTGCAGATTACTACGGAAACATGTTGTACTACGTTGACTCAATTACTGGAGCAGTACTGAATAGTAATCCATCTGAAGGTGAAGACCCCTCTGGCATCGTGTGGGATGGGCAACACCTTTGGTATTGTGATAATGGTGATAACTGGGATGAAGATATTTTGTATAAGGTTGAATTACAAGGCAGTGGTTCACCTGAAATTATAATTGCAGATGCTGAACATGATTTTGGCAATGTTGCAATTGGAGATGTGGGTCTGTGGAATGTACTTGTTGCAAATACTGGCACCGCTTCCTTAACAATTACCGAAGTCAACTTTGGGGTGACAACCGAGCTCAGTAGCCCTGCAATTTTTCCAATTGTCATTGCCTCTGGAGCCACTGCTTTACTTCCAATCAAATATACACCCGAATCCCCAACTCCAATCACTGTCACCGCAACAGTGATTTCAAATGACCCAATTCACCCAACAGAAGAATTATTAATCACCGGTCAAGGTGTGTATTCCAAACCGACAATGTTCATCGCTGATGCAAACCATCAGTTCGGTGCTGTCAGAATTCATGCGATGACTCGATGGGATATTGAAGTGACGAGCATGGGGTTAGCTCCACTCATTATCAAGAACATTACCAGTAGCAATCCTCGATTCATCATCGACCAAGCGTTGGACTTCCCAATCATTTTAAATACGTTGCAATCTACAACTCTTGGCGTATGGTTCAATCCAACGACCATTGATGCAGAATCTTCATCGATTCTCATCTACTCCAACGACCAAACAACAACACCAAACATCTCTGTCCAAGGCAGCGGAATAGATACGACATATCCAATTGGAACTGAATTATGGTCGTCACAATTTCTAGATGATTGGGACAATAGTTTCCAAGCGATGGCTCCAATTCAAGATATCAATGGCGATGGGATTACTGATGTAATTGGGTGTTCTGAAGATAATTATATTCGGTGTTTCAATGGCAACGCGGATCAAACTGGCGATGTCCTCTGGGCACATGAAATTTACAGTGGAAATATTTATTCCGGCAAAGGGTTAGACATTGTTGAAGATATCGATAATGACGGGTACAGCGATGTCGTAGTTGGCGCAACAGGTGGTGCTCGATTAATTCGAATGATTTCGGGTAAAACCGGAGATGAAATTTGGACCTATCACACCAACGCTGTTGGCAATGGTGGCTGGGTGTATCAAGTCGATGGCAGTCGCGACTTCAACGGTGATGGCATACACGATGTGCTCGCGTGTGCTGGCGATGATGGTGATGACGCTGGTCCCAAACGCGCCTATTGTTTTAACGGAATCGATGGGACATTACTCTGGCAATATGTCGTAGGAGGTCCAGTCTTTGCAATTATTGCTGTAGATGACTTTACGGGCGATGGCATTCCAGATGCTGTTGCTGGCGCATCTGATCAATGGGAGACGCAAGGACTCGCAATTGGAATCAACGGTGCTACGGGGCAAGCAATGTGGACCTTCCCAACCAACGGATCTTCAGTTTGGGCACTTGCACAAATTGGAAACATCACTTTTGATGGAATCAATGATGTCATGGTTGGTGATTTCTATGGTGATTATTATGCGTTGAATGCAACCAACGGGAATGAAATTTACAGTGGTTCAGGGCTTGGACTCCTCCTTGGGTTTACACGTATTGAAGATGTCAACGGGGACGGACATCCCGAAGTCGTACCGGAACATTTTTACAACTTTGTACGTGTCATTAGCGGTTTAGATGGAAGTGCAATTTGGACAACATCTGTGATAGATAGCCCAACAGTTGCTGCGGCGCTCAATGATATCAATGGCGATGGCATCAATGACCTCGTCGTAGGCACGTTGTTTAGTGATAACTACACATACTTTTTAGATGGAACCAGTGGCGAAGTATTACACATCGCAAATTTTGGAACACCAATTGATTCTATAACTGCAATTCCAGATATTGTTGGTGATGGTTCATGGGAACTCGTTGCAGGTGGTCGCGATGGAACTATTGCATGTCTCTCAGGTGGAGTCGATGCTGTCGTCTATAACCCAGCTGACATAAACCAAGACGGAATTGTGGGTGTCATTGACCTATTAATTGTTATCGATCAGTGGGGACAGACAAACTCCCCCGCTGACATTACAGGCGATGGCATCGTCAATGTTACAGACCTCCTCATGGTGGTGAATAATTGGGGTTCGTAAGTGTTTTGTAAACAAATGCAACCCCAACATAGAGCAATGCGAATACTGTTGTAATCAAGGAGAGTTTGATGTTGCGAATATCCTCAGTGCTTTTGACGACATATATCAGTTGTTCTGCTTTGGGACATGTACACCTGCTGACTCCCACAGGAGATGATGTGCTTGAGGTTGGGACAACATATGAAATTTCTTGGCAAATCACAATTGTTCACAAGACACAAAATTGGGACTTGGAATATACAACCGTTGGCTTACAAGGACCGTGGTCTCCAATAGTTGATGATTTACCTGTCGGTGACAATTCGCAAGACAGTATCCATACGTATGACTGGATTATTCCAGACACTCCAAGTGATACCGTGTGGGTTCGGGTCATCATGGACAACGTCAATGGTTTTTATGATGATACAAACGATCAACCATTTTCGATTGTCGCTCCTGCAACTTGCCCAAGTGATATCAATGGTGACGCGTTCGTCAATGTGAGTGACCTACTCGCGGTTATTGACCAATGGGGACAAACAGACTCCGAAGCTGACATTTCTGGTGACGGTGTCGTGAATATCACCGATTTGCTCATGATTGTCGGCAACTGGGGACCGTGTGCGTAATTAGATTTGGAGAATCCCAAAACAGCGTGTACAATTGAACAATGATGCGAATTTTTTTCTACCTTGCACTACTTTATAGTTTTACACCTTTTTCGTATGCGCAGTGGCCAGATCAAACGCCACCAGACAAAGTACCCGTCTTTCTTCCACCTGATTATGATCCAAAAGTGCCCGCTCCGCTCGTTATCTTTCTGCACGGTTGGGCCCCAATATCCCCTATTTGGTATGACATACTCGTTCCGATTCAAGATGACGCAAATGAACATGGTTACATTTTCGCAAAACCTATTGGTAGCCAAGACGTGTTTGGAGATTACTACTGGAATGCAACCGACGCATGCTGCGACATGTTCAATTCCGATCCGGAGCATGTCAGTTATATACTTGCGTTGGTCGACTCAATCAAAGAAAACTACAACGTAGATCCGCAGCGGATTCATCTGATCGGGCAATCCAATGGTGGATTTATGTGCCATCGTATGGCTTGTGAAGCTCCTGAAGTATTCGCTTCTGTCGTAAGTTTGACCGGTGCCATGTGGAATGACGAATCGAATTGCCAGCCAAGCGAACCCATCCATGTCTTGCACATTCACGGAACACTCGACCCAATTATTTTCTGGCTTGGAGGATTCCTCGGTCCAAAGTTGGTTCCATATCCAGGAGCATCGACGACTGCAGCGTATTGGGCGACACACAACGGTTGTTCAACCGATGCTACCGACGCAGGAAATTTCAACTTCGATGACTTTATTTGGTTCCCTGATGCTGAAACAACTCGGTGGGTCTATGAACAATGTGACGAATCTTCTGCCGGCTCAAGCGAATTGTGGGAAGTGTTTGGAGGAAGCCACTTCCCGATCATTTCAACCGAGGGCACAAACATGATCTTCGAATACATGGACACACACACGAAACCTGTGCCCACATGCAATGCTGATGTGAATGGTGACGATCAAGTCAATGTTGCAGATGTGTTGTATGTGATCAGCGCATGGAAGTCATCGGATCCGGACGCAGACATAAACAACGATGGCGTTGTGAATGTTGCCGATCTGCTTGAAGTTATTTCTGGGTGGGGACCCTGCTAGTACCACCAATGACTTAATTGAATGTCTAGATCGATGGTGCCTCGCCGAGCAGGTATTATGGTGGGTATGCCAACCCTTGAAACCACTGTCGACGGACTTCATTTCAAAAATCCTTTTGTGATTGGAAGTGGTCCTCCCGGAACAAATGCAAACGTCATCCGGAAGGCATTTGATGAAGGCTGGGGTGGTGTTATCGCAAAGACGATCAGTTTGGATGCATCTAAAGTTGTCAACGTTGCTCCAAGATACGCACGAATGCGTGCAACCGATTCGAAGGAAGTATTCGGTTGGGAAAACATCGAACTGATCAGTGATCGTCCATTTGACACTTGGCTTGAAGAATTCGACAGCGTGAAGCAATCGCATCCAGATGGAATCTTGATTGCTTCAATCATGGAGGAATACAGGAAAGATCCGTGGATTGAAATCGTTCAACGGTGTCAAGATGTCGGTGTTGATGCATTTGAGTTGAACTTCTCTTGCCCACATGGATTGCCCGAACGAAAAATGGGTGCGGCAATGGGTGAGAACCCTGAGATCGTAAAGGAAGTCACTGGTTGGGCGATGGAAGTGGCAACGATCCCCGTGTGGACGAAGATGACCCCGAATATCACTCACATTACCGATCCTGGAAGAGCGGCTCTTGCGAGCGGCGCACAAGGTCTTGCCGCAATCAACACAATCCTCAGCGTCATGAGTGTTGATCTTGAAACGCTTCGACCTCAACCGACCGTCGAAGGGTACAGCGTTCCCGGAGGATACTCATGCAAAGCAGTCCGCCCGATTGCGCTTCGCATGGTGATGGAACTTGCCCGCATGATCAGGGACGAGTTTCCAGATCGTACGTTATCTGGAATCGGTGGCGTGGAATCTGGTGAAGATGCTGCGCAGTTCATTCTGCTTGGTGCTCATACCGTACAAGTCTGTACTGGCGTCATGATCAACGGGTATGGAATGGTGAATGAGTTGTGCAGCAGTCTACTAGCGTTTATGCAGAAACATGAATTCGAAACGATCGACGATTTTCGCGGTGCAAGTTTGCCCTACTTCAGCACGCATGCTGATCTAGTAGATCGGCAAGCCAAAGCCAAGGCTGAAGCAAAAGCTCGTAGAGAAGGCATGGTCGAAAAAGATGCACAGTGGTCGGGAGATGACTTTGTGCAACAGTCGGATCGACTTGTGTCTAACGACTGATGTAATTTCCAGATCCGATGTCGCCGAGGAACTCACCGCGCTCAGCAACGATTTTTCCACGAAGCAACACAACTTCCGCCCTTCCCTTGCGTTCCATTCCCTCGTATCCGCAATAGTCGATCTTCGATAAACTGTCTTCCTGTGTAAATGTGCCGGTGAACGAAGAATCGTAGATCACGAAATCTGCGTCGCTCCCCACACAAATCGCACCCTTTCGGGGGTACATGTTGAATGTTTTGGCTGGCTGCGTACTGCACACCGTCACCATGCGTTGCATGTCGATCTTGCCCGCACACACGCCAAACGTATGCACAAGATCAACGCGTTCTTGGATCGACGGAATGCCGTTGGGAATGAGGGTGAACGCGTCCTTGCCCGTTGAAATTAAATGGCGCATGATCTGTACCGATTGTTGAAACAGATCCACTTTCAAGTCCACTCCACAATTCATTGTGTTCTTCCGCATCGCGAAGTGGTGGTGACATGACGTACTTTGCCCCTTCAAAGTCAGGTCGCTCCGCATACGTCTTGTCTAGCACAAGATGTGGGATCACGGCTTCTACCGTCACTTCAACTCCGCGACTCCGCGCATCCATTGCTGCATCAACAGCAACACCGCAGGAAGTGTGCACGATGTACACACTCGCGCCGGTTTTCTCTGCAAATTCGCATAGATGGTTCACGCCACCAGCTTCCACTGATCGTGGTCGTGATGGTTCGTGCCATTCTGGACCTGTCTTGCCTTCACCAATCAGTTGAGTTTGCATCGAATCGATTTCTTCTGCATTTTCACAATGTGCAGTAATGATCACCCCAAGTTCTCTGGCGAGTTCCATCAATTCCAACAAGTGCTCATCGGAAATATTAAGGGCGCCCTTGTATGCCAAGAACACTTTGAACGATTGCACTCCTTCGGTTGCCACTAGCTCGCGGAGTTGTGCTTTTGCGATGTCGTCAAAGCGAACTACTGCCATGTGAAAGGTGTAATCGCAGCACGCGCCTGCTTCTGCCAATGATTTCCACTCAGCAAATGCCATCGCTGGTTCATCATCTGTTCCTGGGCAGATCATTTCAATGATTGTTGTTGTGCCACCCACCAACGCCGCTTTTGTTGCTGACGCATGATCATCAATTGCATTGGTTCCCATGAATGGCAAGTGAATGTGTACATGCGGATCGATAAAACCCGGAAACACACACATGCCAGTTGCATCGATTTCATTTCTTCCATGCAGCCCACCACCTTCTTGGATCGCTTCGATTTTCTCGCAGGTGATACCAACATCACCGACAAACTCGCCTTCTGGGGTGTAAATCGTTCCGTTCTTGATAACGGTGTCATACGTCATACAGTTGCCTTCGAGAACGCCACTCCAAGAACTTCCAACATGAACGAGATGTCTTCTTCGGTCACACACATTGGCGGTTTGATTCGCAACACATTTGATGCATATCCTCCCTTGCCGATGAGTAATCCCATTTCTCTGCAATTCTCAAAAACTGCTTCAGTTAATTTTGTAGCTGGTGTCTTGTCATCATCTTCAATTAGTTCAATACCCACCATCAATCCACGACCTCTGACATCCCCAATGCAAGAAAATTTCTGTTGAAGTTCATGTAAACCATCAAATAGAATTGTGCCGAGCCGTTTCGAGTTTCCTTGCATGTCCTCATCTAGCAGCACTTCTAATGTTGCTAATCCTTGTGCACATGAGACAGGGTTACCGCCAAAAGTGTTGAAGTGAACGGACTCGTTCAAACTTTGAATAATTTCCTTGGTCGTCACGACCGCCCCAAGCGGACATCCATTTCCGATGCCCTTCGCCATCGTGACGATATCTGGCGTTACATCATGATTTTCGAAACCCCAAAATGAATCACCGGTTCGTCCGAAACCAGTTTGCACTTCATCAGCAATACAAAGACCGCCTGCATTTCGCACATATTTGTACGTTTCTTGCAAATATCCGGGTGGCATCTCAATGACACCACCGACTCCCTGTATTGGTTCGGCGATAAAGGCGGCGATGCTTCCAGATGATGCTCGTTCAATCACATCCAGCACATCGTTTGCGTAATTTTTCCCAGCATCGGTGTCATCGTACCCCCACTGCCCCCGAAATCGATCGGGGACGATCGAATGGTGCACACCAAAACCATGGGGCACTGAATACTTCCATGTGCTGTACGAAGTTAGTCCCATCGAGCCCTGTGTACCACCGTGGTATCCGTTGCGAAGCGCAATGACATCAAAGTTTTTGGTGTATGCACGTGCCATCAGAATGGCAAGATCATTTGCTTCTGAACCGCTGTTGGTGAAATATGCGACTTCCAATCCATCTGGAAGTGTGCTTGCCAATTTTTCAGCGAAGGTGGTAATGTTTGGGTGCAAGTAGATCGTTGTTGCATGTTGCAATCGAGCGTTCTGCTTGTTTACTGCATCCATGACTCTTGGGTGACAGTGCCCAACACTCACCGAAACAATACCAGCAAGCCCATCAAGGTACCGCTTTCCAGTTTCATCGAACAAATACTGCATGTGCCCATCAACAATCATCAGTGGATCGCGATAGTACGTCACAAGTGAAGGTGTTAAATACTGACTTCGTGACGCAGTCACCGATTCTTTCGATGGCCCATCGTAGGCCGTCGGTGTGTATTCACAATCAGGCATTGTTGGCACGTTGACGTTCTCCTAGATTTAGTACGGCATACAAACCAATCGCAATTGCAATACCGATGAACCAAGCATAACTATAAATCTGATCAAAGACAGCGGGAAATGTGGTGGAGTGCGATGCAGCGTTGTAAAACCCGGGAATGTTAGGTGCAACCGCAATGACCAGCACAACGATTGCCTTGATGTTGAACCCACGGTAGATGCCATCTTCTTTGTATAAATCATCACTACTCAATTGAGTACGACGAACAAAGAAGTAATCACACAACATGATGCCTGCAATCGGTCCGAGCAGGGCGCTGTAGCCAATCAACCATGTAAAGATGTAGTCGCCCAGATCGTTGTACAACCGCCATGGCATGATGACGATGCCAATGACACATGTGATAATTCCACCGGTTTTAAACGAGATTTTTCGAGGGCTTACGTTTGAAAAACCATTTGCTGGACTCACCACATTCGCTGCAATGTTCGTGGATAGGGTTGCGATGGTCAATGCGATGAGTGCGATGACAACTGCAAATGTTGAACCAAGTTGTCCAACGAGCTCGATTGGATCCGAAATCACTTTACTAAAAATAACGATCGTGGAGGATGTAACTGCGATACCGATAAATGAGAAGAGGGTCATCGTTGTGGGCAATCCGATCAGTTGCCCCAATGCTTGATCCCGTTGTGATTTGCAATACCGCGTGAAGTCTGGGATGTTCAAACTCAGTGTCGCCCAAAATCCAACCATCGCAGTTAGTTGAGGGAAGAACATTGGCCAGAATGATGGAGGATCGTCTGGCGATGGCGGAAACATTTGGGTGATTCCACCAACCTTGATCGCTGCCCAAATCAACAACGCAAGCCCCGTCGCAATTAAGAACGGTGCAGCCCACGACTCAAGCCATTTGATGCAATCGATACCTCGAAGCACAATCGCGAAGTTCAATGCCCAGAAGGCTAGAAAGCAGATGAACTGTAATCCGGTAATACCAAGATATGGAATGACCGAAGTGTCTGAAACTATATCGATCCAACCAAGTGCCCCAAAAACTTGATAAATCGCAAACCCACCGATCCATGTTTGAATTCCAAACCACCCACAAGCGACCAACGATCTTGCAATTGCGGGGATATGCGCGCCCTTTATTCCAAAACTAGCACGGGCGAGTACTGGAAATGGGATACCGAACTTCGTTCCGGCGTGACCCATCAAAATCATGGGAACAAGCACAATCATATTGCCAAGTAGCACGGTACCCACGGCTTGCCACCATGTCATGCCTGCTTCGATCATGCTTGCAGCGAGCACATACGTTGGAATGCACACCGACATCCCAATCCACAGGGCTGCTAAGTGCCATTTACTCCACGTTCTTTCTTCCTGTGGGGTGGGCGCCAGATCTGGGTTGATCAAATGGTTTGACATTTAGATACGGTTGATGCTCTGGTAACTTTCAGGTCTTCGATCTCTGAAGAATTGCCACGTGTTGCGCACTTCTTCAATCAGGTCAAGATCGAGATCTGCGACGAGGACCTCGTCCTTGTCGCGGGACGCTTCAGTCATGATTTGACCCCGAGGATCGCAAAAATAACTTTGGCCATAAAACTCGCCAATATTCCAAGGTGCTTCCGTGCCGACTCGATTGATTGCACCAACGTAATATTGATTCGCAACTGCATGGGCTGGTTGTTCCAGTTTCCACAGATACTCACTTAGACCAGCAACGGTTGCCGATGGGTTGAACACAATCTCGGCACCGGCAAGCCCGAGTTCACGTGCACCTTCCGGAAAATGGCGGTCATAACAAATGTAGACGCCGATCTTTCCTGCACTTGTTTCAAAAACTGGATAGCCAAGATCGCCTGGCTTAAAATAAAATTTTTCCCAGAAGCCGGGGTTGCAATGTGGAATGTGATGCTTGCGATATTTGCCAAGATACTCGCCGTTTTCATCAATCACTGCAGCAGTGTTGTAATACACACCAGTCATGTCGACTTCGTACACAGGCACAACCAAAATCATCTTGTGTTGTTTCGCCAAGTCTTGCATCAATTTTATTGTTGGGCCATCTGGTACTTGTTCAGCAGATTCATACCAACGTGTATCTTGCTCTGCGCAAAAATACGGACCATAAAAAATCTCTTGCAGGCAGGTGACTTGCGCACCTTTGTCTGCTGCCTCTTTTATGAGCGCAACGTGTTTATCAATCATCACGGACTTAATTTTGTCAATTGATGAGTCTGGGGATTCATCATTCGATGCTTGGATTAATGCTGCGCGGGTCACTCTTGCCATGGAAGAATCCTTATCAAAACCATCTGCTTACGATGACACGACCCTCGGTGTAGAACCGAACTGAGTCTTCGCCATTGGAGTGTAGTGTGCCAAAAAACGACTCTTTCCAGCCCGTAAACGGAAAAACAGCCATCGGTGCGGGTACGCCCACATTAATTCCGATCATTCCAGCACCTGCGGTATTCTTGAATCGTGCGGCGGCATGCCCGCTACTCGTGAACATCACAGCCATATTTCCATATCTTGATCGTTTGGTCACATCAATCGCCTCATCGAGGGTTTCTACACGGAGAATCGACAACACAGGACCAAAAATTTCTTCAGTTGCAAGTGCAGAATCGTGGGGAACATTGTCAAAAATTGTTGGCCCAATAAAACAACCTCGTTCGGGGGTTTCGGATTCTCGGCCATCAAGTAACAAATCAGCACCCGATGCAACACCGCCTTCGATTGCGCTGGTTACCCTCGCTACACTCGCATCATCGATCAATGGTCCCATGGAACAATCTGTTGCATCGCCTGCTGCAACTTGGATTTGTTTTGCTGCTTCAACAACTTTTGGGATAAACCAATCGCCTGCGTCGCCTACAAGTACTGCAACCGATCCAGCCAAACATCTCTGACCAGTGTTGCCCATCGAAGAACCGATGACACCGTCAATTGCTGCATCTTGATTAGCGTCGGGCATAATGATCATTGTGTTCTTCGCACCAGCCATACATTGCACCCGTTTTCCGGCACTTGAAGCTGTTGAGTAAATATGTTTTGCAACTGGGGTTGAACCAACAAACGAAACTGCTCGCACATCGTCATGCGTGATCAAGTGGTTCACGACATCAGGACCACCCGTCACCAAGTTTAATACTCCTGCGGGAAGACCCGCTTCGTGAGCAAGTTCAACTTCTCTAAGTGCACATTGCGAAACTTTTTCAGATGGTTTCAATACAAATGTGTTACCGCACGCAATCGCCATCGGCCACATCCAAAGTGGAACCATGATTGGAAAGTTAAATGGTGTAATACCTACGCAAACTCCAAGTGGAACGCGTTCAAGTGAACTGTCAAGTGGTATACCCTCTTCCCTTTCGCGGCTGAATGAACTTGATACTGCGATCCTTGGAAGCGTTCTGCCCATCATTAGGGAGGGTGCACCACAAGCATATTCCACGCAATCAATACCACGCCGTACATCACCACGAGCTTCACCGATGGTCTTACCGTGCTCGGTAACAATTAGGGTTGCAAGTTCATCGAAGTGTTGCTCAAGCAGTTCCTTGTAACGAAACAGAACTTGGCATCGCTCTCCCACCGGTGTTTCACTCCAGCTTGGAAACGCGTCCTTCGCAGCAATAATTGCTGCATCTGCTGCTGATATATCGTCAAGTGCAACTGAGGCAATTACATCGCCAGTCGCTGGATTTCTCGAATCGCATTGGGCTCCTCCGTTTGGAGTAACCAATTTGCCATCAATGAAATAGTCAATTATCTTGGTCATATCGTAGAGTTTACCCCATGCTATGTCTGCCTGATTGCTGAATTTGCATTCCTCTTAGAGAATGAAGTGGCGTTTATTGCCATTCAAATGGGTCTATACGTCAATATTTGAAGCAGACCACACACTTTACAGTACAATGCCGCGATCTTGGTAGCCTAGTGCTAAGGTCCGTGT
>JYMV01047498.1_pt1 | contig 13069 bp, 13 predicted proteins | sample 338911 | NCBI WGS metagenome assembly JYMV01 (sample SAMN03354496, study PRJNA234377) | hydrothermal vent metagenome | biome: Deep sea; feature: Hydrothermal plumes at the Eastern Lau Spreading Center, Western Pacific Ocean; material: Seawater | place: Tonga | collected 2009 | depth 2000 m m | reverse complement strand
TGTGCAACAGCTATGGTGAGAAATTCGACCCAATACATTGTGCGTTCCGGACTTGCTGATTAGGACTATTGAAGCTTTGAAAGGATCAGGGCACTCGTTCGGATAACACCAGATCGATGACCGCATGTTGACCGTTATGGACGAAGCTATCCGACACCACACGGTAATCCCCCGAGCCCGGATTTGCCGTACCGGTGAATGAAACCAGCGCAGACACGAAGACGGTATTCGCAGAAGAAAGATTGAATGGCCCCACCGCCGATGCATCGTCGAGTCGAATCGTCACCGGCAGATCGGCGACCCGCAGCTGCGTTGCCGCCAGGGGCGGCAAACCTTCCCGTTGCGCATTTCTGACAGCGATAAATACCCGAAGATTCGGATCCAGCTCGATACCTTCCGTCAACCTCAGCTTGACTTCTACGACAGGTCCCGCATCGATATCCTGTCCGCTATCCGCCATTAAGCTTTGCGCCGCAGCGATACTTTCCCGTAATAAGCGCGCCTGCCCTGAATTCGGACTGGACTGAATCAGAAGTCGCCAGTAAGCTATCGCCGACTGATAATCCCGTCGTTGGTCGGCGTCAGCCGCCAACAGCTGCAAAATCGATCTCTCATTGGGGTTCAGTGCACGCGCTTCCTCCACCACTTCGAGGATCTCGGGCGTAAGCTTCAGATCCGCAGTGATGTACATCGCCAGCGCGACTCTACCCAGTATTAACGCTTTCTCCGGTCCCGCCTCTATCCTGTTCGCAGCCTGACGATAAGCGATCTGTGCCTCCGGGAACATATTAAGGTTGGCAAAATTTTCAGCGAGAAAATACCAGGCCCACTCCTTGTCGGCGTCGGCTTGCACTACCTCGCCGAGACGCACGATCAGACTTTGGGTTTCTTCGATATCGGCCGTATTATTTACAGTGCGTCGAAATAGGTCCATCAATTCAACATCATCTATATACCCCCATTGGTTATACAGACTGTAGGCAAGCACAGACATAAACAACACCAACGCCAGAGGAATGACATTGCGGATAATGCCGGACCCTCTTAACTGTGACTGCTTCGGTTTAGTCTTGGCAGGCTCTGGGGCAGCAGCCTGCGCCGCCGAATCGACATCCGCCAACAAGCCCTGCTGTAACTCCAGTATCAGGGCGTCGAACTGGCTCTGATCCAGATTACCCTCTGCAAGTTCAGCCTCGAACTCGTCGTTGCGCTCATGGAACAAGGCGATATTTGCCGCTTTTCGGAGTTGTATCGACTCCTGTGTCCCACCGCGGTTTGCCGACCACAGTGGTACCACCACAAACAACGCGGCAGCAATAAACAGGCAGATAGTTAACAACCAGAACATATAGGGACCCTAGAGCTTGCTGCCAAGCAAATCTTTCAGACGTGCCTGCTGCTCATCATCGAGCTCGGTATTTTCTTCACCCGCTCTCCGAGCACGGCGTGAAATGCCTAGCGCGACGAAGCCGCCGATGAGCAAAAATACCGGCGGTCCGAACCAGAGCAAAATAGTTTCTGTACGCAGTCTTGGTCGGTAAAAGATAAAGTCACCATAGCGTTCGAACATGAACTGCTCAATCTCGGTATCGCTCATACCTTCTGTGATCATTCGGTGAATCTCGCGGCGCAGATCTTCGGCGACGCCGCCGGTAGATCCGGTAAGATTCGTGTTCTGACACATGGGGCAGCGAAAGTCGTTGGACAGCTTACGAAATCGCTGCTGTTGCTGGGGAGACTCAAACTCGAACGTATCCACCTGGGCGATGGCGCCAGGAGCATTAGCCATAGTCAGCAATAGAACAAAAATCGGTGTCAGGGCCTGGAGAATCGAGGCCGAGCGCAAGCGGCGGTTTTTGCTATTCATTGCCGAAAGACTCTCCTCTCAATTCTGCGATAGCCGGCACAAATTCTTCCTCCCAGACGCTCTCATCGAGCACACTGACATGCCGAAATCGAATCACACCATTTTCATCCACCAGGTAGGTCTCCGGCGCACCATAGACACCGAGGTCGATACCAAATCGGCCATCTTCATCGAGGATACTGAAGGCAAACGGATTGCCATTGTCCTCCAACCAGTCCACCGCCAAGTCCTGACGATCTCGATAATTCACCCCCACCACCGGAATATCGCCTTCTTCGCTCAGACGCATGAGCGTGGGATGTTCGATCAGGCAGGGCAGACAGTAACTCCCCCACACATTCAATATAAATACCTGATCTGGTAAATCCTCGTTGGCAACCTCTGCTCCCGTTACCGTTTTCAGCGCAAACGGCGGCATCGGTTTGTCGATCAGCATGGAGGGCAATTCTTTCGGATCCAGATACAAGCCCCGCCACAGCAGCAAGGCCAGGGCAACGAAGGAAATTACAGGGATATAGAATTTGAGTTTGCTCATTTTCCCAGTCAGCTTGCTGTTTGCAGCTTGCCAGATAGTTGACCAGACGCTCTTTCCAGCTCACGCTTTCGCAGACGTCGATAACGCTTGTCGCCAGCGGCGATAACACCACCAAAAGCCATGAAGATAGCCCCTAGCCAGATCCAGCGTATAAACGGTTTCACATAAATTGTCATCGACCAGGCGCCGCTTTCCTTCTCCTCACCGAGGGTCACAAATAGATCGCGGAAAAATCCGGCATCGATCGCCATTTCCGTGGACGGTGTTCCACTGGCGAGATACAGCCTGCGCTGGGGCTTGAGGTTCCCTATGGGCCGATCGTTCTTGCTGACGCTTATGTCCGCCTCATTACCCACATAATTTGGTCCGGTGACGGCAGTGCTGCCATTGAACATAAACACATAGTTTCCCAGATCGATACTCTGGCCCGGAGACAGCAGGACGCTCTTTTCATAACTGAAGGCGCTGGTCAATCCAATGCCGATCAGCATTACGGCCGCACCGAGGTGGGCAAATTGCATACCGTAGTAGCTCAATGGCAGGGCTTTCAGAGCTTTGGCCCGGGAAGATTTATTCGCAGTCTTGTTCGCCAGGTCCCCGAGCAGGCTCAAGCTGATCCATGCCGCCAGCGCAACCGAGACGGTCGCGGCCAGAGAGAACTCCAGCAACACCACCAGCGGGATAAGCACACCCAGCGCCAGGGATGCCAGCACTACCTTGCCGAGCTGTCGAAACAGGTAGGCGATCGATGTTCGCTTCCAGCGGCACAGGGGGCCCACTGCCAACAACAGCACCAGTAAAATCATCAGGGGCACGAAGATGGCATTGAAATATGGCGGGCCGATGGAAATCAGATCATCGGTAATGGCCTGATAAACCATGGGGAATAACGTACCAAGAAAGACAGAAGCTGCCGCCACCACCAGCAATACATTGTTGCCCAGGATTAAAACTTCCCGGGAAACCAGATCGAAGCGAGCCTCGGATTTCATCATTGGCGCCCGCAGCGCAAACAGCAACAGGGAACCACCGACGGCAACACCGAGAATGACGAGGATGAAGAAGCCACGGCTGGGATCACTGGCAAAGGCATGCACCGAGGTCAGCAAACCGGAACGGGTAATAAACGTCCCCAGCAGGCTGCCCGAAAAAGCCAGGATAGCCAGCAATACAGTCCAGCTCTTGAATATGCCTCTTTTCTCGGTCACCGCCAGAGAATGAATCAGTGCGGTACCAAACAGCCAGGTAATCAGAGGTGGATTCTCCACCGGATCCCAGGCCCACCAGCCACCCCAACCGAGTTCGTAGTATGCCCACCAACTGCCCAGGGCAATGCCGATGGTTAAGATGGCCCAGGCCACATTGGCCCAGGGCCGCGACCACCGCGCCCAGGCTGCATCGAGACGACCGCTTAACAAAGCCGCTATGGCGAAGGCAAACACCACCGAGAAGCCAACATAGCCCATATACAGAGTGGGCGGATGAATGATGAAACCAAAATCCTGCAATGCCGAATTTAAATCTGCACCATCGGCAGGTGGCAGCGGCACAATACGATCGAAGGGATTGGAGGTTGCAAGCATAAACAGGATATAGGCGGCACAGAGTATCCCCAATACACCGAGCACCCGCGCCACGAAATCTATGGGCATACTCTTACTGAACACGCTCACTGCCAACATCCAACCTCCCAGCATAAAGGTCCACAACAGAAAGGAGCCCTCATGCCCGCCCCACACTGCAGTTAATTTATACTGGATTGGCAACAGCGTGTTTGAGTGCTGGGCCACGAACTGCACCGAGAAATCATCGGTGGCAAAGGCGTAAGCCAGAATTGAAATACTAACGCCCAGAAAGACGAAGACACCGGCGGTCAGAGGTCGGCAAAGATTCATCCACAGCAGATGGTTACGACTCGCACCGATAAGAGGCAGGGTGCCAAGTAGTACACTAAGGCAGAACGCCAGGATCAGCGAGAACTGGCCAAGCTCAGGAATCATTTAATTTTCAGCCAATGAGGAATGATTTTCAGCAGTAGCGCCGGCGGCATCCAGGGCTGCTTTGACTTCTACAGACATATAATTTTCATCATGCTTGGCCAGGACCCGGGAAGCCTGAAATAAGCCGGCCGCATCGATGGCCCCTTCCACCACGACGCCCTGCCCCTCTCGAAACAGATCCGGCAAAATCCCTTCGTAATATATGGTGACATCGGTGGCATAGTCGGTGGCGGCAAAGCTGACTTTAAGGCTGTCTTCGGCACTGACAAAAGAGCCCTCCTTGACCATGCCGCCCACACGAATACGTTGACCGGCCTGCACCTCACCGGCAGCAATCTGGGTTGGCGTGAAGAATAAATCAATATTCTGACTCAATGCGTACAAGGTCAAGCCGATGGCCGCGCCCAAGCCAACAGCGATAAAAAGGATAATACCAAGACGCTTGCGTCTATGAAGCTTCACGAGTTTCTCCAATCGAGACTGACCACTTGTCTGTCTTATCTTCAATCATGCTTGTTTGCAGGTACTTCATTACGAACGATCAGGCGCCGTTTCAATTCACGTATAATTTGCTTTTCCCGAATCAGGGGAAAATACAAATTCACGAAGAAGAACAAGAGGAAGAGCACATATACCGTCCAGACGTTAAAGGCGTAACCCCCCATCTGGAAAAATTCACCAATACTCGAAAATTGCAGGGCTGCTAACATGCTGAACCTCTTAATTCATGCATGGGGTCAGGCACTCGCGAGAAGTTCCTGTACCCATTTTGAACGTCGTTCGCGTTGCAAAATTTCATTGCGCGTAGACAGAATCAAACTGACGGCGAAAAATAAATACACCGCCACAATCATTATCACCAGCGGTACCCATATTTCCGGTCCATTGGCAGAATCTCCGGCCATTCCAATTGGGCTGGAGGGCTGGTGTAGGGTATTCCACCAATCCACCGAGTACTTGATCACGAACACATTGATACAGCCGACGATCGACAGTACCGCGCAGGCCTTGGCTGCGGCGTCAGTATCTTCCAGCGCTGAGCGAAGTGATATTACCCCAACCAGCAGAAAGAATTGCAGCAGCATCGAGGTGAGACGCCCATCCCATATCCACCAGGTACCCCAGATATCGCTGCCCCAGATCGAGCCGGAAATCAATGCCAAGGCGGTGAACCACGCACCCAGCGGCGCCGCCGTCTTCGCCACCATATCGGCCAGTTTCATTCGCCATACCAGGGTTATGGTGCCGGCCACCGCCATCAGAGGGAAAAACGCCAGGGATATGCTGGCGAATGGCACGTGAATGTACATGATGCGAATGGTATTTCCCTGTTGATAATCCGGCGGCACAAATAACAGCGCCCAAGTAATGCCAATTACCAGCAGCAGGGACATGGCCGCCACCAGCCATGGCAACCATTTGCCGGATAACTCGTAGAACCACTTAGGAGAGCCTAATTTGAAAAACCACTGCCACACTACTGTGTTCCCACCGCCTCAAGAAATTGTTGAGTTGCAAGGCTGCAAATATACCACGCCCTCAATGGACTACGATGTTACGTATTGTAACCCATTGTAATTATGCGCCTATAGTCTAATCGAACTAATTGATACTGATTCTCAGGGCCGCCGCCGAAGCCAGCGGCGCCAGGGTAATTGAGGCCAGGAGCATGGCTCCCAGTATCGCCAGGTAGGCCGTCAGTGGCGCGCCATTAAGGGTTTGCTGCACCGCCATGGTACCGGCGATCAGCACGGGAACGCTCATGGGCAGCGTTATCACCGCCAGAATAAGTCCCCGACTGCCCAATCCCACGGTCAGGGCTACGCCGATGGAGCCTAACAGGCTGAGCACCGGGGTTCCCAACAACAGGGTCATGAACAGGGCAAAATACACATCCGCTGGCAGATTGAGCATGTAGGCAATAAGCGGCGATGCCAGCACCACCGGTAGCCCACTCACGAGCCAGTGACTGATGTTCTTCGCCAACACCATGAAATACAGTGGATGCGGGCTCAACAGCAGTTGCTCCAGGGAGCCGTCTTCATAGTCGGCGCGGTATAGGTTATCCATGGATAGCATCGCCGCCAACAGGGCTGAAATCCATAAGACACCAGCCGCTATTTCCCCGAGTCGCTGGGGATCCGGACTAATCCCGATGGGGAATAAAGTGGCCACGATTAGAAAGAACATGAATGGATTTATGATGTCATTCTTTCTCTTGTAGGCAATCAGCAAATCTCTTGCCAGGGTCGCGCGGAAGGCAGCTGCTGTGGTGATTCTGCGCTCAGTCATTATCCGACCTCAGTCAAGGCTCAGAATTTCTAGCGGAGATAGAGAGAGTTTGTGGTGGGTGGTTACCAGCACTGAGCCACCGGACTGTGCGTGTTGACGCAGCAAATTTTCGAGTTGTGCGACACCATCGCTATCGAGGGTGGTAAACGGTTCATCCAGAATCCATAGTCTGGCCGGGTTGATTAGCAACCTCGCCAGAGCAACACGTTGTTGCTGCCCAGCGGAGAGGGTGAAGCACTGTGACTCCTCGAAGCCGCGTAGCCCAAATTCGGCGAGGGCCGCCAAAATTGCGCCGTCGCTCACCTGCTGCTGCAGGCTGCAACTCCAGCGCAGGTTTTCCAGGGGTGTGAGTACCTTGTTGACACCAACCCGGTGGCCAATATAGAGAAGCGATGCGAAAAAATTTTCGGCCTGGTCCGCAATGGCTTCCCCATACCAGCGGATTGCTCCCTGGTAACCCTCATTGAGGCCACAGAGAATTCGAAGCAGCGTGGTTTTACCACTGCCGTTACTCCCCTGCACCTGTAACACCTCGCCTTCGCCCAACTCGAAGCTTAAGTGTCGAAACAGAATACGATCATCGCGCTCACAACATAGCGCATTGGCTGTCAGCATGGCGGCCTTGTGCGGGACCGGGGAAGAAATATTGTTGGACGCTGCTGGCATGAATACCGGGAATATTGGCTCTGAAACAAGTGGGTGAAGACGGCGGAATTATAACGGAGAAAGCAGCCAAATACCTTAGCCGGAACACGGCCGGCACAATCGTAGTCCTCATGCTGCGTTGCAAGTAGCGTACAAGCAGTTAAGAAACTGCCGGTAAATCTGGGTTCAATGCCGTAAAAAACCAAAAAGGGAGGAACCGTTGTTTTAAAAAGAAATGCTGGTGATGTCGGCTTCAGGATGTTGGTCTTACGGCCTGTGCTCCCTAATTCCAGTCTGTGAGCCTAGCCCGCAGGCGCACCGCTGCCTGGCTGTGAATCTGGCTGACACGGGACTCACTGACTCCAATGACTTCCCCAATTTCTTTCAGATTGAGTTCCTCATCATAGTACAGTGCCAGCACCAGTTTTTCCCGATCCGGCAGGCCATCGATCGCGTTTGACAGATGTGCCTTGAAAGTATCCCTCTGCAGACCATCACAGGGACCGGGCAGTTCACCGGCTGCAGATTCGATCGCAGAATCATCGCCTTCCATTATATCGTCGAAACTAAAGAGCCGACTGCCGGAGGCATCCTGCAAAATGGCGTAATAGGCATTCAGATCGATATCCAGCTCTTTCGCGATCTGGTTATCCTTCGCGTCCTTGCCGGTGCGCGCCTCGATGGTCTTGATCGCTTCTGCAACCTTCCGGGACTTGCGGTGCACCGACCGCGGTGCCCAATCTCCCTTGCGGACTTCATCCAGCATCGAACCGCGGATACGGATACCGGCATAGGTTTCGAAACTGGCACCCTTGGAGACATCATATTTCTTTGCCGCTTCCAGCAAGCCGATCATGCCGGACTGAATCAGGTCATCAATCTGAACGCTCGCCGGCATCCGTAGTAGCAGGTGATGGGCGATGCGCTTCACCAACGGGGCGTAGCGATCCACCACTTCCGTGAGATTGGTCTCGATGCCGTCGACTCCCGTCGGCAGAGGTTTATGTGTCGAAATTTTTATTGCCGAAGCCATTTTTAGTCATCCCGTTTTTGTTTCATTGCTCAGCCTTGCAAAAGTTCAAGCTGGCCATCGTATCGCCTGTTAGAGGCAGCACTGGTGGAGTATTGAGACCAGTTTCTTGCAAGCAAAGGAGGATTTGATGGGAAACTCGAAAGTCTGCCTGGCGTGAATTCAGGGCTAAGGCAGTTTCCAGGGGCAACATTTACTTCAGGGGTAAAACAACGCGGTGTCAGGCTCGCTGACAACCACAGACCTTCTCCGACCATATGGCTGCAGAAGAATCCCGGGCCTTTATGCATGTCTGCTAGGTAACGCTTTTTGACTGCCACGCTATGGCATGCTCCTTATTTTTTTATCGACCTGCCGAAATTCCATTTATCTTTTCGATCTTGCTAAACTTAATGTCGGCGCTGACGACTTAGCTCCTAAGCTGGGTTGCATACTAATATTCAACGACTCGATTAAGCCTTTTCCCTGACTGCTACACATTTCGCTCTCAACTGGTCGCGGTATTACAATCCTGTAATAACAAGACGAGCCGATTGCTGTACTTAACAAAGCAATAATTGTTCCAGATTGGGGAAAAACACCGGATTACGATCCCCGGAACGCGTGAATAGGGAGCTTTGGCGGATCGGAGCATTCATGCTGTAATTTACCCTGGGGCCGTAAGTGCCAATTATTCGACTGATTGTCGCTGTTGGCGTCGAGATTTCGACGCTTGCTGCCGATATTCATGCGATAAAGGGGGTAGGAATCAAGGATATAGGACTAAGCCGCGAGGGCAGCATCGATACCGGGTCTGGATCGGGCGGGCGCGGCAAGGACTACTTTTTTCTACTCAGGCTTTGGGGGGGGTGACGCCAGTCTGACCCATGTATTTGCCGCCGCGCTGCTTATAAGTGGTCTCGCACTGTTCATCGGATTGGTAAAACAGCATCTGGGCGACACCCTCATTGGCATAGATTTTCGCCGGTAGTGGCGTGGTATTAGAAAACTCCAGGGTTACATGCCCCTCCCACTCCGGCTCCAATGGGGTGACATTGACGATGATGCCGCAACGGGCATAAGTCGACTTGCCGAGACAAATCGTGAGTACATCTTTGGGAATACGAAAGTATTCGATGGTCCTGGCCAGGGCGAATGAATTCGGGGGAATTATGCAGAAGGGTTCTTCGATAGATATAAAACTACTCTTGTCGAAATTTTTTGGATCCACCACGCTGGTAGTGTGGACATTGGTGAATATCTTGAATTCGCTGGCACAACGAACATCATAGCCATAACTCGAGGTGCCGAAGGAGATGACCTTGGCGCCATCGATATAGCGGACTTGCTCCGGCTCAAATGGCTCAATCATACCCTGGGTCTGTGCCATTTCCCTGATCCAGCGATCCGACTTTATACTCATACTTCAACCCTGATAACGCATTGCTACACACAAGATGTGGATGATAAACCATTCATCAGCTTTCTCATCAACTTATTTTACAGGCCCAGATCGAGGAGGAGACAGCACAAGCCAGGACAAATTAGAGCTGAATTCAATGCTGACTTGAAGTATGATTCGCCGCCGCCGGGATGCGTATCTATGAACAGCGAAGTACCGGAGCAGTCATGTGGCCACGGGCAAACCCTCAGGCAGCGGCGCCTGTTTAGAGGCTATAATTAGGTTAATCGGCATCCATCTGGTTTTACACAACGCACCTTCGGAGGACGATCGGGTGAGAAAGTGGCAGTGTTTGATTTGCAGTTTTATATATGAAGAAGAACTGGGCCTACCCGAGGATGGCATCGCCCCCGGTACCGGTTGGGACGAGATTCCGGATGACTGGATGTGCCCGGATTGCGGAGTCGGCAAAGAAGACTTCGAAATGGTCGAAATATAAAGCAGCTATCACCAAATTTTGAAATACTCACTAAGGCACAGGCTTGCTGAAGCTGTGCACGAATCCCGGCACCGGTGAGAAACCGCGGTACTGCCGGTCAACCAAGGACTGAGTGTGAAACGAAGAAAAATTCTGGTAACCAGCGCCTTGCCGTACGCCAATGGTGACATCCACCTGGGCCACATGCTCGAGGCGATACAAACAGATATCTGGGTGCGCTTGCAAAAACTCCGAGGCCACGACTGTGTGTACGTGTGTGCCGACGATGCCCATGGAACTGCGATTATGCTCAGCGCGGAACAATTGGGCATCACTTCAGAACAATTGATCGACGCCGCCAGCATAGAACACCAACTGGACTACGCCGATTTTCTAATCCAATTCGACCACTACCACTCCACCCACTCCGAAGAAAATCGTGAGTTGTCAGAATCCATCTACGAGAAGCTGAATACCAACGGGCACATCCATCGGCGCTTTATCAAACAACTCTACGACCCGGAGAAAAATCTATTCCTGGCAGACAGATACATCGTTGGGACCTGCCCTAAATGCAAAACCGAGAATCAGTATGGCGACAATTGTGAAGCCTGTGGATCAACCTACAGTCCCGCGGAATTAATAGATTCCCGGTCCCTGATTTCAGGGTCGACTCCTGTCGAAAAAGAATCCGAGCATTTCTTCTTTGCCCTGCCCGCGTTTAAGGACATGTTAAAAATTTGGACGCGCAGTGGGACCCTGCAGGATGCTGTCGCCAATAAACTCAGCGAATGGCTGGACGACGAATTACAGGAGTGGGACATCTCCCGTGATGCGCCCTATTTTGGTTTCGAAATTCCAGGTGAGCCCGGCAAATACTTCTATGTCTGGGTGGATGCCCCCATCGGCTACATGGCCAGTTTCAAAGTTTTCTGCGAGCGCGGCGGCTATAACTTCGATGATTACTGGCGTCCCGGCCACGATACCGAGCTCTACCATTTCATCGGCAAGGACATCATTAATTTTCATACGCTGTTCTGGCCAGCCATGTTGACCAGCGCCGGTTACCGCATGCCAACTGCGGTTTTTGCACATGGCTTCCTCACCGTCGATGGCACCAAGATGTCAAAATCCCGGGGGACTTTTATTAACGCTAGAACCTACCTGGAGCATCTGAATCCCGAATACCTGCGCTATTATCTGGCGGCAAAACTATCTTCTGGAATAGATGATCTAGATCTTAATCTCGATGATTTTGTGCAGAGAGTGAATTCGGATCTGGTAGGCAAGGTGGCTAACATCGCTAGCCGCTGCGCCGGCTTTATCGGCAAGGGTTTTGATGGCATGTTATCCAACAAGCTCGATGATGAGCAGTTGATTGCAGAGATGTTGGCAAGTAAGATCGAAATTACCGAACACTTCGAACGCCGTGAGTACAGCAAGGCTATCAGACTCATTATGGCGCAGGCGGATAAAGCCAATCAATATATCAACGATAAACAGCCATGGACCATCGCCAAGGAAGACAAGCAGTCGTTGGAGTTGCAGGAGATTTGCAGCACTGGCCTGAATGCATTTCGGCTGTTGATTTCCTATTTGAAACCGGTGGTACCGGCCATGGTAAAAAAAGCGGAACATTTCCTGGCCATCGATCCACTGCAATGGGACGATATTGATAAGCCATTACTCAATCACAAGATCAACAAATTCAAACCGCTTATAACCCGTGTTGAAATCGACAAGGTGCAAGCGATGGTCGATGCGACCCGGCAGGAATACGAAACGCAGCAAGGCAACAAGGTGACGAAACCCGTTGCTAATAGCAGTGGTCTGGAGCCAGAGATCGAGTTTGATGATTTCGCCAAAATCGATTTGCGCATAGCCAGGATCATCGACGCCGAAGTGGTAGAAGGCGCCGATAAATTACTGAAGTTGAGCCTCGATCTTGGGCTGGATCCCCAGGGTGAGCCACTGACTCGCACGGTCTTTTCCGGTATCAAGTCAGCCTATGAGCCTGCAACGCTGGTGGGTATGTATACGGTGGTGGTAGCCAACCTGAAGCCACGAAAGATGAAATTTGGCCTCTCCGAAGGCATGATTCTAGCGGCTGGGCCAGGTGGCAAGGATATCTGGCTACTCGAGCCCCACAGCGGCGCAGAAGCGGGCATGCGTATCACCTGAAGGCACACCACTGGCAGAGCCTGTACGATTCAGGCCGGTTTGGCGGTCTGCTAAGAGCCAGGGAGGAATTGCAATGGCCTGGCACTCATCACTTTTACGTAATAAGCTTGGGCCAATTGCGGCTTCCCCTGTTTGCTCCTGTTAAGAGTATTTGACCAGTAGGTAACTATGAAATTACATAAGCGCTTGAGTAGCACACAGAAATTACACGACTGGCAGATTCCGGCCATTCTGGGCGTCCTCTTGCTGGCGAATTCATTCTCCGCCCACTCGCAAAATAATGACCTTCGGGAAATCGAAGACTCGATAATCAAAATCTACACGACCCAGGCCGCACCGGATTACTTCACGCCCTGGCGCCTGTTAACCCCGAGACAGAGTAGCGGTTCAGGCTCGGTAGTAACTGGCAATCTGATATTGACCAATGCCCATGTCGTTGCCAATGCCAGCTACGTCCAGGCACAAAAACATAACGATCCTCGTCGCTATCAAGCCCATGTGGCATTTATTTCTCACGAGGCGGATTTGGCCCTCATCACCGTCGACGAACCGGGGTTTTTCAGTGACCTCAAGGCCCTGCCCATCGGCAAGCTGCCCGAGCCATTACAGGAGGTCTCTGTCTATGGTTATCCAATTGGCGGCAAGTCCCTCAGCACACCA
>JYMV01010258.1_pt1 | contig 13069 bp, 18 predicted proteins | sample 338911 | NCBI WGS metagenome assembly JYMV01 (sample SAMN03354496, study PRJNA234377) | hydrothermal vent metagenome | biome: Deep sea; feature: Hydrothermal plumes at the Eastern Lau Spreading Center, Western Pacific Ocean; material: Seawater | place: Tonga | collected 2009 | depth 2000 m m | reverse complement strand
CTTACCCTTTAGTATTTCGCCGCATATACATAGCTTGTGGTCGTCTATAGGTTCTTTGGGAAGGATTTCGTCGAAGTATATTTCCGCGTCCCATTCGGAGTATTCATCTTTTAATTTCAAACCGCTACGGGGAATATCTCCCAATCCCCTCCACCTAAAGGTTTCCCTCTCCTCAAAATACTTTTCCATCAACTGTTGGGCTTTTACATTACCCTCCCAGGAGACGGCTCTCGTATATTGGATTTCTACCTCAGCGCGGTTTTCCTTGAGTTGTTTCAATATCCTCAAAACGCTTTCCAAAATGTCGACCGGTTCGAAACCGCTAATCACAACCGGAACGCGGTATTTTTCCACAAAAGGTTTATAGGCATTTCCCCCGATTATGGCGCTCACGTGTCCGGGTCCTATAAACGCCTCTATCTCGCTTTCGTGCATTACCGCCTCCATGGCGGGAATCACCAAAACGTGGTTTACGTGAACCAATAGGTTTTTGATGCCCTTTTGGGTTGCCAATTCCATAAGACCCGCCGTCATAGGGGTGGTAGTTTCGAAACCTATTGCGAAAAAGACCACCTTTTTATTGGGGTTTTCCTCGGCTATCTTTAGGGACTCCAGGGGGGAGTAAACCATTCTTATATCCCTTCCCTTTGCCCTCTCCTTTATTAGGGAACTTTTGGAGCCGGGAACCCTCATCATATCTCCATAGGTGGTGAGAATTACATCGGGCTGATTCGCTATAGCTATGGCTTGGTCTATGCGCTCTTTTGGCATAACGCATACGGGACAGCCGGGTCCGTGGAGAAACTCTATCCCGAAGGGCTCCAACAATTTGTTTAAGCCGTATCTCATTATCGCGTGGGTGTGTCCCCCGCAAACCTCCATAATCTTGACGGGACGACCGGGTGCCTCCCGTTCGATGGCTTTTAGCAATTTTTTCACCAACTCGGGGTTTCTAAGGTCTTTGAGCAGTTCCATTTAAGGGAATTATTACACCTACCTATTGTTGACCTTTCTCCTTCTACCCCGCCTTAGGGAGTTTATTTAATTTTTTTCCCGTGCAGGCGGTCGTTAGGAGTAATCCACAGATAGAGGATACGGTAATAGGAACCCTTATTTTTGACCCCTCCTATATGAGTGTGGTACTCGAGGAGGGTATAAGGGAATCCCACTTTTTGGAATTGGTAAATCAAAAGATTTTCGAGGTTCTATTAAAGCTTTGGAACGAAAAGGGGAACAACCTCACCTATGACCTAATCGTAGAAGCCCTAAAAAGGGAAAGGGTTATCCCCGACTATATAGACGAAGAAAAGCTCATCGAAAGGTATTCGACAAATTTCGTCCGCTCTGTGGAGATTTTGCGCGAATACTGCCAACTTCTAAAGAAATACGCCCTCCGGAAGGAACTCGTGGAAATAGCCAACGAAATCCTTTCCAAGGACTACCGCGACCCCGAAGAGCTATTGGAAATGCTTTTGGACAAAACCTTTGAACTCTCTTCCAAGAGGGATATTGCTCCCTACGTTTCGCTAGCCGATATAGTTCCCCAATTGAAGGAAACCATAGAACGTTTTGAAAAATCCCAATCCCACATTACGGGTATACCGAGCGGTTTCCCCGACCTCGATAGGTTGACAACGGGCTTTCACGGGGGAGACCTCGTTATAGTGGCCGGTCGTCCCGGAATGGGTAAGTCTAGCTTTGCCCTCTCCATAGCGAAATATGTAGCCCAGAGGGAAGGTCTACCGGTGGGTTTCTTTTCCCTCGAAATGGCTAAAGACCAATTGGCACTGCGTCTGCTCTCCTTCCTCTCGAGAATACCGCTTTACGACCTGCGTTTGGGAAAACTTACAAAGGAGCAGAAAGAAATTCTCCAAAAAAGCTTTGAGGAACTGCAATCCCTACCGATTTATATAGACGACAGCGCCGCCCTTTCGACCACCGATTTGAGAATAAAGGCACTCCGAATGAAGAAGGAAAGGGGGATAGAACTCCTCATAGTGGACTATTTGCAACTCCTTAGGGGGGTAAAGAAATATTCCTCCCGCCAAGAGGAGGTAGCCGAAATTTCGAGGAGTTTAAAGGCACTGGCTAAAGAGTTGGATATTCCGGTTATAGCCCTTGCACAACTCTCCAGACAGGTGGAACAGAGGAGCGACAAACGCCCCCAACTCGCCGACCTGCGCGAGAGCGGACAGATAGAGCAGGACGCCGACCTAATTATCTTCCTCCACCGACCGGAATACTATATGAAGTTGAAAAAGAAGGAAGTCCCCCCCGATATGCAGGGCAAGGTGGAGATTATCGTCGCAAAGCAGCGGCAGGGTCCCACCGGCATAGTCGAGGCTCTGTTTATCGATAAACTTTCGCTCTTCGAACCCAAAGACCCAACGGAGGAGGATACTTTCCTCGAGGAGCTCGAAGAGGAGGAGATGGGCGATGCCGATGTCGACCTCGGCGAACTGGATTTGGACTTTTAAGATTTATAATTTTGTTTAGAAATTACACCTGTGGGAGGTAGGGAAGATGAACGCCATAATTATGGGAATTATCGGACTTATCTGGGTAACCATTGCGGTTGTAGCGGTCATTTTGGGATATTTTGGCGGCGATATTTTGGCGGCTATCATCTTTTTAGCCGTGGTATTCGCAACCCCCTTCGTATTGGATAAAATTGCCGATGTCGTCTAAAGTTATTTCTCTTCTCTTTTAACCCATTGGGGTATCTTATAGGCGTCGTATAACCAAAGACCCACCAATAGGAGAAAGGTAATAGCACCCGGTCCCAAGTAGAGTCCGAAAAAGCTTAAAAACCACAAAAGGGGATAGAGCCACCAACCTTCCTCTTTGAGGTATATCCTGTGTCCGCCTATCCACCAACCGGTGGTAAGCCAGAGCAGATATGCCACCTTTAGGTCTCTTTGCATCTCTAAAGGATTTTAAGGGGAAAGTTTAGGAAATCCCCAAAGCGTTCAACAAATCTCTGTAGACCTCTTCGGGGGCTTTTGTGGCGTCTATCCTAACGAGGTTTCCCTTTTTCTCGTAATACTCTATAAGGGGTGCGGTTTGCTTCCTGTAGACCTCGAGGCGTTTCCTTATCACCTCCTCCCTATCGTCGTCGCGCTGGATAACCTCAACCCCTTCGGGGGGAGGGTTGTATTTGACGTGGTAGACCTTGCCGGTTTTGGGGTCTATGCGGCGTCCGGAAAGACGTTCGACCACAACCTCGTCGGGGACGTCGAATAGGATTACCGCATCGACCTTTTTACCCATTTCGGCGAGCATCTTATCGAGGGCTTCGGCTTGGGCTATAGTTCTGGGAAAGCCGTCGAGAATAACATTTCCCCCTTCGGGGAGTTTCTCCTTTATCATCTCGATGATAAGCTCGTCGGGAACGAGCTCTCCCCTATCCATGTATTCCTTCGCCTTAAGCCCCAAGGGGGTTTGGTTCCTAACCGCCTCCCTTAGGAGGTCGCCGGTGGATATGTGGATAAAACCCTTTTCCTCGACCAACCTTTGGGCTTGGGTTCCCTTTCCCGCACCGGGGGGACCTAGAAATACCACTATCATAGGAATGGCAATTATATAATCTCCCCTGTTTTGGAATTTTCGGACAATTTTCCTTCCTCCAAAGGGTCGACTAAACTCCTAATTTCAAAACCCAAAGGGGGTAAGGGATGAAAGAGATAAAACTCGACCTAAAGCAGATTTTTGAGAAGGAAAAACAGCCCTTCTTTAAGGCGGAATACGAGATAGAGCCCAAAGACCTCGGGATACCCGCCGACGTGGGTGAAATAACCGAACCCATAAAGGTGGAGGTCAATATCGTAAAAAACCCCAAAGGGGAGGGTTATAAGGTCTCCTACAACATAAAGGGGGATATAGAACTGACCTGCTCCCGCTGTTTGGAGGTGTTTAAAAAAGACCTCGGCGGAGAGCATACCGTTATAGCCCAAAGGGGTGGCGAAAATAGGGAGCACCTGCGCGAGAGCGACCTAAACACCTTCCAATTGGAGGGTGACGTTCTGAACCTCACCGACCTCGTGAGGGAGCAGATAATTCTCGACGTGCCCTACAAACCCCTATGCCACCCCGAGTGTAAGGGTATTGAGGGACACCCGGTGGAGTTTGAGAGAGAGGAAAAACCTTCCGGGGGTGAAAATAGCGGTTCCCCCTTTGCGGAGTTGAAAAAGTTCCTCAACCGATAGTGGAGAGTTCCTTAAATATGGAGACCAACCTTTGGGTGTAGGGGTGTTTGGGACTTTCGTAGATTTGGAAGACGTCACCCTCTTCCACCTTTTGTCCCTCCTTCATAACCAAAACGCGGTCGGCTACCTCCCAAACCACCCCAAAGTCGTGGGTGACCAGAAGGATAGCCTTTCCGTCCCCCTTTAGTTTTCTAAAGAGATTCAAGACCTTCTTTTGGGTTGAGACGTCGAGGGCGGTCGTGGGTTCGTCCGCCAGGAGCAGGGAGGGGTTGTTAACGGTGGCGTCGGCGATATTCACCCTCTGCTTTAACCCCCCCGATAGTTGGTGGGGATAGGAATTGTAAACCCTTTCGGGGTCTGGAATTCCGCAATACCTCAAGGCGGATAGAGTCGCACTTTTGCAATCCCTTTGGGGGAAATGGATTCTGCAGGTTTCCTCAATCTGTTTTCCCACCTTAAATAGGGGGTCGAGGTAGACCGACGGCTCTTGGAATATAAAGCCTATCTCCCTCCCCATAAGGGTGCGTCTCTCCTCCCGCGAAAGCGGGGTTAAGTCTTTCCCTTTGAAAATTATTTGCCCGCTAACGCGGGAATTGGTGGGTAGAAGTCCGGCTATAGCCCTCAAAACGGTCGACTTGCCGCTACCGCTCTCCCCGACGATGCAGAGTATTTCACCCCTTTTGAGGGAAAGGGATAGTTTTTCCACCGCCGGTTTTTTGGAATTCGGATAGACCACCGTAAGGTTTCGGAGCTCCAACAGAACCATTTGGGGGATTTAGGTTAATCTATTCCCTTCAATTGGATATGTTAAACATTTTTTACTATTTTTGGTTTATACACTTTTTTAACCCTTTATCAAAGGTTTCGACCGAATATTTTCCACTATAAGCGCACAGAATACAGTCTACAAAGTCAAGGTTTTTCTCTGCAAATATTTCCAAAGCTTGGATTATTACTTCCTTATCGTTAACTTTTATAGTTTTAAATTTTAAAAGTTCCCTTAACACTTCTGAAATTTCCTTTCTCTCAACCTTATAAAGTTTTTGGAGAACATAGACGACTTCGGCAATAACGGGTTGTAATATTAAAAGCTTTCTCTTTCCCATTAATGCGTCGTTAAAAATTTCTTCCGCTTTTTTGTATAGTTCTTCGTGGTCTCTCAGTAAATACCTCAAAATGATATTGGCATCAACTATTGTTGTACTTTTCGAGGAAGACATTTTTAGCAACCTCTTTCTCCTCTTCCATTATTTCCTCAATAGGCTTACCTTTTTTAGCGTATTTTTGAAGTGCTCCGCCAAGGGTTTTAAGAGGTTTTATCACGATTTTGTCGCCTTCCATAGATATTTCCACAACATTTGTTCCAAGTTTTTTTCTAAACTCGGCGGGTATGGTAAGCTGACCCTTTTTGGTAATTTTTGCGGTTGGCACCTTACTTTCCTCCAATGGATTACTATTATTAAAAAACCTAAGGGTGGAAATGCATTTGCTTTTTCACTTTCTTTAGAAGGTTGGATTTATTCCCCTTTCCTCTAAAAGTTTCAACAGGTTGATATACTCCCCATTTGGGAGTTTCAAATCCCTATCCCAATCGGTTACAGTCCAATCTTTCCCCTTAGGTGCGTATAAAACTTTCCTTTCCCTTGTGAGGAACCACAATACCAATTCCACACCGCTTTCCAGGAGGTCTTTGGTTTTGGCAAATATGTATCCTTCTTCACCTCCAAACCTACGGGTGTCAACCTTTGTATCGATTTCTATAACCAACAACGGTGGGGTATGGGTGTATCTATTTTTTAAACCCTCTCTGAGGAGTTTTTCCCTTTCGAAAACCGCTATATCGAGGTTGTATCTCGTTCCCTTGCGGGGGATATAGCCCAATTCTCCACCCAAAACGAGGTAATCTTTACCGAATACCTCCATTAGGTATGCGCCTATTACCATAACCAGCAAGGCGTGAAGGGAACTGCTTCCCATTACTTCCTCCTTTGTAAGTTTTCCGGAAAGCACTTTTTCGTAATCCCTGAGGTATATCGGTTTCCCATTGCGGTATTCGTAAATCAGCTCCTTCAATAGGTCTCTGTTTTTTACTGAACTCTTTACGGTCTTCAAATTCATAACACCCCCTAAAGGGTAATTTAAGGAAAGAGAGAAAACTTAAGGGGAGGGGAGCAACTTACCGGTGGTTAAAACCCTTATGAGGTCTTGGGAAATTATAAACAGCATTAGGGAGACGATGATAACGACTCCTATTTTGAACCACCACTCCTTCACCTTGTTGGGGATGGGTCTTCCGGTAATCCACTCTATGAGGAATAGGAGTATTAATCCCCCGTCCAGTAGGGGTAGGGGTATGAGGTTGAAGAGGGCTAGCTGAACCGAGAGCGTTCCCATAGCGGCTATAAAGGGAATAATTCCCAGTTTTGCCGCCTCCCCGGCGAAGCCGGCTATGGCAAGGGGTCCCCCGAGCGTTTTAACCGATACCTGTCCCGTTATAAGTCCCCAGAGCACCTTTACGGTCATAACGGTTAGGAACCACGTGCGGTCTATAGCGAGTTTTAAAGCCTCTAACGGACTGTGGTGAATCTCCTTATACTCCACCGGTGCGGATATACCGAGTATGTAGCGAACCTTTCCGTTGGGAAGTTTAACCGCTTTGGGAACCACCGTAAGGGTGAAAATCTTTCCGTTCCTCTCGACGGTTAACTTTATAGGTTTTCCGCCCGACTGCTGTATCAATTGGGGCAAATCCCACCATGAATGGACTTTTACTCCGTTTACCTCCAAAATGCGGTCTCCCGGTTTTAAACCGACCTGCGCGGCGGGGGAACCTTTTTCAACCTCTCCCACAACCGGCGGAAGGTAGGGTAGTATCCCCAAACCCTTTTTGAGGAGGTCGTAGGAGAGTTTTACCTTAAGTTGGATAAGTTTTCCATCCCTCTTAACGGTAAGGGTTACCTCTTTGCCGGTGTCCTCCCGCAGGAGCTCGTCCAACTGCTCCCACGAGTGGACTTTCACACCGTTAACCGCCACTATTAGGTCTCCCTCTTTTAAACCGACCTCCGCCGCGGGGGATTTGGGTTCTACATAACCCACCTTGGGAGGTTCGAAAATGTATTTGGGAACCGGTTGGGGTGAGAGGTAGACCACCCAAAACGCCAAAATTGCGAAGAGGAAGTTAAAGAGGGGTCCCGCGAAGGCGATTAGTATCCTCTGCCACGGCGGTTTGGCGTAAAAGGAGCGGGGGTCTTGGCGCGCCTCGGGGGTGTCCTCTTCCCCGTACATCTTCACATAGCCGCCAAGCGGCAAAAGGGCTATCTGATAGACGGTTTCACCCCACTTTTTTCTAATCAGCGGGGGTCCGAAACCTATCGAAAAGACTTCAACCTTTACGCCGAAAGCCTTAGCCACTATGAAGTGTCCGAATTCGTGAACCAGAATGAGGATTCCGATAAATACCAGAAACGCCAAAAGTGTTTCCATGTTCTTCTATTTTCCCCGCGGGGATTTGGCGGTGGAATGAAATTCCTTGCAAGGGGCGGTTAATCTTGGATACTTATCCCTATGGCGGACACCGTAGGAAGGGAAGAGGGGCTCAAAGTTGTAACCGCCCCCAAGTTTAGAAAACTCCCGAAGGGCAAGGTTAGAAAACATATAATCGACCTACTCGTTCAAAACGAGCACGGCGTTCTCTCTAGGATAGTCACCTTAATAGCGGGAAAGGGTTACAACATCGAGAGCCTGTCGGTTGGGGAAACCCACGAAAAGGGACTTTCGCGTATGACGATAGTGGTCGAGGGCGACGAGCACGTAATAGAGCAGGTGGTAAAGCAGCTCCGACGTCTGATAAACACCATTAAGGTTAGAGACTTAACCGACCTGCCCCACATAGAGAGGGAACTGCTCCTTATAAAGGTAAACCTCGGAAACCAGAGGGCTAAGGAGGAGGTCTACCGCCTGGTTCAGATATTCGGCGCGAAAATTGTCGACGTGTCGCACAGCAGCTACACCATCGAGTTGACCGCCGACGAGGATACGGTCAACAACTTTATAGAGATGGTTAAACCCTTCGGGGTGAAGGAGATGATAAGAACGGGAAAGGTGGCTCTAAAGAGAGACCTACCCCACCACAGGGAGGAGGAATAATTTCCCTTCCATGAAGTGGCTTCTTTCCCTTATTCCCCTTCTCCTCTTCGGGGAGGGGCTAAACCTTCCGAAACCCTACCTGGAACTTATAGAAAAGATTCTTCCCCCCCATACGGAGGTTTCCATAAACTTTTACGGGGACACCTTGCGGGGGGTAATAAAGGAATACACCCGCGAAGGGTATATAAGGATAGACCTCTCGGGGGACGACTTTATCTCCTTCTACGACGGGTTGTATCAAACCTTTTTGGGAAAACAACCTCAAAAGGTCTCCCTAACCGTTTACGTCAAAGGGTGGAAACTTCCCTACAATCCCTTTTTCCAACTTTGGGATAGGACAAACGGGGTGAGGATATTGAAATTTTCCCGCCTGCAACCGGGATGCAAGCCGCCGGTGGTAAGGATAGAGGCGGAGGGTATCGCCGGCGCAAAGGTCTGGACAACCTTTGAGGAGATAAAAAGGAAACTCTTCGAGGGGGGGTTTAAATACCCCGCCTATTACTGTTATTAAATTTTTTTCCTCCTCTCGTAGCGGGCGACCACCTTCCCGTCGAAGTATTCCAAAACCTTCAAAACAGATAGCGGGTATTTTTTAGCTTTTTGAACTTTTTTTCGGAAGGTTTCACCTCCTCTATTACCTCAAAGGTCGCGTATTTGCCGTAATACTTTTGCAGTTTCTCGAAATCCTCGGGGAAACTCTTCGCAAACGAGGAGGGAACCTTTACCTTCAACCCCTCGGGGGTTTCCTCTATATACTTGGCGAGGAGACCCACAAAGGGTTTTTCCACTATCCCGTCCTTTACGAGTCGGTTAACAAACCACTCCTTCGAGGGTTTAACCTTACCCTTAACTCCCGTAGCGGTATCCGTCGTTTCGGGTTTCCCACTCCGGGCGGTTTCTACCTTTTCACCCTCCGGGGGTGCTTTAATTTCGGTCGCACCTTTTGCTGTTGGGATTTGAGGTTTCTCCTCCCGTCGTTCGGTTTCTCTTTCCCCCACCTGTGTGGGAAGTGATTGTTCCAACTCCCGATGTTTTTCCCTTTCAAACCCTTCGGGGGAGGCGCTTTTTTCAGCCCTTTGGGGGGTAGGTTTTAATTCCTCACCTTTGGGGGTGGAAACCGATTTATCCCCCCCGTAGGGTGTCCGAACCTTTTCCCCCGCTTTGGGGACGGATTTTTCACCGACACCTTTGGAGGTCTGACCTTCACCTTCCACCTTAGGGGTTAAGCCGTATTTAGCCAACTTTAGGAGTTCGCCGAGAGGAATAATCTCCTTCAGCAGGTCGGTCTTCAAAACCGCCAGTTGGAAGACCCTAAGGGGTTCCTTAAACTTAGCCTCCGAAAGGGCTTTGTTGGTTATCTGCTCCAGGTAGAGGAGCTTTTCGAGCGGTTCCCGCGCGAGGTCTTCAAATATCCCACCCTCTCGGCGGTTCAGCTTTTTGTTCAGGAGAGCCTCGAAGAGTATCGAATGAACTTCCTCCCAAAAACGGGTTAGGTTGTAGCCCTCCTCCTCCAACTTTTGGAGTTCGTTAATGCAGTATTCGATATTTCCCGCCGAGAGGTTTTTAACGAATTCCTCCACCCTCGCGCGGGAGACTATACCGAGGAATTCCCTAACCTTTTCGGCTGTAATGTCGTTGTCGCAGTATATCGCGGCTTGGTCGAGTATTGAGGCGGCGTCCCGCATACAGCCCTCGCTCGCTTCGGCTATAACCTTAAGCGCCTCCTCGGTGTATTTGATGCCCTCCTTTTCGCAAATCTTTTTGAGCTGGGAAACGATTTCCCCTTCGGGGAGTTTTCTAAAGATGATACGCTGACAGCGGGATTGAATCGTGGGGATTATCTTGTCCAGCTCGGTGGTGCAGAGGACAAAGACCGTTCTCGGCGGCGGTTCCTCGAGGGTCTTCAGTAGGGCGTTGAACGCCTCTTTCGTGAGCATATGCGCCTCGTCGATTATGTAGACCTTGTATTTCCCCTTAATGGGGGCGTAGGCTACGCTCTCCTTCAGTTGCCGTATATCGTCTATTCCCCTGTTGGAGGCGGCGTCTATCTCGATTAGGTCGGGAAAATTGCCCTTTGCTATAGCCTTGCAGTTTTCGCACTCGCCGCACGGCTCCCCGTTTTGGGGATTTTCGCAGTTTAGAGCCTTCGCCAATATGCGGGCTATCGTCGTCTTTCCCACACCGCGGGGTCCCGCAAATATGTAGGCGTGGGCTACCCTACCGCTCTTTATCGCGTTTTGGAGGGTTCTAACAGCCCCCTCCTGACCGACCACCTCGCGGAAAAACTGCGGTCTGTATTTTCTGGCAAACGGGATATAGGTCATCGTTTAAAAATAAATTCCTACCATACCCCCGAAGGGGGATAGGGGTTAATAAAAACTTAAAAGCCGTGGCGGGTAAAGGTTAGCGCCAAAACCAGGGCAAAGGCGCCAACCAGGTTTAGCACCGCAAACCACCGCCTCACCCAAACGACGCCAAACCTATCGAGGTGGAAAAGAAGCCAATAGTAAAACCACAGTAGGAGGGTCGAAACTATTCTCCCGTCCCACCTAAAGGTTTGGAATTTGAGCTTCAACCAGATGAGGCTGATTATCAGCTCCATAGTCAGAAAGAGGAAGCCGAAGAAAAAGAAACTCCTCTCGAGTTTTGCCAAGAGGTGAACCGGAACCCCGAGGGGTAGGGTCAACTCCCCCCTTTTTAGTTTTCTTTCGGCGGAGAACCTCAAAAGGGAAAAGATTGCCGATAGCACCAAAAGGGTAAATGTGAAGGTGGAAACCATAACGTGGAGGAGGACAAACCTATCCCTCCACTCGAAGGAACCGACCTTTAAACCCAAAAGGGAGAACAGAAAGGCTATAGAAGCCACTACGGGGGCGACCTTTACCGCATTCCACCTCCTAAAGCGGAGTAAAACGAAGTAAAAAACCCCCACGGCGGTGGAACCGAGTATTTGGAAGATACTTAACGAGGGACTTTTCTCAAATAGCGAAGCCACCAATTCGAGGAGAAAGACCGTAAAACCCAACCCCAAAAAGGTGAGACCGAGTTTTTTGAATACCTCGCGGTGGGGTTTGTATATCCACCACCACAGGAGGAGCGCCGATATCAGATAGAACCCGAATTCGAAATTCATCGCCCTTTCCTATGCGAGTTCCAATTTTTTCAGAAGTTCCCTGACCTGGGATAGGTTGTAATCGACCCTTTCGGGGTTTTCGAACTTTATTTCGTATAGGTTCGCTCCGGGGTCTATGCTCTGTATTTCCCTCCTAAAGAGGTCTTTGACCGTGTAGTCGAACACCTTTAGAGCCTGCTCCTCGTTGAACTCCTTTTTATCCAGCTTTAGGAGGTTTTTGTTTTCCTCCCCCGTCTCGAGGCTCTTGGTCAAAAATAGAGCCTTAAAGAAATCTTCCCCTTCGGGTTTGTATATGAGAATTAGCGAATAACTTTCGTCGGAGGTAAAAGGTATTAAATAGACCGCGTAGAGTTTTTCGATATTTTCCCCAACCATAATAAGGTAGGTTTATACATTATATAGACATATGGAGCAAATTGTAAAAAAGTGGGGCAATAGCCTTGCTTTGAGAATTCCCAAAGGTATTGCCAAACAGCTAAATATTAAAGAGGGCTCTAAAGTGGAAATTAAGTTGGAAGGGGAAAAAATAGTTGTAGTTCCCAAAAAAGACCTTTCTGAACTTTTGGAACGAATAACTCCCGAAAATCTCCACGGCGAAGTGGATTGGGGAAAGAGGGAAGGTAATGAAACGTGGTAATTATATCCCCGATAGGGGCGACTTAATTTGGCTCAATTTCTCCCCTCAAAGCGGACACGAACAGGCTGGGAGGAGACCCGCCATATGTCTGTCTCCAAGGGCTTATAATGCCAAAACGGGTTTGGGAATATTCTGTCCTATAACTTCGAAAGAGAAAGGTTATCCATTCGAGGTTAAAATTCCCGAGGGATTACCCGTTAGGGGTGTAATATTGGCAGACCAAGTGAGGAATTTGGATTGGAAAGCCCGTCAAGCGGAGTTTATAGCAAAAGCACCCCAAGAGGTATTGGAAAAGACCTTGGAGCTCCTCCGTTTGTTACTGTTTTAACCATCTCCCTTACGGGGAGCCTTGATTAGATAAAACACCCCGAAGGTGGCTATAAATATGTCGACCACATTTAGGAGCATCGATATACCGTGCCAAACCTTGAACGCCGAGGGGTTTGAGGATTTAAGTTCCCCTGCAAGGGGGAGGATATAGAACTCCTGAAAGGCGGCGATTAAAGTCCCCACCAATAGGAGGTAGGCGACCTTTTTATACCCACCTTTGAGGGTGAGAAGGGCGGACAGACCCAAAAGGGTGGTGGCGGAACCGAAATAGAGGGGAAATATTTTCGCAACCACCTCGCCCGCCAATGATTTATCCAAAACCGAAAAGAGGATAGGGGCGACTACAAAACTGAAAAAGGTAGAAAATCCGAGATAAAACCCCAAAAGGGCAACGGTGAATCTTTCCAGCATTTGGAGGGTATATTAAACAACTGAGCCACCTCGGGGTCGGGGAAATTTTTGTCAAACCTTTAAAAGTTAAGTAAAAAGGAAAGCCTCTTAAAGGACTTTGTAGGAGTGAACCGAGCAGGATATGCAGGGGTCGTAACTCCTTATGAGCCTTTCGACCAGAAATCTGACCTCTTCGAGGGGTTTATCGGAATGCTCTTCCGCCAACCT
>JYMV01024831.1_pt1 | contig 13070 bp, 13 predicted proteins | sample 338911 | NCBI WGS metagenome assembly JYMV01 (sample SAMN03354496, study PRJNA234377) | hydrothermal vent metagenome | biome: Deep sea; feature: Hydrothermal plumes at the Eastern Lau Spreading Center, Western Pacific Ocean; material: Seawater | place: Tonga | collected 2009 | depth 2000 m m | reverse complement strand
CCGGTGCAGTCGAATACGTCAAGGGATCACACCGATGGGGCAAGCGCTTTGCCGCTGTCAGCTTCAGTCCAGGGGAAACCTATCATGAATCACTGGAACCGATACCGGACATCGACAGCCAACGCGACGTTTTTGATTTCGCTTGTTTCGAAATGGCACCGGGTGACTGCACGATTCATCACGGTCTGACAGTTCACGGTTCGCCGGGTAACAGCAGCACTCGTGTCCGTCGCCGTGCCTACATTACTCGCTGGGCAGGCGAGGATGTCACGTATAATCCGCGACCTAATCTCCAGCGGATGTTGCGCGACCCAAATATAGAAGCCGGCCAGCGGCTGGATTGTGAACTGTTTCCTGTGGTTCGCGAAGGGCTTACGTCGAGTTGATTGGTTGTTTTTCAAGGCATGGACAGTGGATCTGGACAGAATCGAGAATCATCGTCCAAACCGTCCAGTCGAACCATCTCATCCGCGCTGATCTGGAAATCGAAAATATCCGCGTTTTGTACGATCCGAGCGGGATTGCTTGATTTAGGGATTACAGCCTGCCTTTTCTGCAGAGCCCACCGGATCATCACCTGCGCGGGTGACCTACCGTGTTGTTCAGCTATGTCAGTGAGAACGGTATCATCTAAACGCCGTCCTTTGGCCAGGGGGCAGTAACCGGTAAGTTGTATACCTTCCGATCGACAGAAAGAGGCGATGGATGGTTGTTGTAGGAACGGGCTGAGTTCGATCTGATTGACCACGGGTCGTGTATCTGAACGTGAAAACAGTTCCTGAAGATGTTCATGGGAAAAATTACTGACGCCGATTGAGCGGGCGCGTCCAGATCCCTTGATTTCTTCAAGGGCACGCCAGGAATCGTTGCGCAGATTTTCGACCGGCCAGTGAATGAGGTACAGGTCGACATACTCAAGTCCGAGCTGATCCACACTGCGGTCGAATGCGTCGTGCGCTGGCTGATAACCCTGGTCGGAATCCCATAATTTTGTGGTGACGAAGATGTTCGCTCTGGGTATGCTGCTTTCGCGCACAGCCTGGCCCACATCCTGCTCATTGTTGTACATCTTGGCGGTATCAATATGTCTGTAGCCAGTTTCCAGGGCGAACGCGACGGCATCTCGGGTTTCCCCACCGGGTTGTGCCGCCCACGTGCCCAGCCCCAGCAGAGGCATGCTGTTACCGTCGCCAAGCGATACTCGGCTATCGATGGCAAGTTCTTTCTCAGACATGTTTAACCGATTCTGCAGCTCATGCCACCATCGACTGGTAGTGACACCCCAGTGATGAAGCGTGCTTCATCACTGGCTAGAAACAATGCAGCATGGGCCACATCCCAGGCGTCACCCATCTTGTTGCCCAGCGGTACCCGTGTATTTCGTGCGGCCACCACTTCTTCGCGAGTCTGGCCCCACGCTTGTGCACGGTTGTCGACAGCCATGGGTGTGTCTATCAGCCCCGGGAGAATGACGTTGGCGCGAATGCCGTACTCGGCATTTTGGATCGCCAGTTGCTGCGTCAAGGCCACCAAAGCGGCTTTACTCGCCTTATAGGTGACCCAGGGGTAGTTCTCAATTGCGGCAATAGAAGAGATTGTGATGATCACGCCACTGCCTTGGGCGCGCATGACGGGCAGGGCGTGTTTGCAGGCAAGGACAACGCCGCGCAGGTTGACCGCGATGATACGGTCAAAGGCTTCGGTCGAGATCTCAGTGACCGGCGCGTCGCCGCCGGTCACGCTGATACCGACGTTGTTGTGGAGAATATCGAGTCGTCCGAGACGATCTTTACAGTGTTTGACCGCTGCTTCAAGGCTGGTTTCGTCTACAACATCGGCGACAACAGCCTCTCCCTGCCCACCTTCATGCTGTATAAGTTCTACAGTTTCCTGTGCAGACTCGATATCTCGATCTACGGCGAGTACCTGGGCCCCTTCGCGTGCGAATAGCAACGCGGTCGCCCGTCCATTGCCGATGGTCGGCCCCGGGGTCTGGCCAGCACCCACCACCATCGCAATCTTGTTTTTCAGTCGCATTGGTTTCTGGTCTCTTGATTATTTTGTAGCTAGGGTGACAGCGGGTTTTCTTCTCCATCGGGCAACGGCATATCGAACACATTCAGGGTTACTGACACCAGGCAGTAGTAACCGACAATACCAACGAGATCCACGACGCCGCGATCACCAAGCATCGTCTGCGCCCGGTCGTATGTCACCTGACTGACCGTGCGGTGGTCAAGCAGTTCACTGACGAACTCGTAGATTAGGATTTCATCCTCCCGAGAGAGTGGGGGTTTTTGCTTGAGGCGTATGGCCTCTACTGCAGTGGAGGATACACCAGCCTCCATTGCCATCGGGGCGTGTGCATACCACTCAAACTGTGCACACCAGTACCTGGCTATCACGAGAATGGCCAGTTCCGACAGACGCTTGGGCAGCGAACTCGAGAAGCGACAGAAAGCACCGAGTTTCTGGGCCGGGTCCGCAAGTCCAGGGCTGTGCAGCCAGGCATGGAATGGACCTCGAAGGCTATTTCGGGGTCCAGCCATGATGTCATCGTAGACCCCTTTCTGGATAGGGTCCATCTGTTCAGCGGACAACTCAGGAATACGGGGCATTGTGGTTCCTCTGGTTCAGGTTGTAGCGCTGAGCAGATTCGAAGCGCGACAGTTAACTATGCACAAAGCAGATGGGTGACGCAAAAGTACCCAGTATGGTGCAGACAGGTGTATCTTCGGGTCGGTTCTACATCGTCTGTTCAGGATGCCTGCGTCGTGCCGCTGGATGGCAGATTCCGATGATCAAAATCGTTTTCCAGCAAGGATTTGATCAATTGGACCTCGAATGCGTGAGCAGTCACCAGCCTGTTCCAGCGGTCGTCACTCATCCCTTCCGTTCTGAATGCAACCATCGACAGAACACAGTTCTGTGTAGATGATCCAGTTACTTCACCCGGTGTGACCCGTACAAAAATGCGTGGCTCGAGGTTCTCTGGCTTGATCCCTACGCAGTAATCGATCAGCTGATTCTGCGCATTAGGCTCAATGCGGACAAAAATGGTAGATCCGTCAAAGATGGAACGGCCATGTACAAGCCCGTCGCCATCCACGCTAACCCGCCAGGTGCCGAATGACCAAAGATCCATTTTGTTTGGATCTGACATGAACTTGAACACGGTCTCGGCGTTGCTTTCAATGGTGACAGATGCGGTATCCGTGTTCATGGGCTGTCGATCTGTTGGCTGCGTGCTACCAGTACCAGAATGCGTGCGGGGTTGTCACTGCCGCAGGCATAGGCATGCCCTTGGGCGCCGTCAAAGTAAAGACTGTCACCAGGTTTTAACTGCGTTGGCGCGTACAGTTCACTGTGAACAATCACTTCACCCTCAAGAACGTATAGAAATTCTTCACCGGGGTGAGAGGACAGACCGCCGGCCTGATCCAGTGTTCGGGCTCGTATTGTGTTGATCACCGGATGCATTTCTTTCCTGGACAGGTCAGCACACAGGACTTCAGCGTCGTAGCGGGCTAGTTCTTGATGGGTTCCGTTACCGGCCAGCGTTAGGGACCGTACACCGGGCGTCAGTGGTGCAGCGTCATCTCGAAAGAAGTCGGTGATATCAACTTTGAGGTACTGCGAAAGGATAAAGAGGTGTTGTGCGCTCACGGCAGAATGTCCATTTTCGATCCGCGACAACGTCGCCTCCGAAAGTTCGCAGACTTCTGCCAGCCTGGCCAGGGTCAGTCCCCGCAGTTTCCGTAACTCGGCTATGCGCTGACCCAGTGACCGTTGGGGAATGTCATTGCCGATTGCAGTCATCAGTCTGGTCTATACAGAAACGGTCTGGAATTTGGGATTTTGCCAGTCACCGGACTCAAGAATCTTTCGCAGCCTCGACACAGCTTCCCAGATATCTTCATAACTCAAATACAAAGGACCTAGGCCAAAACGCAGTGAGCTGGGTCGTCTGAATGATCCAACCACGCCTGCAGCCAGCAGGGCCTCAGACACTGGACCTGCACCCGGATGACTGAATCCAATGTGACCGCCACGCTGTTTGTACTCGCGGGGTGTGTTGATCGTCACGCCGAGTGAACCACATTCCTGTTCGAGCAGTTCCATGGTCAGGTCGCCCAGAGCTTTGTGTTTTGCCCAGAGCTGTTTTTCGTCCACCTCCTGCCAGATTTGGGCTGCACAAAAGAAGATTTCATTGGCAATAACCGCTGGTGTGCCGGTGGCGTGGCGGCCCGCCCCGGTTAAGGGCTCATACTCGGTCGCGAATGCAAAAACGTCTAGATGCCCCATCCAGCCACAGATCGTAGGCCATCCGTTCTCTGCATGGCGGGGGTTGATCCACAAATAGGCCGATCCACCCGGCCCTCCACTTAAGTACTTGTAGCCGCACCCAACAGCAAAGTCCGCATCATCGCGGGTCAGATCAACTGGGATTGCTCCGGTTGAGTGCGAGAGGTCCCAAACAGTCAATGCATCAACCGCATGGGCACGATGATTGATGTCCGCCATGTTCCAGCACTCACCGGAACGGTAATCCGCATGACTTAAGTAGACGATCGCGGTATCAGTGTCGATAGAATCGATCAGTTCGTCTCTTGATGTGCACACCTTGAGCCGAGGTGGGTCAGGATGATTGTGGCTAAGTCCCTGGGCCACGTACAGATCGGTCGGGAAATTGCCGTCTTCCGTCAAAATGGTGCTGCCTGATTCACGAGATTGCCAGGCATAGGTCAGAATTTTATACAGGTTCACCGTCGTGTTATCACAAATCAACACGTTGCCTTGACCGGCACCCATCAGGTGGGCGATGGCGTCGCCGATCTGGCGCGGTCTGTCCAGCCACTCGGTGTGGTTCCATCCCTGGCGGCGCAGCTCCACCCATTCGTCAGTGCAGAACGAAGCCAGCTGGTCCGGGACTGTTGCCGGCATGGCGCCCATTGAATTGGCATCCAGAAAAATGGTGTGTTTTTGGGATGCCTGAAATCTTTTCTTGAAACTCGACAGTGGGTCCTGCTTGTCCAGTTGCTGGCAGTGGGCGCGGTCAATGGCCATGGTCTAGCCGTCCAGTTGAGGGCTAATCTTGCAATTATGCAATAAAAACTGCAAAATTGTAAGTAATGTCCAGTAGGGATGGAGTCAACAGGAGACCGGCTGATGGATAAAGGGTCTTGCCGCTTGGCAGTAGACATCGGCGGCACATTTACGGACGTGGTGCTGTGGTCGGCCCAGGGCCAGACCACAGCCAAAGTATTGACCACAGTACAAGCGCCTGAACAGGGTGTGCTGACCGCGGTACACCAGGTGCTGAATGAGACCAAACGGTTGCTTTCGGACGTCAGTCTGATGATTCATGGGACCACGTTGGCCACCAATGCTTTGATTGAGCGTAAAGGCGCCATCACCGCATTTCTCACCAGCGAAGGATTTCGGGACATTCTCGAGATGGGTTATGAAAAGCGTTTTGCTCACTATGATCTGAATGCTGCTCGGGCGGCACCGCTGGTACCCCGGCCTTTACGCTATACGGTACCTGAGCGGATGACCGCAGATGGTCGTGTACACGTGCCGCTTGATCAGGGCGCGGTTCGCGAGGTAGCCAGGACACTGAAGAAAACCGGCGTGGAAGCGATCGCTGTCGGGTTTATTCATGCTTATGCGTATGCACAGCATGAGCAGATGGCAGCAGAAATACTCCAAGCAGAACTGCCCGGGGTGAACGTGTGCCTTTCCAGTGACGTATGTCCGGAGATGCGTGAATACGAACGTTTCTCTACGGTCTGTGCAAATGCCTATGTACAGCCACTGATGGCCGGTTATCTTGACCACTTGAGCAATCTTCTGATTCACCAGGGGCTGCGTTGTCCGCTTTACCTGATGATGTCGGGTGGCGGACTGACAACGCTGGATCAGGCAGTCCGCTATCCGGTGCGTCTCATTGAATCCGGGCCCGCCGGTGGGGTGCTCATGTCCGCGCGGCTTGCTTCAGCCCGAAGACTCGACAACGTAATGTCGTTCGATATGGGAGGTACCACTGCAAAGATCAGTCTGATCCAGAACGGCCAGCCAGACCGTAGTGCAACGTTTGAAGTGGCCCGTGAGTACCGCGATATGAAAGGCAGTGGATTGCCAGTCCGAATTCCCGTGATCGATATGGTCGAGGTCGGTGCCGGCGGTGGGTCCATCGCCCGAGTTGATGCGCTGGGACGCATCAGTGTGGGTCCGGACAGCGCCGGATCGAAGCCTGGACCCGTGGCTTACGGGATGGGTGGTGACGAACCCACGGTGACGGACGCAGATCTGGTCCTGGGTCGACTCGATAGCCGCCGGTTTGCAGGTGGAGGACTGCAGCTTGATGAACAGGCTGCCCGCACCGCATTAGCAGTGACTATTGGTGAACCGCTTGCTCTTGATGAGTACTGGCCGGCGGCCGGCGTGATCGAGATGGTGGAAGAAAATATGGCGAATGCGGCCCGCGTTCATGCTGTTGAGCGGGGCAAAGAATCCGGCGAGTACACGATGATTGCTTTTGGCGGTGCCGGGCCCCTCCACGCAGCTCGACTCGCTGAAAAACTGGGTATTGATCGCGTGATCATACCGTGGGGTGCCGGAGTGGGTTCGGCCATCGGTTTTTTGCAGGCGCCGGTGTCTTACCAGGTGGTTCGAAGTCTCAGAATTTTGATTGGAGCCGAAGATCTCTCACCGCTGATTGATCTGCTGGACCAGATGCTCGGGGAAGCTACGCAGGTCGTTGTTGCGAGCGGTAGTAGTGAGACTCTCAAACACAACCGACAGGTCGCCATGCGTTATCAGGGACAGGGGCACGAGCTATCTGTCGATCTCCCCGATGGTCCGGTCACTGGCCAAACGCTTGAACTTCTTCGGTTGGACTTTGAATCGCTATATCGACAGGTCTATGGTCTGACGATGCCCGATATTGCAGTCGAGTGTGTCTCCTGGTCTGTCACGGTCATGACACCTGCTGCTGCAGTGACGCCTGTGAAAGAACCTGCCCGTACGCAGTTGCTCAAACCGTGCAAAACCCGGCCAACCTACGACCCGGAAGGCGGCATGATGGCAGATGCCGCACTCTACTGGCGGGTCGAACTGAATCCAGGGGACTGGTTGGTTGGGCCCGCACTGGTTCAGGAAGATGAAACAGCCACGTTCGTACCGTCTGGATGTACATGCACCGTCGACGAAGGGCTTGCGCTTGTCGTTGATCGTGAAAACACCAATGCCCCAAGGGCAATGTCATGAACGCGGTTTTAGGGCATCAGTCTCGTCAGTCGATCGATAAACAGGTGATGTGGACCCGTCTGATCTCGGTGGTTGAGGAACAGGCACAGGCACTGCTGCGTACAGCATTCGGGTCAGTGGTGCGGGAAGCAGGTGATCTGTCTGCTGGTGTGTACGACCTCAAAGGTCAGATGCTGGCTCAGGCTGTGACGGGTACGCCTGGGCACGTGAACACGATGGCGATGGCAGTCGGCCACTTTCTCGAGCGTTTCCCAAGTGAAACAATGAAGCCGGGAGATGTTTTTGTGACCAACGACCCCTGGATGGGGACCGGACATTTGTTCGACTACGTGATGTTGACGCCAGCTTTTCGTGGCCAGGATCCAGTTGCTTTTTTTGCCTCGACCTGCCATGTCACCGATGTCGGCGGGCGCGGGTTTACGGCCGATGCCACTTCAATGTTCGAGGAAGGGGTGCTTATTCCCCATATTCGGATTCGATCAGCGGGCACATTGAATGATGACGTGCTTGGTATTATCCAGGCCAATAGTCGCAATCCAGTCGAGGTCATGGGTGATATTCGTTCGCTGTTGTCCTGCAACGATGCGGGTGTTGCGCGTTTTGCAGATATGCTTGACGAGTTTGGACTCGATTCGCTGGATGATCTATCTAGACACATCATTGAATCGTCCGCCATTGCGATGCGTCATGCGATCCGCTCTGTGCCAGATGGTATTTATGCTTCGCAGATGACAATCGACGGGTATGAAAAGCCGATCGTACTCGAGGCTCGTTTGACAGTAGATAAGGAAAGAATTTATCTGGACTATGGCGGGTCATCCTCGGCTTCACGCTTTGGTATCAATTCACCCAAGTGTTATACAGACGCTTATTCTGTGTTTGGCCTTAAGTGTGTTATTGCCCCAGATGTTCCCAACAATGCCGGTTCGTTGGGGTGCTTTGAAATAGAGGCCGAACCGGGCTCCTGTGTGGCGCCTGAGCGTCCGGCACCCGTGACGGCACGGCATGTGATCGGGCAGATGTTGCCGGACATTGTTTTTGGGTGCTTGGCACAGGCGCTGCCCGATCGTGTACCGGCCGAGAGTGCGGGTTCGATCTGGGTGCTGGCGATGACCAGCATGGAAGATGCCACCGGCGACGCGCGCTTCAACGTGATGAACGTGGGACTGGGTGGCATTGGCGCAGGGCCCGAGTACGATGGTATGAGCACAACAGCTTTTCCGTCAGGTGTAGGTACGATCCCGATCGAAGTGACTGAAACAGAGGCTCCGTTGATCTTCCACCGTAAGGAGCTGTTACCGGATTCAGGCGGTGCTGGTGCGACGCGTGGTGGTCTGGCGCAGATCATTGAAGTCGGCCACGCCAATTCTGAGCCTTTTCTGGTGTCGGCGGCGACGTGGGATCGACTGAACTACCCGGCCCGGGGACGGCATGGCGGGTGTGATGGCGGATCTGGCGCTGCATATCTGGGTTCAGGTAAGCAACTGATCGGGAAAAAAACTCACCGCATCCCCGCCGATGAAACGTTAGTCATCGAAACGCCCGGGGGCGGCGGTTTTGGTGATCCCGAAAGGCGCTCTGATGCGCAGATCGAAGCGGATACCGAAGCCGGTTACGTGAGTAAGACCAGAGCGATTGTCGATTACCGCAAAAACTAGAGTATGCTGCCTCGATCACCTGAATCTACTTTTTTAAAGTAGCTGAACCGGCTGTTCAAGAGTGATGTCGATGACATCTTCACAAGCCTCTAATCGTACGAACACTGTCAGCCAGCTGATTGACGCACGCGCTGACGCAGTGCCGAAGAGCACTGCCCTTATCGATAGAGGTAGGATCTGGACTTACGCCGAACTTGCCGCAGAATCGCGGCGTCTTGCAGGTGGCTTACTCAAGCTAGGTATCGGATCGGGTGATCGAGTTTGCCCAGTACCTTACGCTTCATATCGCCTGCGCCCGGATCGGGGCGATCACGATATCAATCAATACCCGTTTTCGCTCGAGTGAGGTGGGTGACATCGTGGGGCGATCCGGTTGCCGGGCGCTCGTGCTGTGGCCCTCATTCAAGGACATTGCATTCCTCGATATCTTGGCAGAGGTCGATAGTGCACAGCTGGAACAGCTTGAAATTCTTATCACTTACAGCGAAGACGACCAGGTAACTCAGTTACCGGGGCGACAATTAAGCCGGCGTACCGTGTCCTATACCGACCTTGCACGGTCGAAGATGTTTGCCGGCGACGCTGCCAATGCGCAAAGTGGTGTGGTCGTATTTACCACCTCAGGAACCACGGCTGCGCCTAAGTTGGTTCTGCACAGTCAGGCCAGTATCAGCCACCACGCGCACGATGTGGCTTCGTTTTTCGATTGGAACGACCCGGACGCTGTGCTGCTTCAAGTATTGCCGCTGTGTGGTACGTTCGGACATGCCGGTGCGATGGCTGCTTTATCAGCTGGCTGCCCGATGGTGTTGATGCCTGTTTTTTCTGACCATGAGGCTGTTCAGCTTATGCAGTCACATCGGATCACGCACTGTAACGGCTCGGATGAAATGTTCGCGAGAATGCTGACAGTTGTAGACGATCCCCATCCCTTTCCACTGTTCCGGTCCGGCGGTTATGCTGCTTTTAATCCTTTGTATCAGGATATTGTTGCCAAGGCTCATGATCGTGGAATGAACCTGGTTGGTCTCTATGGCATGAGTGAGATACAGGCACTTTATGCCCGTCAGGACCCTTTAGCAGCTGTCGACCAGCGTGAGCGATGCGGCGGTTATCCTGCGTCGACAGATTCCCACGTACGGGTACGGGATCCTGAGAGCAAAGAGATACTGCCGCACGGGCGTGTGGGTGAACTCGAGGCGAGGGGTCCCAGTCGTATGATCGGTTATTTGGGGGACGCGACCGCCACTGAATCAGTCTTCACCAGCGATGGATTTGTACGTAGCGGGGACCTGGGCTATACGGAAAGCGATGGTGGTTTTGTGTTTCTGGGCCGGATCGGTGATGCCATCCGCCTGGGCGGGTTTCTGGTCAATCCGGCTGAGATCGAGCAGCATATTGAACAGCATCCCGCGGTTGAAAGAGTGCAGGTGGTGGCGGTGGATACCCAGGCTGGTACCAGAGCTTACGCATTCGTGATCCCTGCGGAAAATGCCCGCCTACATAAAGATGCACTGCTTGCTCACTGTGCCGGCGGTATGGCGAGCTTTAAGGTCCCCATCGGCGTCCAGTTACTGAATCAATTTCCAGTGACCGACAGTGCCAACGGCATCAAGATTCAGAAAAGCCGTCTGCGTGAAATGGCATCCGCTCAGCTGAGTCAGGATAAACAGTCCCCCGACACCGATTCAATGGACCCTTGATCGAAAACCGACTCGCTGGCAAAGTTTCCCGAACGGGCTTACCTGATTTGTTAAAGTACAGCTGAGGCGATTTAAATTCACCGTATCTTGGTGTCGAGAGGTTGGCTATGACGATAGAACTGCGGCCATTGCACGGCGATTTTGGGGTCGAGATTCTGAACGTTGATATCAGTGCCGGTCTGGATGATGCGGAATTCGCGGAAATCGAACAGGCTGTTGAGGACTACTCGGTAGTACTCATGAAGCACCAGAATCTGGATGACGACCGGCAACTGGCATTCAGCAATCGGTTCGGCGAACTCGAGTTTGACCATGTGACTTACGGTCGTGACCGTCGTGTCCGCTACGTCTATCGGATCGGGAATATTGATCGGGATGGCAACCATATGCCCGCCAGTCACGAACGCGTTGTGTTTTCGACCGGGAATCAGATGTGGCACACCGACTCATCATTCAGGCCCGCGCCCGCGAAGTTTTCGATTTCCTATGCCTACGAGGTCACGCCCCAAGGCGGTGAGCTTGAATTCGTCAGCGCTAGAGCTGCTTATGCTCGGTTGCCCGAGTCAATACAGTCCACCATGAATGATCTGGTTGTGACGCACGACTATGTATTCTCTCGGAGTAAGGTCAGTCCGGATGCAGTTACGCCGTCACATGCTGAGTCGTTGCCACCAGTTCCTCAGCGTTTGGTTCGTACCAATCCGGTCAACGGAAAGAAGAATTACTATGTCGGTTCTCATGCGCGTTCGATAGAAGGCTGGTCGGATAACGATGCCCGTGTACTGCTCGACGATCTGCTTGATCGCGCTATTCAGCCCGAGTGTATTTACAGCCACCGCTGGGAGACCCAAGATCTTCTAATCTGGGACAATCGATGCATTCTGCACCATGGCCGTCCTTTCGACGCCGATCGTTATCGACGTCGGATGCATCAGATACGCGTCACTTGTGGTTGTTCATCAATGGACGAATAAGCGGTTCGACGGCAATACGTCTGATGGTAGAACCCAGCAAGTAGGTTAGCTTCTTGCAGCCCAAGCTTCGATTTCAACAAAGATGCCAGGTGATGCGTTTCATCGCCGATTACTCTAGATCTTGCCAAACGGTAGTCCTCAATAAAGCGTGAATCGGTTAAGTACACCGTGGTTTTGACCAGATCCGATTTACGCATGCCCTGATCGCGCAGACAACTCACGATATTGCGTAGAGTCTGTTCCGTCTGTTTGCGAATGCCGTTTGCGAGGTTGCCTTTCTTGTCTATACCGACCTGACCGGAAAGAACCAGCCATTGTGCATTGGCTGGCACCAGGGTCGTATGACAGTATTTACCCAGGGGCTTGTGAACCGCCGCTGGATTTGAAGAAATATTCATTGTTGCCTCCACTGTTGTCTATTCTGAGTTACCGAAGTTACCGCGTAAGGTGATCTGTAAGTGTAAACGCGGACCACGTTTTGAAGGTAACAACATCACTCAACCCTGCGTAGAATGGGAGGTCTGGGGCATCAATGACAATCTGCTGTTGAGACTGGTTGGGATTTTAGAATGGTCGATTCGAAGGTTCGGTATGACGACGCGTTGGGTTGGCGTCTGAAGCTGGGTGTAATTGTGCCTGCAACCAATACCATTGTTGAGCCTGAGTTTCACAGCATGACCCCTGCTGGCGTGACTTGCCATACCGGGCGTTTCCCGCTCAAGGATGTCCAGATCTCCAGCGATGACGATTTCGAGCGTTTGGTCGCCGATATTCATGCCAACCTGGATCGGGCAGTCGACGACCTGATGTCAGTCGCGCCTGATCACATTATCGTGGGGGTTTCTGCTGAATCTTTCTGGGATGGTGCAGATGGTGCAGAGGTAATTAAGAACCGATTGGCGGAAAAGACTGGTGTCTCGATCACGCTGGGATCTGATGCTGCACGGATGGCGCTGGAGGCTGTGGCCGCACAGCGCATAGGCGTATTGACACCTTACTGGCCAGTCGCCGATGAGCGTGTGCGGCAGTATTTTAACCAATGCGGTTTTACTGCAGTCAGAGTGACGGGTCTTAAGGCAACCAGTCCCCTCAATATTGCCGAACAGAGTCGGGACACATTACGCCATGCCATCCTCGGTCTTGATGGCGACGATATCGATACGATCGTCCAGGTCGGGACTAACCTTGCGCTTGCTGCACTGGCCGATGAGCTTGAGTTAGAACTGGGAAAACCAGTGATCGCCATCAACGTTGCCCTGTACTGGCACGCACTGAGGCAAAACGGCATCAATGAGGCTATTCCAGGATTTGGCCGGTTACTGAAAGATTTGTAGGCGATTCCTAACACTGCAGTTCAACACAGCTTCACCATCATTGAAAACCACCACTGACCAGAACTCTGTAGCTGGAACCCCGGCGGACAAAGATTTCAGCGGGCGTCGTATTGCTGCCGATAAACTGAG
>JYMV01023636.1_pt1 | contig 13070 bp, 8 predicted proteins | sample 338911 | NCBI WGS metagenome assembly JYMV01 (sample SAMN03354496, study PRJNA234377) | hydrothermal vent metagenome | biome: Deep sea; feature: Hydrothermal plumes at the Eastern Lau Spreading Center, Western Pacific Ocean; material: Seawater | place: Tonga | collected 2009 | depth 2000 m m | reverse complement strand
GCATTTGTGTTGCCCGCTGAAACTGGCCACACACGAAAGGTGCGAATTTTTACCCCCACAACAGAAATCCCCTTCGCCGGCCACCCCAATATTGGGACTGCATTTGTTCTGGCCGAAACTGGAGCGCTTGGTAAAGAGATTCCCGGTGCCGTCTTTTTTGAAGAGGAGGCAGGTCTTGTGTCGATCGAGATTCAGGCCAATCTAGGCGCTCCAACCTCGTTTGAGCTCAAGGCACCACAGGTCCTGACACTGCAAGCATTCCCAGCGATCGGGTCAGTGGCTAAAGCTTTGTCCTTACGCGAAAACGAAATCGTTTTGACCACACATTCTCCAACGGTCGCATCGGTGGGGCTTCCTTTTCTTTTTGTGGAAGTGGCGGACTTGTCCGTCCTAGCCCAGGTACGCATTGATATGGCTGGGTTCGACCGTCTTCTTGTTGAAGGTGCAGTGCCTTATGTACATGTTTATACACCCAAGTCAGGTGGCACTGATATTCAGGCCCGCGTATTTGCTCCTCTTGACGGTGTTGCTGAGGATCCGGCAACTGGTAGTGCAAACTGTGCACTGGCAGCTCTTTTGTCGCATTGTCGATCGGAGCGTGACGGTGAATTCAGCTGGAGCGTATTTCAAGGAGTAGAACTGGGTCGGCTGAGTGTTCTACGGATTCGTGCACGGAAAGAAAACGGTTGTGTTGTTGCCAGCTGGGTTGGCGGTACTTGTGTGATGGTCAGTGAGGGCTGGATCGATGTTGGTTGTAGCTGACAAAACTGAGTCAGGACTGTTCACCGCCAAGAAATAACCAGGTTTCAATGACGCTATCAGGGTTTAAAGACACGGTGTCGATGCCCTGTTCCATCAGCCAGCGTGCCAGATCAGGGTGGTCAGATGGGCCTTGGCCACAGATCCCAACGTACTTACCCTGTTTTTGACAAGCCGAAATCGCTAGTTGCAGTAGCGTTTTGACAGCTGCATCGCGCTCATCGAACAGATGAGCAATGTCAGCCGAGTCGCGGTCCAGCCCCAAAGTGAGTTGGGTCATGTCATTCGAACCAATCGAAAAACCGTCAAAATGCTGTAGAAACGATTCTGCGAGGAGTGCATTTGATGGCAGTTCGCACATCATAATAATCTGAAGATCATTCTGACCGCGGTTCAGACCATTTTCTGCCAGCAAGGCAATCACCTGTTCTGCCTCCACCACCGTGCGCACGAATGGCACCATGATCCACAGGTTTGTTAGCCCCATCTCCTCACGAACATATTTGAGGGCACGGCATTCTAGTTCAAAGCACTCGCGAAACCTCGCGTCTAGATATCGAGATGCGCCTCTCAGACCGAGCATTGGGTTCTCCTCACGGGGTTCAAAGGTACTACCGCCGATGAGATTTGCGTATTCATTGGATTTGAAGTCGGACAACCGAACGATCACGGGATGTGGGGAAAAGGCGGCTGTAATCGTAGAGATGCCCTCGGCAAGCTTGCGTACAAAAAAGTCTACGGGGTCAGCATAACCGGCTGACGCGGCCTTGATCTGATCCCTGACGTCCTGAGATACCTGGTCACTGTGGAGCAGGGCCTTGGGATGAATGCCAATGGTATTGTTGATGATAAACTCTAAACGCGCCAGACCCACACCTGCATTCGGCAGTTTCTGAAAATCAAAAGCCCGGTCGGGATTGCCGATATTCATGGTGATTTTGAAGGGCAGTTCGGGCATATCGCCGAGGTGGACAGTCTCGATCTCGAATTTCAGTTCTCCCTGATAAACATAGCCTGTATCCCCTTGGGCACAGCTGACAGTGGCAGTGCTGACTTTAGAGAGTTGTCGTGTGGCATCTCCGCAGCCGACAACGGCTGGAATACCGAGCTCCCGGGCGATGATGGCCGCGTGGCAGGTACGGCCGCCCCGGTTGGTGACAATTGCTGCTGCTCGTTTCATGACCGGCTCCCAGTCTGGATCGGTCATATCAGTCACCAGAATGTCACCCGTTTTTACTGCATCTAGTTCACTGATGGATGTCACAACCCGGACAGTGCCGCTGCCAATTTTCTGGCCAATGCTGCGACCTTCAGACAGCACTGGAGCGGTCTCTTTAAGATGATATCGCTCCAGTGACTGTTGTGTTACACGGCTTTTTACCGTTTCCGGCCGTGCCTGGAGGATCCACAGCTCGTGCGTTTCGCCATCGAGACCCCACTCAATGTCCATAGGGCGACCGTAGTGCTGTTCTATTCGAATCGCCTGGTGTGCCAGTTCTTCGACCTGCTCATCAGACAGGGAAAAGCGCTGTCGCTCGGTTGCTGTTGTTTCAATTACACGTGTGGTCTCGGATGCAGAGTCGTCCGCATAGATCATCTTGCTGGCTTTGCTGCCGATTTTCCGGCGAAGGATAGCTGGTCGCTGGGCAAGCAAAGTGGGTTTGTGTACGTAGAACTCATCTGGGTTCACGGCGCCCTGCACTATGGTTTCACCAAGCCCCCATGAGGCCGTGATAAACACGACATCGTCATAACCAGATTCGGTATCAAGAGTAAACATCACACCACTTGATCCAAGATCACTGCGAACCATCTGTTGTATGCCAACTGATAGAGCCACTTCACTATGGTCGTAGCCCTGGTGGACCCGATAAGCAATCGCCCGATCGTTGAAAAGCGATGCAAATACTTCGCGGACAGCTGGCAGCACGTGTGTTATGCCTCGAACGTTGAGAAAAGTCTCCTGCTGGCCAGCAAAAGATGCGTCGGGCAGGTCCTCAGCGGTTGCAGAAGACCGCACGGCGACAGGGGTGTCAGCTGAAGTCCCTAATTTCCGGTAGGCGGCTTCAATCGCATCTTCCAGATCACCTGGCAGTGGTGCGTTTGTAAGCCACTCTCTGATTGTGGCACCCACCTCGGCCAGCTGTTTCACATTGCTGACGTCCAGTTGAGCCAGGGCTGTTTCAATTTGATCCTTCAGTCCGGAGGTCGCCAGATGATTGTGGTATGCATGGGCAGTGGTCGCAAATCCCCCCGGGACTTGAATCCCGGCAGAAGACAAGCTGGAAATCATCTCGCCCAATGATGCGTTTTTGCCGCCAACGCGGCTCACATCATCCAGGCTTATCTGGTCGAGCCAGGCAATGTATTCTTTCACTTGCACACCATTTGTTAGACAATATTATGTGGCCAGTCCGCTTCAATGTTGTTCAGCAGCTGGCTGGAGCAGAACCAGTAACTTGTCGGCCAGGGTCTATTCTGCTCGACAGACCCGTTGCGAGGCTAGACCGAATTGCCCGAAAGAACCGTATTTGTTGTGTCCGACCGGACCGGGATCACCGCAGAGATCCTGAGTCACAGCTTATTGACCCAGTTCCCAGACGTGATATTTCACACAAGAGCCCTGCCATTTGTGGACACTCCTGAAAAGGTGGTAGACGCGGTTCGCGAGATTAACGAAGTGGCTGACAATGACACGGCGAGACCCCTGATCTTTGCCACTTTTATCAGTCCACAGTTGTTTGAAGGTATTCGGCGTGCCCGCGGCTTTTTCGTTGATTTATTTGGAACTTTTCTTAAGCCGTTAGAGAAGGAATTGCAGTTGGAGTCGAGCCATGAAATCGGCCACAGTCATGGTGTGGTCAACCGGGATCGCTACACCTCTCGTATCCGTGCCGTCCATTATGCGATGGACTGTGACGATGGTGTCAGTATCGACGACTATAACAAGGCGGATCTCATCATTTTGGGCGTATCGAGAACCGGTAAAACCCCAGTCTGTTTGTATCTGGCGATTCAATTCGGTCTATTTTGCGCCAATTACCCACTGACTGAAGAAGATTTTAGCGATGGTGTGTTGCCGGCTATTCTGCGGCCGTTTCGAGGCCGTTTGTTTGGACTCACCATCGATTCAGACCGCCTTTGCCAGATTCGTTCGGAGCGCAGACCGAATAGCCGTTATTCATCTCGGCAACAGTGTGAATATGAGCTGGCGCAGGGCCAGGCAGTATTTCGGCACCAAGCTATTCCGTTTGCAGATACGACCCAGATGTCGATAGAAGAAATAGGCACGACGATTCTTCAGAAGATGCAGATACGACGGGAACTGCGCGGCTGAGGCTTGTCTCAACGGTGCGCTGAAAAGATGGGAAATCCCCCGGGTCGCGTTTGCCAGTCTTGGTTGTCCCAAGGCCCTGGTTGATTCTGAGCGGATTCTGACCCAGCTGCATGCTGAGGGTTATGCCCTTTCAGACAGTTATTCAGATGCGAGCATAGTGGTGGTCAATACTTGCGGCTTTATCGAGGCTGCCGTTGAAGAATCCCTGGAGGCGATAACCCAAGCACTAGACGAAAACGGGAGAGTCATTGTCACTGGATGCCTGGCAACCGGGAATCAGAACATCCTGCGGCGTTTCCCCGGGTTGGTTGCTGTAACCGGAGATGGTTCTGTCGAGGCCACAAGGTCCTGAAGGATTTTCGGGGAAAGCGCTGGCTAGAACCACCAGCGGAGGCCCCGATGGCTCGATGTTCGCTATAATTCGCGCTTTTTCACGCCCTTGCTGGCTTGAGTCATGGATGAACACGTAAACCAAGTTAATCGTCGGCGGACTTTCGCCATCATCTCGCATCCCGATGCGGGGAAGACGACCCTGACGGAGAAATTTCTTCACTACGGTGGCGCTATTCAGGCTGCGGGTACGGTGCGAGCCCGTAAGACAGGACGCTATGCGACTTCAGACTGGATGAAGATGGAAAAGGAAAGAGGGATATCCGTAACGTCTTCAGTCATGCAGTTTGAGTATCGTGAACATGTCATCAATCTGTTAGACACGCCAGGGCATGCCGATTTCTCGGAGGATACCTATCGGACTTTGACGGCGGTGGATTCCGCACTGATGGTAATTGATGCAGCAAAGGGCGTAGAAAACAGAACCATCAAGCTTATGGAGGTGTGCAGGCTGCGTGACACACCGATCATGACATTCATCAACAAGCTCGATCGGGAAGGTCGGGATCCGGTAGAACTGCTGGACGAGGTAGAGTCGGTGTTGGGAATTCGGTGCGCACCCATGACATGGCCAGTGGGGACCGGTCGCCATTTTTGTGGGGTCTACCGACTTTACGATGACAGCATTCACCTATTTGAAAGAAAATCAGGAAATTCAGTAGCCGGTGAAAGAACAATCTGCGGAATTTCAAATCATGATCTGGACGACGCGATTGGTGCAGATGCTGATCGCCTGCGGGAGGAGATCGAATTGCTGACTGGAGCCAGCAACACTTTCGATCTCCAGGCTTATCTGCAGGCGCGGTTAACGCCTGTTTTTTTTGGTTCAGCACTTGCCGGTGAAGGTACTGACGAGTTGATTGACTGTTTTGTAGACTACGCGCCCTGCCCGGGAGTTCGGGATGCCGGTTCTCGAGAAGTCGACAGCAGTGAGCAGGTATTCACCGGGTTTGTCTTCAAGATTCAGGCTAACATGGATCCATCACATCATGATCGGGTAGCATTTCTGCGCATCAATTCCGGTGTTTATCGGCCGGGTATCAAGCTTCATCAAGTCCGGGCAAACCGGACCACGCCGATTCACAGGGCCATCACTTTTCTGGCTTCAAAGCGTGAGTCGGCGGAGTCGGCGTACGCAGGCGACATCATCGGCTTGCACAACCACGGTACTATCCAGATCGGTGACACGTTTACCGAGGGGGAGACTCTGAAGTTTTCCGGTGTGCCCAATTTTGCCCCTGAGCTTTTTCGGCGGGTGCGGCTCGATGACCCTTTGCGGGCAAAGGCGCTGCATAAAGGGTTGGACCAGTTGAGCGAAGAGGGTGCGACCCAGGTGTTCAGGCCGCTGGCGTCGAACGATGTGATCCTGGGCGCGATCGGAATCCTGCAGTTTGACGTGGTCGTACATCGCCTGCGACATGAATATGGTGTGGACTGCAGCTTTGAACCGGTGCAGGTGGTAACCGCCCGCTGGGTTGCCTGCGATAAAAAGTCTGATTTTGAAGCGTTTCAGAGAAAAGCTCGACAGAATCTGGCACTGGATGCGGGTGGAGATCTGGCCTATATCGCACCGAATCTGGCTAATTTACATCTGGCCATGGAGCGCTGGCCGGATGTTCAGTTCAGAAATACTAAGGAGTTATAGTAATATAATAACTTTATTAAATAATTATTTTATAAAAATAAACCACTATTAATCAATCTCCAATGATGTGTTCGCGACGGCTGGATGTCAGTCAGTCTTATAGGCTGTGCCGTTGATCAATCCCGCTGACGCTGGGCAATTGGGCAACTGGATACCCGTGCCGTTGCCAGGGTCTGGCGGATCTGGATTAGAAAACCTGAGCGCAATCAAAGTACCGACACAAATTTGAGTTACGACTCTTGCAGGTTGCGCGATACACTTCCCTGGTATAGATAAACCCCTGGAGAGCTTAGATGAAATTTACCAAAGTGCTGATGCTGGCCTCAGTGATGATGGGTTCAGCTGCATGGACAGCAGGTGTTAGCGCTGACGGACAAGCAGTCTACAACAGTGGCTGTATGGCCTGTCATATGTCCGGTGCTGCCGGCGCACCTAAACTGGGCGACAAAGAAGCCTGGGTCGCCCGTATTGCGCAGGGCATTGAGGTGGTGTATGAGCATGCGATTCAGGGATTTCAAGGACAGACGGGTGTGATGCCTGCCAAGGGTGGTTTCGTTCATCTGAGTGACGATGACATCAAGGCGGCGGTCGACTACATGGTAAGTCAGTCTCAGTAAGGTACTGAGCTGATGTACATCAGCACCACAGTGACGGTTGATCAAGGAAGCCTTTAAGCGCGCGGTAGAGTAGCGTTGGATCGTTGCGCCCCGTGAGTTCGCGCACCGAGTGCATGGCCAGCTGCGGGGATCCGATATCTACTGTTGCGACGCCCAGTTCCGCCGCCGTTATTGGTCCAATAGTACTGCCACACGCCATATCGCTTCGCATGGCGATCTGTTGAACGGGTATATCAAGGGTTTGGCATAAATTACGAAACAGCGCTGCGTATCTCTGGTTAGCGTTGTATTTGATGACCGGACCACCGTTGAGGCAAGGCCGGTGCTGTGGGTCATGCTTGTCTTCGTAATTAGGATGCACCGCATGCGCATTATCAACGGAAAGCAACATGGACAAGTCCATGACTCTGTTCATCGTCTCTGAATTCCCACATAGACGTTCGAGTGTGGAACGCAGAAACGGGCCCTGGGCACCGCTGGCCGACAGGCTGCCAACCTCCTCGTGATCATTACAGACCATCACGGCGGTGGTTTCTCCAGAGGCGTCGATTATGCTTCGGCAAGCGGCATAACAACTCAAAAGGTTGTCCAGTCTTGAGGCGGCGATGAAGTCATCATTTAGCCCGATCACCGCAGGTGGTTGCACGTCGTAACAGTTGATTTCGTAATCCAGGACCTCGGCAACGGGTATGTTGGCGTGCTCATGCTGGATCTGGTCAAGAAGCAGTTGTCGAAAACTTCTGCTGTCGCCGTCACCTGAGCTCACCAGTAAAACCACTTCTTTTTGTGGATTGATGGTCCTGTTTTTATGTACATCTCGATTTAAATGAATGGCGAGACTCGGTACTGTCGCCACAGGGCGTCGAAAGTCGGTCAGCAGGCTGTTGATCTCTCCATTTTCCATACGGCAAGTGACTCTGCCGGCCAGGGACAGGTCTCGGTCAAACCAGGGTGAGAGCAGGACCCCACCGTAAATTTCTACACTCAGCTGCAAAAAGCCCTGACGGCTGATCTCGGGTGCGGGTTTGATCTTCAGACAAGGGCTGTCGGTGTGGGTGCCGATCAGCCTCAGTCCCCCATCAGTAGGATGAACAGGGCCCGTTCTGATCGCCACGATCGACGAGCCATTTCGAACAACAAAGTAACGTCCTCCGGGTTTAAGCGACCAGCTGCTGTCCTCTGCAAGTTGTTCAAACCCCTGAGCAGTCAACAGCTGCTTCAGTTGTTTCACTGCATGAAAAGGTGTGGGTGAGTCAGCTAGAAACTCTAGTAGCCCGTTATTGAATTCTGATTCATTCATAGCCTGGCGTTCTCTATATCAATTGTGTTCCCTTCGGGTAGCCATGTTTTGGGCCCGTGACGAGCCCCGAGTCTGGCAAAGTCGAAAAGACTCGTGTCGGCGAGCTGGCTGGGTGAGATGCTCGTGACGCTTCGGAATATGGTCGCTGACCGACCGGGGTGTTGGTGTTCCCAGTCAGCGAGCATTCGTTTGACAGTCTGGCGCTGGAGGTTCGGCTGTGATCCACAAAGATTGCACGGAATAATCGGAAACTTTTTCAGCTGGGCGTATTGTGCGATGTCTTTTTCACTGCAATAGGACAATGGGCGGATGACCACATTGTTTCCGTCGTCGCTCAACAGTTTTGGTGGCATTGCTTTGAGTCGACCACCAAAAAACATGTTGAGGAAAAGTGTTTCAACAATATCGTCTCGATGATGGCCTAAAGCGATTTTTGTCATCCCCTGGCTTTGTGCAAAGCTGTACAGTATTCCCCGGCGAAGTCGTGAACACAGGCCGCACATTGTTTTACCGTCGGGGACGATATTCTTGACGACACTGTAGGTATCCTGATCGATAATTCGGTAATCAACCCCCAGCCCCTGCAGGTAAACTTCGAGTAGTTCAGTTGGAAATCCAGGTTGATTCTGGTCAACATTGACAGCGGTTAACTGGAAGTCAATCGGTGCTCTGATTTTCAGTCGACACAGGATATCCAGCAGTGAGAAAGAATCCTTGCCACCGGAAATGCAGACCATGACGTGATCACCTTCTTCAATCATGTTGTAGTCCTGTATGGCTCTTCCAACGTTGCGACGAAGTCGTTTTTCAAGTTTTTGTGCTGTGTGGCTGAGCTGTAAAGTTGACATTGTCATTTTGTAACCGGATATATCCGTCAGGTGCGCTTTCCGAACCCACGATAGTGCGCTTTGTGTTAGGGTCGCGCAATGCGTTCTCCGAAAGGCGAATCATACACAGGGAACAGACTTCTTGCGGCTCGTTAAAGTAATCGGGTGGGTGGTTGTTTGTTTCTGTGGCCTCGTACTGTTCCTGGCGTCCATTATTCAGTGGGCTGACTGGAACCGCTATCGCGATGCTGTGGCACAACAGATAAGCGAAGCCATCGATCGACCAGTGTCCATTGACCAGGGTCTGTCGGCCCGTCTTTTCCCCTCAGTTCGGCTAGAGGTCAGAGGCTTGGTTGTGGGTAATCCTGCCGGCAATTATCAGGAACATTTTCTGACAGTAGAGAACGTCCGATTTGAACTGGATATGGGAGCTCTTGCAGGAGGACGACTGCTAATCCGCGAGATTTTGCTGGAGCGGCCAACCCTGCAGCTGGAAGTCGACCCCAACGGCAGTCCCAATTGGGAGCCTGATCGGGGACCGGTGGTGCCGGTTCTACCGCTTCCGGTCAGTCGTGTATCGGTGGTGGACGGCAGTCTCACTTACGGGTCTGGCGCTGAGGCAGACCCGTGGGAAATACGAGTCGATACGCTGGTCTATGTTTTGCCACGTGAGGGTCAAAATCAAAAGGGTCAGATCAGCGGGCAACTGAGCTATGCCGGAGACGCTATTGAGGTGAGTGGTGCACTGGGGTCTCTTAACGGGCTGGTTTCTGATCAGCTGGCGCCGGTCAATCTGACGTTCGTGGGCAACGGTGTAAGTGGCAGCGTCTCTGGCGCGGTCAACAATCTGCGAACAGCGTCTAACGCTGATCTGTATCTCGAGGTATCGACAGGACGCCTGGAAAGAAATCTGACTGATCTATTGCCCGGCTTGCCGTGGCAGAACGACGCGATTTTCAGTGGTACGGTGAATGCAACCGGTCACCTGGTCGGAAGCCCAGGACGGGATCTCCGGCTGGAATCGGTCCGGTTGTCCACGACAGCACAACCGTTGAACTTCACAGCGCAGGGTGATCTGGATCTAGTGCCGGCCAACGTCAGACGACACCGTTCAATAGGTGAGCTGCGTCTACAGATGAAGAATCAGAGCCTTCAGGAATTAGCGGCACTCATGAGCCTTGATGTGCTGACTGATGTCCGTGTCTCGGGTCAGGGCATATTGTCCGGGCAGCCGGGCGATTTCCACCTTGGCCAGATTATGCTTATTGGAGAGAGCCCGCGTCTGGGCATCCAGTTGACAGGTAATGTGAGTCATCTGGGCTTAGCCGACGGCCCCGATCTTGCACTCAATATAGAGGCGACCTCGGACAAGCTGACAGAACTGTTGAGGCAATTCAAACTTGAGGTGCCCTTAAGCGGCAGCGCTCAGGTGACGGGCGCTTTACACGGCAACTACAAAGGCTACCGGTTGAGTGATCTTTCTGCTTCTTTTGACACGACAGATCTGACACTCGAGGGCACAGGTCAGTTTGACCTGTTGCAAAACAGTTTCGAAGGCCAATTCGGGTTCACCGCAAGAACAGGAAGTGTTCGAAGCCTTGCAGACAGTCTGGGTAGACAGTTCCCCGTCGATGCAACCGCCCGCGCAAATGGAGTTCTCACCTGCGCCAATAGCAGCTGTGGCATAGAGATCGTGAATGTGGCGATCAACTCTCCACAACTGGAAGTCAGCGGCAGTGGGCGGGTTGACGGGTTGGACGAGCAGTTACAACTGGCACTGAATTTCGAAGGCCACACTGAAGACATTGCTGTGCTTGCCCAAGCCTGGGGAATACAATGGCCGATACCCCCCCAGCTGGGGGCCAGTGTCACGGGCTGGTTTGATTTTGACGGCAATGAGGCTCGACTGTCCGGACTGGTGGGTCAGATTTCCGGTGATGGGCTTAGCGGCCGGTTTACCGGTAGCCTGATCAATTTAATGCACACGCCGCGGCCGATGTGGGATCTTAATCTCGATGTGGCTGAACTGGGCCGGCTGATTGAACACTATGGCGGGCCGGGGGATTATCACGAACCCGCGCAGATTCAGTTACAGGTACGCCCCTCCAGTAAGCGAGCGTTGCCGCTGAGGGTACAGGGCGAGTTGCTGACTAAATCTCTGGCTGCTCAGTTCGCTGGTGAGTTTGAAACATTTGATGACAAGACCGGATTCAGCGCCAGTTTTGTGCTGACTGCGGAAGGTCCTCACGAATTGCGTCAGATCACAGGTGTTGGGTTGCCGCCCATGGGCCGGTTGCAGGTGACAGGCGAGTTTAGCCGTGCAACGGACACACACGAGTCAATTAAAGGATCAGTTAACCTTCAGTCCGAGAAACTCGGTCAGTTGACGGCAGAAGGGGTCTGGGGGGAGCAGTGGAAGATAGGTTCGCAGCTTGAGCTGAAGTTCGAGGTGGATCGTTTGTCCAAGGTGTCAGCTCTGCTTCCAGTTTCATTGCAGGGAGACATGCCGTTACAGGCGCAGGCGACCGTCAGAACGGATGGCGAGACTCTACTGGTGACAGAGCTTAAGGTGAAATTAGGTCGCAACAACATCAGTGGGGAAATATCCTATTCGCTGAATGAGACAGATAGTCATCGACAGAAATTTGACGGGAGACTGGCGTCCGAATATTTCAATCTGAACGATCTTTTTCCGAAGAAAGAAAAAAAGTATCTGTTTGGAGATGAAGTCATACCGCTGACATGGGCGGATCGCTATGACGTTGACCTGGAATTTTCTGCGAGTCACCTGGTGCGCCGCCACTACGAAATTACCGATCTCACAGCAAAGCTGATCTCGCTGGACGGTCTGGTCACTGCCCGACTGCAGGGAAAGTCATCCGGCGGTGACCTGGAAGTTCAACTTGACCTGGATACTCAGGTGGACCCACATCCGGCGAACTACGCGTATGATTGGAAACATCTGAAACTTGAGTTGTTGCCCGCCGTGGTGACGGGTGGTCGGGACGTGTCAGGTGCTGTGAGTACGCGGGGCTATATATCGGGTTCGGGACGGTCCCTTCGCGAGATTATACGCAGGGGTAGTGGTTATTTTTTCACTGAGCTTGAAAGTGTAAAGTTTCCTCGTGGGCGTGAAGAGATCCTGACCACGACCCCGCTCAACATCATGGAACAGATTCTGCGTGGCGTCAGTCCATGGGCAAAGCGAAAGAAATATTATGATATCAAGTGTGGTGTCATCGGTATGCAGATTGCAGAAGGTGTGGGACACAGTCCGGCACCTCCGGATCACACTATCGCCTTGAAAGCTAAGGAGTTTGAATTATGGGCCTTTGGTGATCTCGAGCTTTCGGAGGAAATGCTTCAGCTGTCCGTTCGCTCCAAGCCGCGCCGCGAAGGCATATCGCCAGCCAGCCTTCTGGAGAAGTCTGGCCTATCGCTGTTGTATCAGCCCTATTATGGGATCCAGGGGACGCTCCTGCGACCTGTTGTGGTACCCGATCCCGAGGGTAGTAGCCTTTTTGAAAGTTTAAAGCTGGGCGCTACCTGGGCCACGGGTGGCACGTCGGTCGTGGTTCTCAGCCTGTTGGACCAGTTGAGTGATGAGGGTGGCGGCTGCCAGGGAGCCCGGCAGCGTTCACAACTGTTTATGGAGAAACCAGGTGGATCATTGAGCCGAGTCAGGCGTTAACGTGCATGGTTGCGGGAATGAGAACCAGATCTATATGGCACAAGTTTGGGTTCCCCTCGCTTACGGGGCGGTCTACAATCCTGTACCGCGTTCCGGTGTTTGATACCAGCTGATCGGTAATTGTTTAATGCTTAATGGTAATCGCGATGGCAGACAGTAGGCGGCGTTCCTCTACATCGGGGCGAATGGGGGGGCGGGCCGCAAGGCAAGCACTGCGCGCTGCACCGATACCTGACGATGAACGCGCTGTTCAGCCCGGTCAGGTATCAGGACGATATCAGCCACTCGCAGAATCTGAGGTGGTGCGTATTCACCAGACAGCGCTGGATGCGCTGGAACAGATCGGTATCGCAAATGCCATACCGTCCTGCCAGGATCTGGTGACCGAAGCGGGCGGCTCGATGACCGACGAAGGCCGTCTTCTGTTTCCCCGATCACTGGTCGAAGATGTCGTCGCCTCGGCAGCACGGGATATCGTCCTTCCAGGGCAGGACTCTCGTTACG
>JYMV01052480.1_pt1 | contig 13071 bp, 12 predicted proteins | sample 338911 | NCBI WGS metagenome assembly JYMV01 (sample SAMN03354496, study PRJNA234377) | hydrothermal vent metagenome | biome: Deep sea; feature: Hydrothermal plumes at the Eastern Lau Spreading Center, Western Pacific Ocean; material: Seawater | place: Tonga | collected 2009 | depth 2000 m m | reverse complement strand
ATTATTCGATGGAATGTAGTTTCAGGTATTCGCCTTCTCGGTAGAAAGTAATTTTTCTAAACTTAAAATTCCCCACCATCCTTGGTGAAAATGACATGCGGATTGTTCTTCCCTCTTCTCTCACCATCACATCTCCAAAGGGCTTCCCCTGAATCATCTTTTGCATGGACTTCGCCAAGTCGTTTCGATGGTTTTCAAAAAACGCAACGAATTCATCTTTTCCATTTTCCCTTGAACCAAAATATTCACGGGCACCACTGCTTAATATTTGGTCGTACAGCAATTCCCAATCACGATCACGCAGACACACGAGCGTTTGAGTCAGGACATGCATCGGTAGAACTGCTCGGAGGGTTGTGTCTCCTGTTGCCTCGTCTGTTTCTTGAAAGGCAATGGTGTCAAGGTATTCTTGCACAGCGACACTCGTTGAACCACCGATCGGAATATATTTCACGACTGTTCCATCGTTACGCACGACTTCGTTCGCCATTGATTTTGTCATGGAATAGTGCCACGCTGGTCTTGTGTGATACTCAATTCGTTGTGTTTCACAGCCAAAACACGTGAGCAAAGCAACCGAGATGAGAAGGAGTCGGAAGTGCATGATTATTGTTCCGACGGTGTTGGCGCGGCTTCAAGATCAAAAGTAAACCGAGCAAGCCACAGTTGGCTTGTTCCCGTTTCTCGTTTACTCGTCCACATAAGCCAATTGCCAGAACCGTTGAATACCGGGAGACCATCGAACCCCTCAGTATGGGTGATTCTTCTCTTTTGAGTCCCATATTTTGCTGTACCAGTTGCATCACCGTTGTCAGCGTCACACACATACAGTTCGTAATTGTGGTGGCCTATCTCACTCGTTGCATAGATGAGAAACCTACCAGTGGGATGCCAAAACGGTCCCCAGTTGACGTGTGCATTGTCTGTAAGTTGGTGCTCTCGTGTGATTCCAACAATTGAGCCTTTTTCATCAAACTGTAGTTCAGCGACAAATAGTTGCAGGTGATCGTTTCCCCGCCTGTCGGAACGATAAACAATCCGCTTCCCGTCGGGTGAGAAAAAGGGACCTCCGTCATATCCCTCTGCGTCAACGATGATGCGAGAGATTCCCGTATGGTTGTCGGTGATATAGATATCACCCGATCCAGTTGCAAGCGAGCAATACAACAAATGTCGACCGTCTGGACTCCAAGATCCTTCAGCAACATAATGGGCGGGATCATGGACAAGTGAGGTTGATTGCTTCGTTGCCAAATCGTACGAAACAATGTTCATGCTTGGAGGGAACGCCCATCGATACTTTCCTGTACCTCGTTGATATCCGGGTGATTCCTGTTGTACAACAGGTGTTGTGGTTGTTGCAAACAACACAGTCCCGCTCTCATGTGGATGAAACCACCCGCAAGTGTTTGAAGACCCATCATTGCTTAGTTTCAGGATATTCGACATGCCAACGACCGACTCGCTCTCATCGAACACAAGATCCCCTATGAAAATACTGTAATCAGATTCAGGCGTTTCCCCCTTTTTTGCATGTTCGATGGCTTGGAAGATCACCCGTTTTGTTGCTGGATCGAAGTAGGATTCACCTGCCTTCAAGAATCGTTCTGGGCTGGTAAGCATGACAGGAATGCCAAAATGATGTTCTTCGTCTGGATGCAACGGAGATGCATACATCGAAGCAGTTACCAGTAATAGTGTCATACAATGCTTGGTCACAGGTGAATTCCTTGAACGATCGAACCACACATCATACGCCCCCAGAGAGAATGCCGCTTGGTGTACCTGTTATCTATCACGATGGATACATCGTTGCAATCGATAAACCTTCAGGGCTATTGAGCGTGAAGGGGATTGGTGTTGAAAAAATAGATTGCGCTGCGGTCCGAGTTGCTTCTGTGATTGAAGGCGCTAGAATTGTGCATCGGCTCGACATGGATACATCTGGAATCCTTGTGATGGCAAGAGATGCAGACACCCACAGGGAACTCAGTCGACAGTTCCAAGACCGAGAAGTGAAGAAACAATACATTGCTGTAGTGGAGGGTGTGGTTTCTGGTGAAGAGGGCGTTATTGACATCCCAATTCGTAAAGATCTCGATAATCCACCATGTCAATGTGTTGATTTTGAACAAGGCAAGCAATCTCAAACATCTTGGAGTGTCATGAAGCGTGAAAGTGACCGAACTTGGCTTAAATTGCGACCAACAACCGGAAGGTCTCACCAACTTCGAATACATCTAAGAGAATTGGGCCATCCCATTCTGGGCGATGATCTTTATGCACCTCCAAAATTGCAGACCCTTACCGATCGACTCATGTTGCATGCGCTTTCACTTACAGTAGTTCATCCAGTTTCGAGTGAAACGCTGGTGCTGACCTCGCCCTGCCCATTTTGATCAATCTTGAATGGATAAGAAACAAGGCACGATCTTTGGATCGTGCCTTGTGTGTTCTTAGCTACTTGCGCCAGTTGGTTCCGGCGAAGGTTCTTTCGATTCTTCAGGATGCGATTGGTTGAAGAACAGATGATCGTCATCTTCTTTGTGTGTCACGTCAAGATGATCGCCGTTGTTGTAGTCTCCACTGAGGATTGACTCTGCTAGAGGATCTTCAATGTAGGTCCCAAGTGCTCGACGAAGAGGTCGTGCGCCAAAGTCAGGGTTGTATCCTTTTTCGATAAGAAAATCCTTGGCAACTTGATCGAGAGCCATGGTGAGCCCCTTTGACTGCAGTCGGGTAATGATCTTACCGAGTTCGATATCAATGATTGAATATAGGTCATCTTTGGTGAGCGGTTTGAAGACAATGACATCATCGAGACGGTTGATGAATTCTGGGCGGAAGAATTTTTCCGTTTCACCTAGAAGTTGTTTCTTCAACTTGTCATAGTCAAGAACTTCTTCGCGTTTGCCAAAACCGAATGATTGGCCGATCTTGATGAGATCCGCACCGATATTCGATGTAAGAATCAAGATCGTATTTCTGAAGTCAACTTGCCGGCCGAATGAATCTGTCAATCGACCCTCTTCCATGATTTGTAGGAGCATGTTAAATACATCAGAGTGTGCCTTTTCGATTTCATCGAACAAGACGACAGCGTATGGTTTTCGGCGGACCTTCTCGGTCAACTGGCCACCTTCTTCGTATCCAACATATCCGGGAGGGGCGCCTACCAAACGAGAAACAGTGTGCTTCTCCATGTACTCAGACATGTCAAGGTAGATGAGTGAATCGGTATCAGCGAACATGAATTTTGTAAGCGCTTTGGCAAGAAGTGTCTTGCCTACACCTGTTGGACCAAGGAACAGGAATGAACCCATTGGTCGGTTTGGATCTTTAAGCCCACTGCGGGATTTTCGTATTGCCTTTGCAACTTGGGTAATAGCATCGTGTTGACTGATAACAGTTTTGTGCAACTCGTCTTCAAGTTGTAGCAATCGTTGAGATTCAGCCTCTTCAAGCCGTGTGAGTGGAACACCTGTCATGCTTGAAACGACTTCAGCGATGATGTCTTCGTCGACTTCGCTGCTGGTTTCATTCATTTGTTCTCGCCACTCTTTTTGAAGGGTGTCTTTCTTGGCACGAAGTTTTTCCGCTTCATCCCGAAGTGATGCTGCAGCTTCATAGTCAGCATTCTTTACTGCTTCGTCCTTCTTGACTTTGAGCACTTCGAGTTCTTCTTCAAGATCAGCCATTGATGGAGGCTTGGTCATAGAGGTCAAGCGAACTCTTGCACCCGCTTCATCGATAACATCAATTGATTTATCTGGTTGCACACGATCGGAAATGTAGCGATTCGATAACTCAACTGCAAGACGGAGTGCCTTATCAGTAAATTTTACTCTGTGGTGTTGTTCATATCGTTCGCGCAGACCCAATAAAATTTCGACAGTGTCAGAATCGTTTGGTGGATTCACTGCGATTGATTGGAACCGTCTTTCAAGGGCACTGTCTTTTTCGATGTACTTTCGATACTCATCAAAGGTGGTTGCGCCGATGCATTGAATTTCACCACGCGAGAGTGCTGGTTTCAACACGTTGGCAGCATCGATTGCCCCTTCGGCACCACCGGCACCAACGAGGGTGTGTAGTTCATCGATGAACAAAAGGATATTCTTGGCACGACGAACTTCGTTCATCACTGCTTTAATTCGTTCTTCAAACTGACCACGGTATTTTGTACCAGCAACCATCATTGCAAGATCAAGTACCACAACGCGGCGATCATGAAGAAGGTCGGGGATCTCGTTTGCAATGATTCGCTGGGCAAGACCTTCGATAATTGCAGTCTTGCCAACACCCGCTTCGCCCAACAGGACAGGATTGTTCTTTGTTCGGCGGCAGAGGATTTGAATCAATCGTTCAATTTCTTTGTGACGACCGATGACTGGATCGAGTTCATCTTTTTTTGCAAGTTCAGTAAGATCACGACCGAAACTGTCCAGTGCGGGTGTCTTGCTCTTGCCGCGACGAGCGGAAGGGGGCGGAGAATCACCTACTGGTTCCATGCCCTCTTCGTCTACATCTTCTACTTGGCCAACGCCTGCACCAAGGAGGTTCAATACTTCTTCTCGAACGTCCTCAAGTTTAAGTCCAAGATTCATAAGAACTTGGGCAGCAACCCCGTCTTGCTCGCGGAGCAAGCCAAGCAGGAGGTGCTCAGTTCCAACATAATTGTGATTCAATGAACGAGCTTCCTCGATTGCATATTCGATCACTTTTTTTGCACGGGGTGTTTGAGGTAGCTTGCCCATCGTGACCATGTCCGGCCCACTCTTGACCAACTTTTCGACTTCAAGCCGAACCTTACGAAGGTCGATTTCTAGGTGTTTCAATACGTTTGCGCCAACGCCAGACCCTTCCTTGACAAGGCCAAGAAGAATGTGTTCGGTCCCAATGTACTCGTGATTGAAGCGCTGAGCCTCTTGATTTGCAAGGGCCATTACTTTGCGAGCACGGTCTGTTAAACGTTCAAACATAAGTCAATTCTCCACCCGCATGATACGCGGGAAATATTCCTTGAGTGCGCAAAATGTGCACGCTCACTATATAACAATCGGTGCAACCGGCATTCCATTTGAGTACTTCTGTCGAATCTGGAACAAATGCACGTAATTCTTCAATAATTGCGTTTTTTGAGGTTCTGAAGTCCTTCGAAGTTGGTGTGTTCGAATCCAGTTATGCCATTGTGGCGGGTGATTCAATTTGTCCATGCCGAAGGTGCACAATGAGATCACCACGACTGGCTATTTCGGTGTTGTGTGTCACCATCACAATTGAGAGTCCGTCCTGATGTAATTGACTTAACACATCCAGAATCTCGTTGCCGGTTTCTTCATCAAGGTTACCTGTTGGTTCGTCAGCGAACAAAATGCTTGGGGAATTCATCAATGCCCTTGCAATGGCAACACGTTGCCTTTCTCCACCAGACAACTCACGAGGTCGGTGAATGCGACGATGTTGCAACCCAAGTTGATCGAGCAATGATGTGGCTCGATCGCGTGCTTCAAGTGTTGAGATGTTTGACCCGCCAATCATCGCAGGCAACATGGTGTTTTCGAGGACCGTGAGTTCTGGCAGCAGATGATAGAACTGGAATACGAATCCAATGTCATTATTTCGATACAGGTTAATTTGTTTGTTCGAACGTGACCACAGATCATCACCACGAAACAACACAACACCACCATCAGAGTCGGGGTGATCCAACCCCCCTAGCAAATGCAACAATGTCGATTTTCCAGAACCACTGGTACCAAGGATAGTGATCCACTGTTTTTCAAATAATTGAAGGGAAGCCCCACGCAGGACATGAATATCCGACTGTCCAAGGTGATACGTTTTACTAAGATTTTTCCCTTCAAGGAGAGGTGTATCACTCATGGCGAAGTGCCTCCACTGGATCGGTGTCTGCCGCTTTTGCTGCTGGTATGACTGCACCTAAAAGACAAAACACAACAGCCCCAACCATCGTGAAGATGCTTGAAGGCCAGTCAATTTGGTTTGGAATGACGGAGAAGTAATACACAGAGGCATCCCAAATGACGAGCCCGCCAATGTGCTTGATGTACAACACAACTCCACCGGAAAAACAGAACACAACAAAACCGATCGATCCAAGCACGATGGGCAAGAGAAGACCTGATCTGCTTTTGGTAACTGTGTACACGGCGATGCAGCCAGCGATCAAAAATGACACGACGGCGAGAATTGCAGGGGGGTTTCCCATTGAGGCGTGAATCGAATTGATATTTTTGGTGATGAGCCAGCCGATCAACAACCCCAGTAGTGCACCGGCGACGCCAATCACGAGGCTATATTGGAGGAAGATCCAAACAATGCCCCCCCTTGACGCCCCGACACTTCGCAAAATTCCGATGTCCTTGGTTTTCTCATACACAATGGACCAAAAGATGGAGAGAATCAGAGCAGCAACAACAAAATACACAATTGAGAACAACGTTCGCATTAACTCTCGCTCTTTCTCAACTGGACCAGTGAAACTCCTTTGTTTTTCTTGCCATGTATTGATTGTGAGCCCAGGATCACTGCGGGTCGGTGGCATTACGAGCGTGTTAGCAGGCAAACTTGCACGAAACTCATCATAGATTCCATTCACAATTGTCCTCAGTTGATCTGCGGGTACTCCATCGATACCTCGAACAAGAACGCTTGTTGATCTTGCTGGATCCACGCCAAGGATGATCGTTGGATCATCCGAATCTACAATTTCGGCAGCATCAAGGTGGAGCAATCGTTGCGTAACACCGATGGGCACAAAGATGCGAGACTCATCAATAATGAAAACGCCCGACTGAAACTCGTTTGCAAACGGCATGATGACGGATTCTGGATCAATGATTCCACCCCGAGCATCAATGGGTAACATCGTAAGTGTTCCATCAAACCGAGGGAGCCACCAATAATCATTACGAATAACTTGATACGTCCCATCTTTTTGTCGCATGTTTCCATCGGAGACATGTAAACCAGAGACGATGGCGTCTTTGCCATTTCGCGACAAGGTAAGTCCCTGTTGAAATACTGCGTCTGGGTTTGTCAATCGATCGTCGAGTGACAGAATAATCTCCCAGACCTCTTGACCAACAACAGATTTAAGTTCATTCCACAGATCGAACTGTTGAGACTTCAATATATACGATGCATTATTGATCAGATTCAAACACGCCTCTCGCTTCTTTTCATCCATGGATGCCAACAATGTTTCAGAGTGGGTAGTCCATACGTCAATGAGAAGCCAATTCAACTGATTGGAACTTGTTGTCTTCCATTGAAGTGATGTATCGAATTGCGTGACCCTTGCAAATGATTCTGGTTCAATGCCCCATACTTGGACGGTTTCACTCTGCTTAGCATCGGTTTCAGGGTATGGCATCCGAAGCAACCCCCACCCATCGATAATTGGCGATGCGCCTTGTATATTCGGATCTTTCTCAAGCCGGTGTGAGAGTTCTTCATAGTGTGGGATGCCGGAAATCCCATAACTGATGACAACATCCCCCATCAGTGTCCTGCCAGCAGACTGAATCATGTCAAGAAATCCTGACATGACCGAGACAACAACAATGACCAGCGCGACACACAGCGCGACTGCAGCGACTGCAATGAGCGGGATAACGCGGCTGGTCAGATATCTTGTTGTCAGGAGGGTCTGATACACGGTTTGCCCATCGTACTAAGTTGCAACGACCCCGTATGTTTGCAAAAGGCAATGTGGGCAGCCAATATCGACGACCGAAACATTACCAGTGAATTGGCTTGCTTCACCTTTTTCAAATCCAAGTTTTAATCCAACAAACGTAATGGTTTCAGCCGCTTGCACGCAGCATCCATGTGGGATTCCATCATCACAGTCAAGCCCAGAAGGAATATCCAGCGAGATGCAACGGCAATCAGAAGCGTTGATCTCGTTGATGGCATCAGCATATTCTCCAGTTACGGTTCGATTCAGACCAGTGCCGAAGATGGCATCGATGATGAGCGAATCGCTACAAATCGAGCCAGTGACCCATTGGGTCATCGGGATATTCATATTCCTTGCAATGTGCTCATTGATCGCTGAATCCGTGGTGCTTGGTTTTGCCAATTGCAGAATATTGATGTCGTACCCATGATTACACAGATGCCGAGCTGTGCCATAGCCATCTCCACCATTGTTACCCCCACCACAGACAACGGTAATCGTTGAGAATGTATCTTTGTAATGAGCCTGTATTCGTTTTGAAGCGCCAATGGCAGCATTTTCCATGAGCACGATGCTTGGAACTCCAAATGCCTCAACTGCGTCGCGATCAATGGATCGCAGAGCATCCCGCGAGAAGAGAAGAGTCGGGTTGTTTGTAGGAACACCCATCGTTGTCCGAATGATAACGGAGTAAAATAGTGTTTGATGTCTACAATTGAAATCACTTCAATAGTGCTGGGCGTTGTCGTTGTAGGAACGCTCATCATGTGGCTCGGCGTTGCACATCGGTTGTTGCTGATAGCCCGAACCAAACCAACAATCCGCGAAGGTCTTACGCTGCCAGTCCCCGATGATGTCTTGGTAAGTATTGTTGTCCCCGCGCACAACGAAGAGCGAGTTATTAACAAGTGTGCACACTCCTTAAGAAATCAATCGCATTCAAATATTCAAATGATTTTTGTACTCGATCGATGTACCGACCGTACGCTTGACATTCTTCAAGAGCATGCAGGTGATGATGATCGAATTACCCTCATCGAAATTGATGACTGCCCTGAGGACTGGGCGGGAAAATGCAATGCAGGGAAAATAGGTGCAGCCAAAGCCACGGGAGATTGGCTCCTATTTACTGATGCAGACACCGAGTTTGATACTCAATTAGTTCGATGTGCTGTTGCTTCGGCAACCAAAAGAAAAGCATCGTTGTTAAGCATTTTGAGTTCACTTACGATTACTAAAAACTATGAGCGCATCGTTCAACCAATTGCCAGCACGTGTCTTCTTAGAAACTTTCCAGTTAACCGGATCAACAGTGAGACGAGGACAAGACCATTTGCAAACGGTCAATTTTTATTATTCTCAAGATCAATTTATGATTCCATTGGCGGTCATGATGCTGTCAAAGACGATTTACTAGAAGATATCGCCTTTGCAAGAGTCGTACATAAAAGTGGATCCAAAGTGCAAGTACTATTTGCGGACGGTCTTCTTAAGTGCTCGATGTATCCAACTTTTTTGGCTTTTCAAAATGGATGGAAGCGGATCTACATTGAGTCATGCAACCGAAGAATTCATAAATTGAAACAGAACGCGACCACTATTATCATTACAGGAAATATCCTTCCAGCAGCAGGAGTCGCAGGCATCATCGTTGGTCAGATCACATCTCCCACCCTCTTTTGGACTTCGATTGCTTCGCTTCTTATATCTGCAATGGTGATTGCATGGTTGTATCGAATCAATAGAGCGCCGATGATCTTCGCAATTTTTGCACCAATTGGAGCACTCGTCGTTGCCAAGTTGTTTCGAGATGCTGCTCGAATGCTCGAACGAAGAGAACCAGTTTGCTGGGGAGGAAAACAATATATCTTGGAGCCCAGACAACGGTGAAAATACTCTTAACAAACGACGACGGAATCCTCGCCCCAGGGATCATTGCACTCCATAAAGCGTTACAGACCCTTGGTGAACTGGTGGTAATTGCACCAAAAACCGTGCAGTCCGCGATGAGTCATGGGATTACTTACACAACTCCATTGATGACTGAGCACGTTGAAATCACCCCAGAAATTTCAGGTGTATCGGTAGATGGAAGACCAGCAGATTGTGTCAAAGTTGCCATGCGTGCAATCTGGGAAGAAAGGTTTGGCGAAGGGTCGAAGCCGGACTTGACAATTAGTGGGATGAACAGTGGAGCAAACGTTGGAATCAACATCATCTATTCTGGAACGGTTGCAGCAGCAATCGAATCCGCGTTTCTTGGCGTACCAGCAATCGCAGTGAGTCTGTATCTGTCTGACAGAAAGAACATTCGTTACAACCGAGCAGCTAAAATTGCTCGGAACACGATCGATCGAGTGCTTGAAAACAAATTGCTGCCAAACGAGGTGGTCAACATCAATATTCCTGTTTGTGAGTCTGATGACATGCCCATGCCAAAGATCAAAGTTGTCGCAATGAACGCTGCAGGGGACATGGGGCATTACGACAAGCGAATTTCGCCAGATGGACGAACATACTACTGGGCTGCTGGGGACGGTATGGCTTTTGCCCACACCTCACAAGGAAGTGATGTTGAAGCGTTGAAGCAAGGCTTTGTCACAGTCACACCACTAGATTATGTTCTGACGAATACAGATCGAATCGGGTTATGGCGGGATCTCTTGGAATGAAATGAAAGAGTGAGATTTGATTACCGAGAGAAGGTGATGTGAATCTGGATTCGCACGGTTTCATCGCCTTCAAGGTCATCAACACGATTCCCCGAGGCTCTCCACTTATACAAACTTGATTCAATTGATCGGTCAATCGATCCACTGCCGGTGCCCATCAGAATGACGACATCTATGGGTTTGCCCCGTTTGTCAATATACAGCGCAGCAACCAAACTGCTTGGAGCGCTTGTAACAAGTTGGTTTGCAGTGAAGGAAGGTCTTCTTGGACGCAGAACAATTCCCTCTGCCGCTGCGGGTTTTCCCGCTTTCCAATGTTCAGGCGAAATGTGAACAATGGAAGTCGCATCTGAGTCCCGATCCGAGGGGTATGCATCACTTGTCGCCTCGGGGGTTTCATCTCTGGTATCTGATTGGATTGGTTCTATAGGTTTCGATTCAACGATAAGCGGGGGCGGCATCGAAATTTCTAGCTGCATCATTGCGTCGAGGAAATCTTTCCCAAGCACCCCAAGAGGAGCCACAATCTGTTGCAGTTGTTCGAACGAGGGTCGTTGGTTTGCAACTTCGACTTCAGCAGTCATTGATGCCTGCTCCACACTTGCGTATCTGGCTCGTTGTTCTTCATATTCCTTATATCCAATCCAAGTCAGTGTGGAGACTTGGGATTCATCGATACCCAATTGGATTTCTTGTTCATCTTCTCTTGGTGTTTCAAGGTGCGATGCTTTGGCAGGCGGTATATAGGTCATAGATGGCGAGTCGGAGTACACAAGAGGCAGTAGGATCATGTGTAGAACAACCGAACACACAATTGAAGCCATGACAGGGATGTTGTTACGGTGAATCATTTGCATCCTCTGCATCCGGTGCACCGACAAGGAAAATTTCTAAACCCGTCAATCTCAATTGATCCCACGTGCCGGTTAACAGGGGGCCTCGGTCAATTATTGCTTCGCCGTCTTCAACGACAAGGTAAATTGCTGCGCCAGGATTTTCGACCAGTTTCATGTTCACGGTCTGGGCGACATCATCAAGCGACACAACTGTTTGCCCTACATAGATGTTTCCATCAACCGCGATGGTGACAGAAATTGACGATCGTGGTTCAGCTGCAACCCCAGATTCGTATGACTCAAGCGGAACGGGGAGCACTTCTGCTCGCACCATGAGCACCATGGCATAAATGAAGAACGTCAGGAGAAGGAAAACCACATCGATGAGTGGCATCATTTCGATGCGGGTTTCATGCTCTGTGCGACGAATCGCTCGCATGGTTCATTCCTCAAAAGTCAAACTGGCAAGTGCGATTGTTGTGTCTTCAATAAATTCGAAAACCTGATCCAAACTAGTTGCAAGCATTGTTGACCAAATAGAATCGGACACGTTGCAAATAATCATTCGTCGATCTTTCCCATGGAGCAACTTATTGATTTCAATCAACGCACCAAGATTTGATGAATTAAGGTTGACTACATTCTGTAAATCGACAATGACATCCGAAGTGACGGGATCATTCAGACGAAGTTTTGCAAGAAGCGAGTCCGTATCCTCAGAAAAATCTGGTTCATCAAGAAGTTCAAGTATGAGGATCGTTTCATCCCATTGGTTCAATGTCATGTCCAAGAGGATAGCGTATTTATAGCCGAAGTAGTATTTACAATGAAGCAGACGCAGTTTGGTGTGATTCTTCGATGCCTTCCACCATTGCAGCAGCGATCAAACGATCATCTTCTTTCAAATTCACGACTCGAACACCCTTGGTATTTCTGCCGATGGTTCTGATGTCACTTGCAGCAATGCGAACCAACATACCGCTTGCTGTGATGAACATCAGGCTGTCGTTATCTCGGACGGAACGAATATCAACAACAAGACCATTGCGCTTGCCTGTTTGAATGTCTTTTCTTCCCTTGCCACCACGTGATTGCGCTCTTGTCGATCCATCTTTGCTGTGTACGAGATATTCAACCATGGGCGTGCGTTTGCCGTATCCGTTTTCAGTCATCGTCAGCAGGTCAGCATTGTCTTCAGCGAGAACTGCGCCGATGACTTTGTCACCTTCAGCAAGTGAAATTCCACGAACACCTGCAGCGGTTCTCCCCATCAGCCGTGCGTCGTTTTCATCAAACCTAATGGATTTGCCTTGTGCTGTTGCCAGGAGGATGTGCGTGTTTCCATTCGTTTGAATGACATCAATGAGGGAATCGCCTTCATTGAGCCGGATTGCATGGATTCCGCCACGGTTTACATTTTGATACTCGGAAATTGCAGTTCGTTTGACTTTGCCCATCGATGTTGCAAAGACAAGGCATTCGTCGCTGTCGTCGAAATTTTGAACTGCTCGGAAGGTGACGATATTTTCACCATCCTTCAGCTTCAGTAAGTTGATGATTGCTCGTCCCTGACTTGTACGGGTTGCTTCTGGAATTTGATACACCTTCACGCGGAACACACGACCCGTGTCTGTGAAACAAAGGACATCGTCGTGCGAAGAAGCTACGAAGATGTGTTCGATAAAGTCATCATCTTTTGTCACGCCACCCTTGATGCCTCGCCCGCCACGACCCTGTTCTCGGAATGTATCTACTGGAATGCGCTTTACATAGCCCGAGTGCGAAATTGTGACGCATACTTTATGTTCTTGCACCAGTGCTCCGTGATCAAATTCCTCATCCTCAGCTTCGGAAA
>JYMV01010602.1_pt2 | contig 13073 bp, 10 predicted proteins | sample 338911 | NCBI WGS metagenome assembly JYMV01 (sample SAMN03354496, study PRJNA234377) | hydrothermal vent metagenome | biome: Deep sea; feature: Hydrothermal plumes at the Eastern Lau Spreading Center, Western Pacific Ocean; material: Seawater | place: Tonga | collected 2009 | depth 2000 m m | reverse complement strand
TCATTTGTCCTTACATTCCAGTGTGAGAATTCGATTTATACTTGTAGTTATTCTTTTGCTTATAACCAACTTCATAGGTTGGAGTTGGGCATTAGAGAAACACCCCGAACCAGAATTTCAACCTGTTAGCATGGATTTGGTATAAACAAAGATTTTTAAATGAAACGTTTTATTATATATATAATTATTATTTCATCTATCGTGTTATCACAGGATACATTAAGTACAAAGACATTTGGGGATTCCCTGATTAATGATGAAGGTCGTTCCGTTCAACAGACAACAGATGGCGGATATATTAATACTGGCTGGATAGAATCTTACGGAGATGGTGAGGAAGAAGCCGCCGCTGAATTAGCTATCGCTAAAAATACCCTAGTAGAATTAGCCGCTGAATTAGCCGCTGCTGAAAAGGCCGCTAAAAATAACCTAGATGAATTATCTGTTGAATTATCTGCCGCTAAATATACCCTAGCAAGATTATCTTTTAAATTAGTTGCCGCTGAAAAGCACGCAGCAGTAATGACCGCTGCTGCAGAAGCCGCCGCTAAATTATCTGCCGCTGAAAATATCCTAGCTGAAATAGCTGTTGAAAAGGCTACCAGACAAGCCGCAGCAGCAATAGCTGCCGCTGAAAAGGCCGATGCTAAAAAACATACCAAAAAAGCCACCGCTGAATTAACTGCCGCTAAAAAGGCTGCCAAAGTAGCCGCCGCAGCAATAGCTGCCGCTGTAAAGGCCGCAACAGAAATGGCCGCTGCTGCAAAAGCTGCTGAAGAAATGGCCGCTACTGCAAAAGTTGCCCTAGCAGAATTAACTGCTGAATTAGTCGCTGCTAAAAAGGCTTCTGAAGAAGCCGCCGCTGAATTAGCTGCCGCTAAAATTGCCCTAGCTGAATTAGCTGCTGAAAAGGTTGCGCTAGAAAAAGCTGCTCAACTAGCTGTTGATTGCCAGGCCAAGTATGACGAATCTACAGCTGCATATGAAGCTGGGAATCTTGAAGCCAATATTGCCCTGAAAAGAGAAATTCTGGGAATGAGCTGTGATGAAGAGCTGAGCTCCAAAGTCCAATACTACATCGGTTGGACGTACGGCAATAAACTCTTCGATATGGATGCAGCCCAGGCAGAATATCAAAAAGGAGCCAATAATTATTTTTCAGGGTTAAAATATGTAGAAAAATGCGAGGAAAAACTGGCACTATATAAGAAAAACGATGAGGCAGAAGCAGTTTATAGGGCAGGTGATTTTGCTAAAGCTGCTGCTTTAAGAGAAGAAGTGGGCTTGACAAAAAGATGCGATAAAGAACTGGCTGCAAAAAATCTCTATCAAGCTGGCTATATCCATCAGAAAAAACTAAATGGTAATGCTAAAGCAAAAACTTTATACGAAGCTGTTGTCATCAGTTTTTCTGGCAGTAGATGGGTTGATATGGCAAAACAAAAACTAGCTACACTATAAAATACAGAAAGTTTTATTAACCGTTAGTTAGTTACTCAGACGAACAACAGAAATAAAAAAGCCTACTGGAACCAGTAGGCTTTTTTATTTATTTAGTGATTTTTTTTTAACTTACAGTGCGTAGCTCACCATGGCACCAACTTGGATCCAGCCTGTTGAGGCAGGGTCATCTTCTGATCCAGCAGCACCAGTTGTTACTGTAGCCCTTACATAGGGTTTAATTATAACAGGATCCATGGGATAATCCCAGGATGCGCCGCCAATAATACCCATACCTTCCAGCATACCGATACCGCCAAAGACCGATACAGGTCCACCGCTAACTTCTGCGACTTGTGCGTTAAGAATACCAAATACACCTGTCAGGCCATTTGCACTCTCAATACCGACATTGACGCCGACGTTAAAGGGGCCGAGGGGCAGTCCAAAGGGAGTGCCGACAACAATGCCAAAGACCGGGTCCATGCCGCTTTCAGCATAAAATTCACCACCTATTACCGGCATGGCCACATTCAGGCCAACAGTAAAGCCAGATAGAGCCGATGGAGCTGCCGGAGCTTCCTCTGCTGCCGGAGCAGGCAGAGCAACTACAATTTCTTCTTCTTCTTCATCTTGTGCATATATAAATGGTACAGCTAACAAGCTTACCATTAATATTAGTGAAACGCGTTTCATTTCTTACCTCCGCTTCAAATTATTGATCGTGTTATTAAGCATGCTACCAGCATATTACGGTAATGGCAAACACAAAACAATTGTTTTTAGTAAATATTTATTTTGTTGATCCATAAACCAAGCTTTCAACCACTGAGGGATCTGCCAGGGTGGAAATATCGCCCATATTATCCGTATCTCCTTCAGCAATTTTACGCAGAATACGGCGCATGATCTTACCAGAACGTGTTTTTGGTAATGCCGGTGTAAACTGAATTTGATCCGGTTTAGCGTGGGGGCCAATCTCTTTTGTCACTGATTCGCGAATTTCCTGCTCAATGAATCCATCTGCATCCACACCCGTCATCAGCGTCACAAAAGCATAAATACCCTGGCCTTTAATATCATGGGGATAGCCAACCACAGCGGCTTCTGCCACACCATTGGCCTTGCCAATGGCGCCTTCCACTTCCGCGGTGCCGATGCGGTGGCCGGACACATTTAATACATCATCCACGCGGCCGGTGATCCAATAGCAGCCATCTCTATCTCTCCTTGCCCCATCTCCTGTGAAATAATATCCAGGATATTGTGAGAAATAGGTGTCAAAGAAACGTTTGTGATCGCCATAGATCGTGCGCATCTGCCCCGGCCATGAAGTTTTGATGGCCAGTAGACCCGATATACCATTCCCCTCGATTTCTTCACCCTGTTCCGACAAAAGCACTGGTTCAATTCCAAAAAAGGGAAATGTGGCCGTTCCCGGTTTAATGGGTGTGGCTCCAGGAAGAGGCGTGATCAAAATGCCGCCAGTTTCCGTCTGCCACCAAGTATCCACTATGGGGCATTGACTCTTCCCAACAATGTTGTAATACCACAGCCATTCCGGCTCTTTGATGGTTTCGCCGACCGTCCCCAGCAGGCGCAGGCTGGAAAGGTTATTTTTTTCTACCCATTTGTTCCCTTCTTTCATGAGGGCCCGCAAAGCTGTCGGTGCTGTATAAAACAACGTTACCTTATGTTTGTCCACCACTTCCCAGAAACGGCTGAAATCGGGATAATTGGGCACACCCTCAAACATCACTGAAGTTGCTCCATTTGCCAGCGGTCCGTATACAATATAGGAATGGCCGGTGATCCAACCGATATCGGCGGTGCACCAATAAATATCGTCTTCATGATAATCAAAGATCAATTCATGGGAATAGGACGTATAGACCAGATAACCTCCGGTCGTATGCAAAACACCCTTGGGCATACCGGTGGATCCTGATGTATATAATATAAATAACGGGTCTTCCGCATCCATTTCTTCAGGAGGGCATACAGCGTCGGCGCTGGCCATTTCCTCGTGCCACCACAGGTCGCGGCCGGTTTTCATTTCTACGAGCTCTCCCGTTCGTTGCACCACAACAACATGTTCGATGGAGGGTGTTTGGGACACCGCTTTATCAGCGTTCGTTTTCATGGGAATGTTCTGTTTTGTGCCGCGCACACCAGTGTCCTGCGTGATCAGTACCTTACATTCTGAGTCGTTGATGCGATCCCGCAGGGAATCAGCGCTGAAGGCTCCGAAAACAACCGAATGCACAGCGCCAATCCGGGCACAGGCCAGCATGGCCACCGGCAGCTGGGTAACCATCTGCATGTAGAGGCAGACACGATCACCTTTTTCTACACCAATATTTTTCAGCACATTGGCAAATTTTTGGACGTCGTTCAACAGCTCCTGATAAGTGATATATTTATCCTCATTGGGGTCATTTCCTTCCCAAATAAGAGCGGTGCGGTCACCATAGCCAGCTTCCACATGGCGGTCAAGACAATTATAGCTGACATTCAGTTTACCACCCTCGAACCATTTTATATCTGCATTAACAAAATTAAAATTGCTGACTGTATCCCATTTCTTGAACCAGGTGATCCGTTCGGCTATTTCTGCCCAGAATGTATCTCTGTCTTGTATAGACCTATCATAAATCTCCTGATATTGATCCATGGTCTGAATGTGGGCATTTGCCGACCATTCCGGGGATGGATAAAAAACTTTTTCTGACATGATTATTCCTTAAATAAAGTGAATTGGGGTATCAAATATCAACAGCAGCATACTGCTGCCAGAAATGTACAGATTCTGCCCATTCTGCAGATGCATAGTGCGCTTTAGTTCCACCGGTGTGCTCCAGCTGGTTGCGCATCATGGTCACAGGACCCATGGGCAAATGATCCACTCCTTCTGGGAAAGCATGGATACTGATAAGTTCCCATTCTGTGTTTGTGGTCTGTTCGTTGTTCTCAGCCAGCACATCGTGACTATAGAGAATAAATTCCACTTTTCCTGTCGCTAATGGATCAGCATTTAGCGCCCGGATCTGGATATAAGATTCTTCATCCGGTTTGCGTCTGACGACCTTTGCTTTTAGTTCTGTATTATTGTCAATTTTTGTAAACGGGCAGATAAAATGCTTCGCTATGTCTGCTGAACCATTAACAATCCTTATGCCATCACGATAACCTTCTTTATAATTGCCGGCAGCCATTTGCGCTTCAGCATGGTCCGCGATTTCTGCAAAGGTTAAATTGGGAGAATAGGTCTTTCCGGTACCTTTAATCTGCCGCCGGACAAAATCATTTACTGCAACTTTTTTCATTTCATACTCCAAATTTGATCTTCATTATAATCCTCTTATTCCCTTTTTAACAAGGGAGACTTAATAATTAGCGAATAAATAATAAATCCTATTTTTCTCCCCACTTACAGGGGATAAATTTATAAACGGTCAATTGAAAAGGTGTTTATTTATAATAGTATCGTTTTGAAGATTCCCCGTTTAAGTCGAATTTTATATTCATTATTATTGCAAAATGGAAAGAAATCATAATGGTTAAACTCGTTTTACTACGCCATGGCGAAAGCCTGTGGAACTTGGAAAACCGCTTTACCGGCTGGACAGATGTAGATCTCACCCCTCAAGGTGAACAAGAGGCTCGTGATGCAGGACAAATACTAATGGCTGAAAAGTACGAATTTGATATTATTCATACATCCGTTCTGACTCGGGCGATCCGCACCATGGAAATATGCCTGAAAGAAATGGATATTTCTGATGTACCAATCATGTATAACTGGCGCTTGAATGAGCGTCATTATGGCGCCTTGCAGGGGCTGAATAAAGCTGAAACAGCTGAAAAATTCGGCGAGAAACAGGTGCTTGTCTGGCGCCGCAACTACGATACGCCGCCACCGGAATTGGATTTAGACGATGAACGCCACCCGCGATTTGATGAACGCTATAAAAATATGTCGGCTGAAGATTTGCCGGCGACGGAGTGTTTAAAAGATACAGTTGAACGTTTTCTGCCCTACTGGCATGAACAAATTGCTCCGGATATCAAATCCGGGAAAAAGGTGTTAATTGTGGCCCATGGTAATTCAATGCGAGCTCTTGTTAAATATTTAGATAATATTTCAGATGAAGAAATTGTGGAGCTTAATATTCCGACAGGTGTCCCATTGGTTTATGAGTTGGATGACAATCTCCAAGCAATCAAACATTACTACCTTGGCGACCAGGAGGAAATTGCCAAAAAAGCGGCAGCGGTTGCTGCTCAAGGCAAAGTGCAGTAATATATTTATTTAAAAATTTCTCCCCTGTAAGAAGAAAAAATTAATAAAAGTAAAAATAATGGAACCAGAAATAAATTATTCTGCTGCTGCAAGTTCTTTCAGCAATTCAATGGTATAAATACCCGTGGTGTGGCTATCGGCCCAGAAGGGCCGTAAACCGTAATAGCCCACGGGCTGCAGGCCTTTGAGCTGATAGCTCTGAGCTGTCATTTTCAGGGGTGGTCCTTTATACACATTGCCAAGAACGTCTTTTTCACCCGCGCAGGAGGCGCAGGGGCAATTATCGCGCATGATCCTTAGGGAGATGACCGAGTCCGTTTCATCTGTCCACTGAATCAATAAATAGTCGTTAACGATTTCAGTATCTTTAATTTGTACTTGTTGCTCATTCATGTTGCTTGTAATGCTATTTAGTCACCGGTAAATTTGCGTCCCGTTTGTATTTCCAAAAAAGGAAATTCCGGGCGATTAGCTCAGTTGGTTAGAGCGCTATCTTCACATGGTAGAAGTCGGGGGTTCAAGTCCCTCATCGCCCACTTGCCCACTTAAAGAAAGGAAATTAAAAAATGGAATTATTAAAAGCTATTGCTACCCATATTGTCATGGCTCTCGTTTTAGGTGCTGGCATATTGTGGTTAGTAAATCTTACTGCTTAATTTAACAAAATTAATTTTTTGAATATTCCTTGCCTGAAAGTCTCTTTTAAGCTGAAATTCCAGGGCTTTATGGGATAACCCAAAAAGATTGAGATGTGGTATGCTTACATTATTAAGCCACATACCATTTCACTAAAAAAAAATATTGAAAACCTTAAAATCAAATAACCAAGGAGAACAACATGAATCGTTATAAACGTTCATTCATGTTCCTTGTGTCATTTCTCCTTCCCCTATCACTTTTTGCCCAGATGACCGTTTCCGGTTCAGTATCAGATGCTGCTACCGGCGGCGCATTGGCTGGTGCAAATGTGGTTGTAGAAGGAACTGACCTCGGAGCTGCCACAGATGCCAATGGTTCTTATACCATTGCCAACGTGCCTAGTGGCGCAACAGTTACAGCCTCAATGATTGGATATTCCAGCGCGAGTGCTGCTGCTGCATCAACGCTACATTTTGCCCTGGAAACTGGAGTGATCCAGTTATCTGCTTTAGAAGTTTTAGCTTCGCGGGCAGATGAAAATACACCTGTTGCTTATACAACCGTAACAAAAGCAGATATGGAATTCCGCCTAGGTTCACAGGATATTCCCATGAGCTTGAATACAACCCCCAGTGTCTATGCAACCCAACAGGGCGGCGGAGCCGGGGATGCACGTATCAATGTTCGCGGTTTTAACCAGCGCAATGTTGCCGTAATGATCAACGGTGTACCGCAAAATGATATGGAAAACGGCTGGGTCTACTGGTCCAACTGGGACGGTGTAGGCGATGCCACATCCTCCATCCAGATGCAGCGTGGTTTAAGTGCTGTCAACCTGGCGACTCCTTCCATTGGCGGAACCATGAATATCATTACCGATCCAACAGCTTTTTCCCGCGGTGGAAGATTCAAAACCGAAGTTGGTGCCGGCGGTTTTCTAAAAGGTACCTTTAACTACAATACCGGTCTGATCAATGATAATATGGCTTTTAGTGCAACCATCGTTCGTAAAGTTGGTGATGGTGTTATTGATAAAACATGGACCGATGCCTGGGCCTATTACTTTGGTGCCAGTTACCAGATGAACGATGCAAATCGTCTTGAGCTCTATGCAATTGGTGCCCCTCAACGCCACGGCCAGAACCTGTATAAACAAAACCTGGGCGCCTATGACTCAGAATTTGCTAAATCAATTGATGGATACGATGCAACTGCTGTTGGTGATGATGGACAATTTCGCGACAGCGGTTCAGCTGGCGGAGTTGAATTCGGTCGTCTGTTTAACCAGAACTGGGCGCCGGTCAGTTCATCATATACAGGTAAACAGTACTGGTACATGTATGGTGCTCGTACGGTAGAACGTCATGATCCCGACTACCTGAATGAAAGAGAAAATTTCTTTCATAAGCCTCTTGTAAACATGAACCATTATTGGACCATCAGTGATAATATGAGACTCTCTACAATTTACTACTGGTCCGGAGGTTCCGGTGGTGGTACAGGAACCTATGGCAGGATCCCGACTATGGATGCTGACGGCAACCTGGGTGATGACGACTATAAATTCTATTATGGACGTGGTCCCTGGGTCAGGGACTGGAATGCTTTGATCACAATGAATTCTGGTTCTGATGACACAGTCTATGTAGACAAAAGAGTTATTCCCCGTACACACGGTGCAGATAATAACCAATCAGTAGGTATTTTAAGAAACAGTATTAACCGCCAAAACACAATCGGGGTTATTTCCAAGCTTAACTTCGATATGAGCGATGCATTGAAACTGCAGGTTGGTTTAGACTGGCGTACAGCCGGTATTGAACACGCCCGTGAAGTTCGTGACCTTATGGGCGGTGATTATTACCTGGATTTTGCCGATGATAATGCTCCAGATGGTAAACGCGTAGAACTTGGTGATATTATTGCTTACCACAATGAGACTACGGTGGACTGGCTGGGCTTTTTTGGACAAGCTAATTATACATCCGGTCCCATATCCGCATACGGTATGGTTGGAATGTCATCCATTTCCTACACCTACCAGGATCACTTTACGGTTGCAGATGCATTAATCGAAGCTGACGCAATTTCAGCGATGCAATTCAAAGGTGGCGCCATGTATGATGTCAGTGATGACATAAGCGTATTTGCCAACTTTGGCATAGTTGAGAAACCGCCCATCATGGATAATGTTATTTATTTTGATGGTACAGTTGCATCAGACCCTGCGAACGAAAAATTCCAGAGTCTTGAAGCTGGTGTGAATTACCATGCGGGCAACATAGCTGTCAAGGCAAACTACTACATGACCGACTGGATAAACCGTAACTTGACGAAAGCAATTTCATCAGGTCAGGGCTCCAGCGGTGACACAGATGTCATCTTCCTTTCGGGTGTGAACCAGAAACATAGCGGTATTGAGGTTGAAGTATCAACACAGTTAATGGCTATGCTGCGTCTCGACGCTGCAATCAGTATTGGAGACTGGACCTTCGATGGAGATGCCGGCGGGGATTACCAGGAAGACCTATTCAATGATGAAGGTCAAGTGATTGGACAAACCACAACATACTACGACTATGCACTGGATGGATTAATGGTAGGCGATATGCCGCAAACAGCCTATGTTTTAGGTATAACGCTTACTCCGATGCCTGGGTTAAAAGCACAAGTCTTATACAACATGTATGATGACAACTACTCAGACTGGGGTCCATCCGCTCGTGAATATGATTCAACAGATCCAGATGCTACACCAGATAGAGAGCAAGTCTGGCAAGCTCCCAAATATTCCAAAATGGATGTCCACATTAGCTATGACCTCCCATCAATTGGTGGCATGAATCTTCAGGCGTTTGCACATATATTCAATGCTTTGGATGATGTTTATGTACAGGATGCTGTAGATCATAGTAATTACAATAGCTATGGCGATAAAGTACATGCTGCACATAATGCAGAAGTATTCCTAGGATCACCAAGATACTTCAACGCAGGTATATCAGTACATTTCTAAACTGTACGTTTAGTTAAATAAAAACCCCGGCAGAAAACTGCCGGGGTTTTTTTATACCCTAAATTTTTTATTAAAAAGGAAGTGTATAATATATGCCCAAGTCCGCTGAAACATATCCGGAAACTTGTCCCTGACCATCAATATCATTGGCTATCACTGCACTGGTGCCCAGTGTAATATCCACACCTAAATTGAATTTGGTTCTTATGCCGCCCCTGATCCCAAAACCGGGGCCAACAGTTCCAATTGCACCATGAACAATGAGCGGGAATTTTAATGGAATAAAATCAGCTGATTCCAGCGCAACCCAGGAGACGGTGGAATTGTCACCACCATGAAAACTGACCTGACCAACAATCAGCGATGGTGTCATGGAAAACCAAAACAGGTTAAACGAAAAAGGGAATTTGATATCCAGACCTATTTCCAGCACATTATCTGCCGATAAATAATCGCCGCTCACAATTTTATTGCCCAAATAAAGCCCCAGGACAAATTTATCAGCTCTTGTGGGTCCTTTTTTCTTTTTTGGTTTTTTGGCCAGCATTTTTTCTAGTAGTTCTTCTTTGGTGGGTGGTTTTTCACCACTGACCAGTGCTTGCCCTTCTATATCCACAGTAACATCAAACTTAGCTCCAATGAGCTGGGTCAAATTTTCCAGATTTTCTTCTCCGCTGTTTTCAATAAATTCCAGAATATCTGCCAAACCGGTTTTGTCTTTCGGCGGTCCCAGCCGCCGTTTGTATTTGTTGGAAAAAGGGATAATCCTCTTTTCCAGCAGTATCCCTTTTTTATCACTCACTGTCAATAAAATCTCCCTGGGAGCATTGCTGTAATCAAAGGTATTGGTATACTTTAAATTATCTTCAGCATTATAATACTCTGCTTTGTGCAAATAATCTTTTCTGTTATAAAATAATTTATGCTTGCCCACTTTAGAGGAATCAAACCGGAAATATTCCGATGTAATGATTTCCTTTGAACGGCTTTTCTTGCTGCCATCCAGATACTGCAGTGTATAATAATAATAAACCTGTTCCAGTTTATCTGTGACGGTTACAGTGTGGGGCCTGTTATCTTCACGTTCTTTTATTTTCATAGACCACCCCCTGCGCATTTCACTTAAATCATCGGCAAATAGAAATTCATCAAAAAGTGTCAATGGTTCGCGAACATGGAATTCCACGCTGTATTTTGATCGTGTTCCTGCTTTATTCCACTTTAATTGATACGACCACAAGGTGCGCTTATTATTATCAATAAAAGTCACATTTTTTATACGGCCCTTGCTGTTGAAATTCACTTCATAATAGTTTCTCCCATCCAGCTGATCCCTGGTTAAACCGTCTGCCAGATCTCTTTTTTCAATATCCCAGTAACCGTAGTATAATTTGAGACCTGACAATTTTTCACGGCCTTTTTTCTTCCCGGGGACAAATTCCACATTAAGCAATTTCCCCTGTCCGGAATATGTGGATTTAAAATGGGCTTTACCTTTTACATCTTTTTCCGGGACTTCACTATCCAATATTTCAGACCGTTGAATATCCGTTGGGAAATATTTTACAACCGTATCTTGCTCCTGTGCATTCAAGATCATAAATGACAATAAAACAACACAGCGTTTAAACATAGGCCCACACCAATATTGAGATGAGTACTATGATTATACTGAAGCCAAAATAGCCCCCAGTGCGGATACTTTTAAAATAACCATCAACATTCTGTCCCAGATTGCTGTAGGCCATTGTAACATGGGTTGTTTGACCTGTTTCTACCAAAACATCCTGTGTACCTAAACGAATAATGTCTCTGGTTACTTTGCGAGTATTTAAGTACTCATCACTACTATTGGGGAAAAAGCTGACCGTATGCCAACCGGGTATTACATCCACATCCTGATCCAGGGGAGTATGACCTATGAGATGACCGTCTACATAAATGGGAATATCGGGAGTATCACAAACAATCTTTATGGCTGTGCGATCTTGCGCGGGAATTAGGGCGATACAGACAAGAATACCGAAGATAGTGTAGAGCTGTCGCACTCTGAATTTATTGATCGTTTTCAGTCTGCAGGCGAAGCTGCTCCCGAAGCTGCCCCACCTCCAGTATCACAGCACTAGTGTCTTTTCCGGCAGCTTCCAGCTCCCGAATTTTCAGGCGCGTTTGTTGAATCTTTTCCCGAACCGGTTGTATCTTTAAGGTTTGTAAGCATTCTTGAACCAAAATATGGGGATCATTAACATTGTGTCCATTCATCAATATTCGTGCTATTGTTTCGCGTTCGCTCTTATCCCTGAATTCTTCCAAAACTGCAGCCGTTGAACCTGAACCATGTTCCAATAGTAATCGTGCAGTTTTATTTAAAAGAGGTTCAGATATGAGATCAATATTATTCTGTACCAATTCTTTTACATCACGAAACGATGTTAGCAATGCGCTGATGATTTCTACTTGGGCTTTTTGCACAACGGTTATAAATAATGTTGGCGCTGCCGGTTTGGATTCCTGCAGTTGAGAGGGTCTTCGCTTACGGCTGACAGCATTTCGAAACTGTTTGACCATTTCACGTTCGTTGATATTCAATTTGTTTGCTAATGTTTGTAGCAAATCATCACGAATTATACCATCACGAATACTTGCAATTTCCTCCAAAATTTCCTTTACCAGATTAGAGCGCTCCACAGCTGGGAGGTCTATAGCTGTGGTTATTTCCAGATGGTAGTTCAATAACGGTACAGCATTTTCAATTCCAGTTCGAACGATATCTACACCCTTTTTCTGCACCCAATCATCCGGATCCAATCCCTCCGGAACCTGTACAATCAAAGCAGCAATTCCATTCTGCAATAGTGCATAACCCGCCCGTAATGCTGCCTTTTGTCCAGCTTCATCACCATCATAAGCTAAATACACCTTTTGGGTGATTTTACCAATTTGAACCGCGTGTCTTGTGGTAAAAGCAGTTCCTGAAACTGCTAATACATTTTCTATCCCGGCCTGGACCAATTGCAGGAAATCCATATAACCCTCCACTAGGATAGCAGAACCAGCTCTACGCATAGCCGGTGCTGTTTTATGATAACCGTAAAATACTTCACTCTTTCGATAGAGGGGCGTTTCAGGGGAATTCATGTATTTTGCCGGATCCTCACTTTCGAAAACTCGACCCCCGAAAGCAATCACTTTGCCCGAACGGTTCATGATCGGAAACATAATCCGTGAACGGAAACGGTCAACAACGCCCTGCTTTCCTTTTCCAAAAAGGCCTGACTTATCCACGCTTTCTCTAGAATAACCCTTACCTTTAATTCTCTTTGTAAGAAATTCCCAAGAATCTGGAGCAAAACCAACTTTAAACTCTTTTAGAGTATCTTCTGTCAAACCACGCTCGAGCAAATAATTCAATGCAGCTTTACCTTTTGCAGAAAACAGGTTTTTGGTATATACAGCTGCAGCAATTTCATGAAGTTCATACAATTGGGTGAATAATTGCTTTGATCCGCTATCCCCCGAAAGCACAACTTCAATTCCATAATGCGTTCCCAATTGCTGGACAGCTTCCACAAATGTGAGGTTTTCGTGCTCCATAATAAAATTGAATACACTGCCTCCGGCTCCGCAGCCAAAACAATGGTAAATCTCTTTATCGGGAGCTACGCTGAATGAAGG
>JYMV01022360.1_pt1 | contig 13077 bp, 11 predicted proteins | sample 338911 | NCBI WGS metagenome assembly JYMV01 (sample SAMN03354496, study PRJNA234377) | hydrothermal vent metagenome | biome: Deep sea; feature: Hydrothermal plumes at the Eastern Lau Spreading Center, Western Pacific Ocean; material: Seawater | place: Tonga | collected 2009 | depth 2000 m m | reverse complement strand
GAATTCGAGACCAAGACACTTTCACCAAAAAAGTCTCCAGATTCGAGGATTGCAACTTGTTTTTCCCTGAAAAAGAATTTCTTCACGGATACTTCGACCATGCCTTTATGAACTATAAAAAATAAATTCGCAGCTTCCCCTTGATTCACAATCGTAGTCCCGGCCTTAAAATAGAAACTCCGCATTTGTGACACTACAATACATTAGTTCTTTATCGGAAAGGACTGAAAAAGCCCGGACTTTCTTAATTTGTTCTACAAACCAGTTTGGATCCTCTGCAATTAATGCCTTCATATTTATTTTCATGTTTTACCTACTTAATAGATTCTAAATTTCCAAGCCCGGGGCGGGTCATCCGCTTAGGGTGCCCTCCTGGAAAAATGTGAGGGCGCCAATTATACTATTTAACAGCAATTTGTATGCCAACGAAGAACACCCTGTAGCGGGAAAACATTTAAATTATTGAAAGTAAATTGTTTTTTGAAATCTGAGAATAAAAAAGAGGCAAGAAGGTTAGAGGGAGGTGGATTTTAAATTACAAAAAAGTGTACAAACTGTATGAAATTTCCCAGGTTGTCACCCTTTAGCCGGGCGACGCCTGAAGGAAATTTAACAAGAGCCCATCAAGCCGCCAATACTTCTTGCTCGCCAGAGCTGGCACATCCCCCTAAAGGGAAAAACTATTGCCCATTGGGTCCAGCGAGTTATGCTTATCATTTGCCTTAATGCCCCGAATGGGGCATCACGCTGGCGGCGGTTCGCCGGATAAATATTTCTTTATTCGCAGAGATCTTCGTCCCATATGCGGGCCAATTCCTGCTGATCCTCGGCCTGTTTTTTCTTTCCCAAATCTTTCCTGACCTTTTTGACTATTTTGGGCGGTTGCTCCCGCTTTGGCGGGGCCTTCTTTTTCTTTTTGGACTGTTTCATTTTTCTTCTAGACCCTGACAGATGGCGGGGTTATTTTATGTCAATGGGCGGGGATGGGCAAGGGGAGGTAAACAAAAAGGGTTATGGCAATTTGTACCCCTTGGGGGCATGAAGTTTATCGAGGGGGTATCACAATTCCAGCGTTATGCTGGCGGAGTTGGTTTAACACGGCGCTTATATGGTCGTAGCCCATTTGGTTTTCCAGGGCAGAAAAGACATCGCGGGTGTGGGTATACCAGACGATGGCCTCGGGAATATTTTTTTCTGTTTTCCAGTAAAAGCGCCCCATATTTTCGAACAAAAGCGCCTGATTCTGGTGAGGCGGACCTTCTTTCACCAGTTCCACCCCCTTTTTATACCAAACTCCCGCCCCAGCATTATCGCCCCGTTCCAAAAGCAAGTCGCCGGCATGGCTCATGGCCCGGGCCTCGCCCAGCGGATCATTGATTTTGTGGTGGTATTCCATGGCCAGGATGTATTGCGCCTCTGCGGCCTTGAGATTCCTGCGAAATTTATACAGGTCGCCGATGGACTCATAAACCTTCGCCGCCTTTTCCAATTGGTTTTCTTTTTCGTAAGCCGTGATGGCCTTGCCATAATTCTCGATGGCCCGATCAAACTCGTGATAGAAAAAATCTTCCGATGCCTGTTGCAGGTAGCGACCGGCTTCGTCTTTGGCATCAATAGGAGTGGTGATGGATTCCGACTCTTCTTTTATCTTTTTGTCATGCGGCAGGAGCCAGACCGAAAACCCCATCCCCAGGGTTACGATAACGATAATTAAATATTTCAGTGCCGGGGAAAAACCCATAAATGGTTTAACCTGATGATTGAGAAAATGTAGACCTCACCAGATTAACACAAGCGGCCTCCAAGCGTGGGGCCGCCAGTAAGAAATAATCCACCAAGCTACGAGAATATTTGCCGCATGTGATATTGCTACATTTTTCTTTACCCGTTCCGGGCATGAAGGCAATGGTTAAATACCACGCATGCCCTGCAAGGGCAAGATAAAGACATTGCAATTTGCCCGTGGAGGCTAGTGGTTGCTTTGAGTTGTTGCCAGAACTTCCTGAATTTTATTGTCAAACGTTTCGGCGTTGAACGGCTTGACCAGATAATGCTGGATACCCTGTTTCTGCGCATCCTCAATTTTAGTTTTATCATCTTCTACAGTAATCATGATGAAGGGAGTGTCTTTTAGCAACGGGTCCATCTGGATACTGCAGAATAATTCCAGTCCGTTCAATTTAGGCATGTAGCGGTCGGCAATAATCAGATCCATCCTGGCTGATCGCAATGTTTCAAGAGCCTGCTCGCCATCCTTATCCTCGAATATATTTTTGACTCCTAAACGGGTCAAGTGATGCTTGATCATCCCCCGTGCAAACTGGTCATCATCCACAATCAGAATATTGCACCTGGAAAACATAATGTGCCCTCCCCGGAAACTGATAATCAATTAATTAATTGAAATAATTGGGGAAATCTTACTTCAAACACCCGGAAATGCAAGGAAAATTATCGCAAATACGATATTCAAGCAAAATAACCAGCGGTTTGTCAGTGTTTTTCATACAATTGTTAAATTGTTTTTTTTCCTCTTAAATCGACCCATTTTGACTATTGGAGATTGCACCAGTTGAGTATAAAATACATCCGCCTTTCACCTGCGGGGATGTTTCTCAGGTTTTTCGAAAACATCCGGCTTTTTGGGGAAGGTTGCACCCGTCTTTATTGAAGGTCTTTTTTATTCCCGGTTGGGGTCTTCGAAACCCGAAACAATCGATTTGCTTGCCTGAAAGATGCCCTGTCCCAAAACAAACTTCATCAGAATAGGATTCTCTTCTTGCTGAGTTTATTTGCCAACACCTATCGGAAATGGGTAATCGAAAAACCCGTGGCCAGCCTGATAATGGTTTTTTTGGTTGTGGGTTATTTTTCTTATCACATCCCAAATTTCAAACTCGATGCCTCCGCTGAATCCTTGGTTCTGGAAAACGATGACTCCCTGGAATATTACCGGAAGATAAATAAATCTTACGGTTCCGATGATTTCCTGATCATCACTTACGCCCCTTTCAAGGATTTAATGTCTGATGAAGTGCTAGCGGATTTAAAATCCATCAGCAATGAGCTTGCCCGTTTGGACCGGGTTCGCTCGACAGACAGCATCCTTAATGTTCCCCTGCTGAACAGCCCGCGCGTTGAAATATCCAAACTGGCTACTGATATCCGCACTTTGGAAACTCCCGGCATGGACCGGGAACTGGTCCGCAAGGAATTTCTGGAAAGTCCCATTTACAAAAATCTGTTATTGAGTCCGGATGGAAAAGTCACGATTATCCGGATCAATTTCAAGCGTGATGAAAAATACTTTTCCCTTCTGTATCGGCGCAATGACCTGAGCGACAAGAAAAAGGAATCCGGCCTCAGCAAAGAGGAGGAGGAAATATTTGCCGAGGCCCGCCAGGAATTCCGCGATTACCATGCAAAGGTTCTGGATGCAGAGGACAAGTTAATTCAAGCCGTGCGCGATATTATGGATCGGCATCGCGATCACGCCGAGATGTTCCTCGGCGGAATTCCCATGATCACTACGGATATGATCGGCTTCATCGAACACGACCTGAAAACTTTTGGTCTGGGTGTCATCGCCTTTCTTATCCTGATGCTCAGCCTGTTTTTCAGGAAATTGCGCTGGGTAGCATTGCCTATGAGCTGTTGCGTCATCACCGTCTTGGTGATGGTGGGTTATTTAGGATTAATGGATTGGCGGGTGACAGTTATTTCTTCCAATTTCATTTCTATTCTGCTCATCATTACCATGTCCCTGACCGTACATTTGATCGTGAGGTATCAGGGTTTAAACGATAACAATCCGGGCCAAAGCCAGAAAGAGCTGGTCTGGCAAACGGTCCGTCTCATGGTTCAGCCCTGTTTTTATACCGCAATCACCACCATCGTCGCTTTTTGTTCCCTCCTGGTCAGCGGCATCCGGCCTGTTATAGATTTCGGCTGGATCATGACCAGCGGGATTTCCCTGGCCTTTATCTTGATTTTCATTTTTTTCCCGGCCGCGCTGGTGCTTTTAAATCCGGAGACTCCCGGGTCCGGTAAGGACAGAACAAAAATTTTTACGCTGTCTATTGCCGCATTTACGAATCGTAACCGCAATGCCATCCTATACGGCTCGCTCCTTTTGGCCTTGGTAAGCGCGATGGGAATTTCCAAACTGGAGGTGGAAAACCGTTTCATCGATCACTTCAAAAGCAACACGGAAATTTATCGAGGCATGGAAGTTATCGACCAGAAGTTGGGAGGCACCACACCTCTTGACATTATTATGAATCCGGACCAGAAGTTTTTTGATTACCTTAAAGAAGCTAATGACAATGAAATAGCGGAGGAAGAAGATTTTGATGATCCCTTCGCTGACGAATCGGAAGAAGTGGCAATAAATTATTGGTTCAACACCAATATGCTTGATCGGGTAGAAAAAATACATGACTACCTGGAAAGCCTGCCGGAGGTGGGCAAAGTCCAGTCCATATCTACCCTGGTTAAAGTCTTCACCCAACTGGGAAACGGCCGCAAACCGGACGATTATGATCTGGCACTCATCCGCAAACTCATGCCGGAAAGTGTTAAGGATTCTCTGGTCAACCCTTACTTGTCCCAGGATGCCAACCAGATTCATATCAATATGAGGTTGATAGAGTCCGACCCCACCCTGAGACGCTCTCAACTGATAGAAAAAATCCGCAACTATCTCGTTGAAGAATTAAAGTTTGATGCGGAAACCATCCATTTCACAGGAATGGTGGTGCTTTATAACAATATGTTGCAGAGCCTGTATCGGTCGCAGATTCTCACTATCGGCGTGGTCTTTTTCGCCATCATGTTCATGTTTATGATTTTATTCAAGAGCTTATCTCTCGCACTTATTGGAATCATCCCTAATCTTTTGGCGGCAGGAACGGTGCTGAGCCTCATGGGCTGGCTGGGCATTCCCCTGGACATGATGACGATTACCATCGCGGCCATCACGCTGGGAATAGCGGTGGACAATACCATTCATTACATCCACCGGTTTCAAACGGAATACAAGGTGGATCAAAATTATCTAGCCTCCATGAACCGGTGCCACGGGAGCATTGGCAAAGCTATGTATTATACATCGGTAACCATTACCCTTGGTTTTTCGATTCTGGCGCTTTCGGAGTTCATGCCCACCATCTATTTTGGCCTGCTGACCGGAACGGCAATGGTCGTGGCCCTGATCGGCGCCCTTACCCTTCTTCCTCTTTTGATCGTTGTCTTCAAACCCCTCCGCTCCTCGGCGGAGGGCCAATGAGCATGATCCCGTTTAGCCAAAAGCATAGTTGCTAGCGGTAAAAAATAGTGCGCAGTACCTGCGCCCCACTCCTTGGGAGAGATTACAGCAAAGACTCTTTGAGGTGAGATAACTTTTTGCTCTCCAGCAAAAACTATTGCTCATGGAGTCCAGCATCACGCTGGCGCCTGGCAGCGGAGGCCACGGGAGACAAAACGGAAGGGAAGTACTTTTCCTCCCTTTGAGGTGAGCTCTTCCATTACGGATTGTTTTTTGGCTGGCGGCACAATGAAGGCCACGCATCCGCCGCCACCTGCACCGCAAACCTTGCCAGCTAATGCGCCTTTTTTTTGCGCGGCACGCATCAACCGATCCATTTGGGGGGTACTGATATTAGGAGCCAACTGTTTGCGGGCTTTCCATTCCCGGGCAAAAATCGGGGCCAAACTTTTAAGATGTCCCCGGCTCAATGCTCGCTCCATTTCTACTGCACAATCCCGGATAGATTTCAGGTGACGGATCACTGTTCTATTGCCATCCACGACCTTTTTCATCACCTTCCAATTATTGATCCCCGAATTTCTGGGCTTGCCTGTATAACACAGGACAAAATGTCGGGTAAGTTCAGCGGGGCTTATGGCATACTTTTGCGTCTCAGTTCTTCGGATTCCGGGCAGGACTTTTCTTACTCCTCCATACATGGCCGGATAATAATCCTGGCATCCTGCGGGAACCTTAATGACTTGGGTCTCGATATTTTTGGCGATTTCTATCATCTCGGCCCTGCGGTAACCCCGACCTGTTAACCTGTTGAGAGCCCCATGCAGGGCAATGCTCAAAGCGGAGGAACCACCAATGCCCGACCCTTGTGGCGCCCGGCAGTCTGTAAATATTTCTAATCCCAATTTTGGCCGGTAGAACTTCAACGTACGCACAATAAGTTCCAATGGATGATTGTCTGGAACCGCACTCAGCGAGGGAAAGTTGTCGCTCAAACCTAAATCGCCTGAGGTCAAGAATATCCGCTTGTCTTTTCGGGGAAGGATTTCTACAGTGGCATAAAGGTCGATAGCCGCATTGAGGGTGGGGGGACTATCAAAAAACAGGTGCAAAGGCCAGATATCAAGCGTTCCTCCAGCCAAATCGATGCGTGTGGGAGCAGAGCTTTTAATGACGTGGAACACCTTGCCCAATTTTCTCAGAGGTTTTCCGCCTCCGCCACGCTTTTGGTTTCAAGATCCTCGACCTTTTTCCTCAGTTTGCTGACCAAGACCGGATAGGATTCCGTACTGATTATTTTAGAAAACTGGGACCGATAATTGCGGATCAGGCTGACCCCTTCTATCACAAAGTCATAAACCAGCCACTGGCCATTTTCCTTGAGCATTTTGTAATCAACATCGATCACACCATCCTTGCGGACAATCTGGGTTTTGACCATAGCATATTTGCCCTTAATCTGTTCGCCCACATAGTCAATGGTCTCATTCCGATAGTTCTCAATTTTGCTGGCGTAGGAGTTTTCAAGTAGTTTTTTAAAAAGCATGGTGAACTCTTTGCGCTCATTTTCGCTCCGGTTCTTATAATTCTTGGCCAGAGAGCGCATCACCATTTGCTTATAATTGAAACGCAGGCCAATCACATTACGCAGTTTTTCCCGTCTTAAAGTCGGATTTTTCTTGAGATCTTTATCGGAAACAATTTCCAGAACCTGATCGATGGTTCCCTTCAAATCCGCTGTGATTTGCGATTGCGCAAACACCTGCCCAGAAACCCAAAACAACGAAACCACAAACAATATATAAGCCCAAACATTTTTTCTGTTCATCAAAAAATCCTCACGGTTAGTTCCAACCAGCCATTTTTAGCAACTCTAGCAAATATGGTTTTTCTAATCAAGCCTCCTGCCAATTCCTTTCCCGTCAAAGGTCAATCTTCCCTTATAAGTAGGAGGAAAAAGCCGATAAATTACAAAAGGCTCAAAACAATCCGTTGAACTGATGATGGGGCAAAAACGGCCCGGACCAAAACTTCATCAAATTTAAACAAATTTTATAAAATATTGACAAAATCATTGTTATTTCATATAGTAGATTAATCCTTAATTTCTATAAAGACCAAATTTATCAATAATTTACATGGGGCGTAGAATCGTGGGTCCTTCCCGTATTTTTCCATTCTTGACACCATGCATTGCATATTTTTGTATTTTGCTTGCCGGGTGCGGCACTGTTGACTTGGAAATCCGTCAGGGCTACACAAATTCAAACATGCAACCCCGATCCGTGGCTATCTTGCCCTTTACCCTTGAGGAGCCAGATCCCGAAGAAGTTTCTCCCCACGAACTGTTCCGAACCTGTTTCTACAATTATTTCAGTTATCTCGGTTATGTCGATCTGCCCCTGAAAACCGTTGACCAAAAATTAAGCCGGGCGGGCCTTACGGACTCTAACAAAATATTGGAATTGAGTCCCGAAAAGCTTCGGAGAATTCTGGGTGTTGACGCGGTGATTCGTGGCCGTGTTCTCGCGGCCAATAATTTCACTGGCGGCATTCACGCGGAAACTTCCATCCATGCAAAAATTGACATGCTCGATCTGAGAACGGGAGATATTCTCTGGGAAACCGAACATAAAGAAATGATTTATTCAGGAATCCTTTCTCCAACGATTGTCGATATCATCCGGGATCAAATGGAAAACGTAAAAGTACACCAGGCCTATTTCAAAACAGCGGAGATATTTTCGGTCAATATGATGAAGGAAATCCCGGACCCCGCCGACAGTTGGAATGAGGAAATTCGCTTGCCTGAGATCACCTACATCGAAACCAACTTGAAACCGGACCTGAAACTGAAGCCCAGCGACCGGATCTATGTGAGCCTGAAAGGCGACCCCGGGCTAACCGGGTATTTCGATATTGGCAGCTGGAAGTCAAACATACCCTTAAAGGAAACCGTGCCCGGACTCTACACCGGAAGCTACACCATAAAAGCTTCCGATAAGGTGACCAGTTCCCTGATAATTGGCAGCCTGAAAAGCAAAAACGGCCTCATCGGAAAAAAGTTCTATAAAAATGGCATGGCCCAATTTGATTCTTCATCCACCAACGGACCATGATCCTAATGACATTGACTACCAAAAATATTTCAGCTCTTGCATGGTACCGGCCCTTGGGGATGTTTCTTTTTGCAATCCTGATTTCTGGCTGCGCCTCTGACCTGCAGACCAAGGTAGCCGGCAACCTGAACAGCCTGTCCGAAGATCAGACCGTGGCCATTCTGCCCATTGAAACGAGCCATTTGGGACAAAAGGAAATGGCGGATATGTTTCGGCACGGTTTATATGCCAACCTCAAGCAATCCAAATTTAATTTACTGGAAAAATATATTGTTGACGGCCTGCTGAAGCAAAACAATTTGAACGATCCTGCAAGTTTTCTAACCATCAATCCCATGCAGTTTGGCGAAATCCTGGGCGTCGATGCCGTTGTATTCAGCCGAATTAACAAAGTGGAACGCACTTACTTTATTTTGCATTCCTCCATAGAACTCAGCATCTCCATACAGATGGTCGACACCCGGACCGGAGAGATCCTCTGGCGAGCCGAACAAACGGAACATGATTTTTCTGGTATCGGCAAAATACCAACTGGAATCTTCACCGCCCTGCTCGCTCCCATTCAGTTTGTGACCAATAAATTCAACCTGCGCAAGATGACTGCAAAAATGCTCGACAAACTGACCGCCCTGGTAAAGAAACCGGAAAACGCGGAAACAAACAGCAAATTTGAAAATCCGGTGATCGCGAAAAAAGCCACAATCGATTTGAAAAAGATTGAAGAGCTCCAGCAACTAAAGGCCGAATGGACCCAAGCGCTGGCCTTAGATAAGGAAATGGAACCGGAAGTTTTGCAGGATGGAACCCATCAAGAGGCCGAGAAAGAAACTCGGGCCCTGAAAAATGATCCTTCATCCCTCGCGCCCCAAGCGATGGATAAAATTCAAAACGAGGGACCGCTAAGATCGGGGGTTCGCAAAGTTCTGGACGTGGAAGGAGAACTGGCACCGCTTCCAACTGTTCCTCAACCTAAAGGGCAAGAGGCCGGGACTCCCGCACCCTTGAACATGTGGAAAGCGACCCTGACCACTCCAACCCATATTGAAGATGGTGAAAAACAGCCACGCGAATTAGTTAAATCAGGCAAAAATATTAAATATGCTCCAACACGATCGGCGGCTTTTTATACAGTACAAGTGGGGGCCTACAAAACCAAAGCCTACGCTCAAAACCTTTCGAACAAACTGGTAAAAAAAGGCTACAACGCTTTCGTGACCCGCAACAACAAACAGATTTACCGGGTGCAAGTGGAAAAATTTAAAAATAAAGAAGACGCGTTAAAACTCGCCGAACTAATCCGGAAAAAAGAAAAACTGAAAAACTTTGTCGCCCGGGCTACAGCCGGATAGAACAATGTATAGCTCATCTGGCTAAAAAGACGGTGCTTGCCAAAAAAAGGTTGTAGTTAGTTTTCTCTCCTGTTATGGAGCCACGGCAGGGTAAGGCCCACGGCTCGCAATACTTCCAGGATTCGTTCGGGTTCGGCCCTTTGGGTATAATCCGACTGCACAAAAGCAAACTGAATGACCCCTTCCCCGTCCACCACATAAGTCGCGGGAATGGGAAGCTCCACTTTCTCCGTCCCGTTTATGGCTACCAGATCCAAGTTAAAATTTTCTTTGAACAGGGGCACCAGCTTATTATCGAGCTCAAAAACCAGGCCGAATTTTTTTGCGACCAGATTGTCCGGATCACTTAAAACTGGGAACTTCAATTCATTTTTTTCATGGGTAGTGAGTGAGTGGTTTGGAAGTTCCGGAGAAATTGCTAATAGGGTCGCATTATTTGCTTTTATTTCCGGCAGGACTTTTTGCAGAGCCCGCAACTCCAGATGGCAATAAGGACACCAGCCACCACGATAAAAACTGATGACCATATGCCCACTCTTTAAAAGCTGGTCCGAGGACCTTTTCTCGCCCAACGCATCGGTCAACTCGAATGAGGGAAGGGTATCTCCCTTTTTTAAAGCCCGCGCCTCAAGGTTTTGCGCTATCAGTTCGGCAGAGGCTTTCAAAATTATATCCATGACATTCTCTGGAATTTGTGGAATCATTTCTTTTTGAAAATTTTCTATTTCCTGAAGCAAAGTCATACTCCTCTCCATTCTTTTCTCTGAACGTTTTAAAAAACTGCTTCCGGCAACATTTCCGCAAACTGTTTGGCAATACCAATCGGGCTGTCCTGAAAATCTTTTTGAAACTGCTTCGCGAAAACATCGATGAAAATATCTTCTTTCTCTTCTTCGATGGCCTGCAAAGTCCTATTCGCGGTTTCTTCCGGGGAACTTTTTTCCATAGGAAGATCCTTTGCCATATCTGTGTCGATGGGGCCTGGATAAACTGCCAATACATGCGTCCCCTGTTGAGCCAGTTCTGCCCGGACACCCTGGGTTAAAGAGTAAAGAGCCGCTTTCGATGCGGAATAGGACCCTAATACAGGGAAACTGGCAAGACTGGCAACCGAAAGAACATTGACAATAGCTCCGCCTCCATTTTTTCCCAATACGGGAGCGAACGCCCGGATCATGGAAAGCGTTCCAAAATAATTCACTTCCATTTCCTGACGAGCGGAATCCAGGTTATTCCCAGCAATTAATCCCGTATAGTTGGCAATCCCCGCATTGTTGATGAGTAAATCAATATCTCCCGCTTTTTTCACTGCAGAAATGATCTGTTCTTCATCAGTAATATCGAGAGATACAATCTCTATCACATCTTCAAATTTTTCCAAACATTCCGGATGGGCTTTTTTGAAAGTTTCCACATCGCGCATGGCCGCATAGACTTTTTTCGCCCCCCGTTTGATCAGAGCTTCCACATAAGCTTTACCAATTCCCCGGTTCGCGCCGGTTACCAATGCTATCGAATTTTTAATCTTCAATTCCTTTTTCTCCTTAAATTTTTGTTAGTTAAATAACTTAATAAATAATAAAATTTTAGAGCTTTTTCAGCCAGGATTTCAGCCTGTTAATTTCACTATCCATAACCTTGGGATCTTTTAAAGCATGGGCCACCACCACGGTTCCATGGAGCGAAGTGATCAGTTGCAAGCCCAGTGCATCAGCATCTTTTTCCCCCATTTGACGGAATTGTTCAGCAATCCATTTTTGGTGCATTTTAATCAGGCCATCTGCTTGTTTAGAAACCGGTGCTCTTTCCTTGTCCAATTCCTGGCAGAGGCTGCCGACAGGACATCCATACTTAACAAATTTATGCTTCATTCCCTCTAAGTTGCCCAGCATTTCGATAAGACGGTCTTTAGGGTTCGGGAGCTTCTCCAGCTCTTCAAACCAGGATTCAATGGTTTCTTTACGATGATCCAGAACTTCAGAAATCAGATCCGCTTTGGTCTTGAAGTAATAATGCACGTTCCCCAAAGGAACTCCGGAATCCTCGGCAATGTCGGCAAGAGAAGTCTTGCTATAGCCAACTTGATGAAACAACTTACCGGCGGAATCCACCAACCTCTCCCTTTTGTCACTGGTTCTTGGCATCGTTCTCAAATATTAGTTAGTCAACTGACTAAAATTAATACAAGGCTTGATTTTTGTCAAGCTTAAATAAAAAACATTTTATGCCCGTTACCAACCAGACAGGAATAAATACCAACTAGGGCTAATTTTTCAGATATTTATCCAGCAGATCGAAGCACCTGAGGATTTCATCTTCGCTGTTGTAAAAATGTGGAGAGAGGCGAACCAGGCCATCTCGCACGGTGATCTTGACCTTGTTCTCCAGCATCCAATCATAGAGTCGACTGACGTCCTGATTCATTACAAAAGCAATATTGCCGGAGCGTTCCTCCGGTTGGGTGGAGCTGTATATTTTCAGTCCGCGCTTTTGAAGTTGTTCGAGAATCGTATCGCCCAGGGCCATCACCCGCTGTTCGATATTTTCAATTCCTGTTTCCAGTAGCAGGTCCAGCGCTGCACCAAACGCGTGGATGCTCATCGTGTTGGGCGAACCTTCTTCGAAACGTTGCGCGTCCGGCCTGAAGGCAAATTCGTAATTCATGAAGTCTGCCGCGTTGACCATATTCCCCCATCCCACTGTTACCGGATACACTTTTTCCAGAACCTCCCTGGAAATATAGAATCCGCCCAGCCCTTCGACACTGAGCATCCACTTGTGCCCGTCGGCAGAGAGAAAATCGATATGGTCGCGTTTCACATCCATCGGCAAGAGTCCCAGACTTTGAATGGCATCGACGCAAAACAGGATGCCCTTTTCCTTGCAGAACGCGCCAATGCGGTTGAGATCACAGCGGAACCCGCTGTTGCATTCCACGGAACTGATAGAAATGAGTCTCGTCCGTGCGTCCACCTGTTTGACCAGATCGTCAAATAGCACCCGCCCTTCGATAGCATGAACCATGCGGGTTTCTACTCCCAGGCGTTTCAGGTTCCACCAGGGATAAACATTGGCGGGGAACTCGATGTCGGGGATAACCACATTGTCGCCTGACTTCCAATCCAGTCCGTTAGCAACAATAGAAAGACCTTCAGAAGTATTTTTGACGAAAGCCACCTCATCCGTTTCGGCGTTGATGAGTCGGGCAAAACTTTTCCGGGCCTGTTCGATCCCAACCATCCAGGTTTCGTAATGGGCGGTACCAAAACGGGTGGCATCATCAACAAACTCAGTCACCACTTTGCGCACCCGCTCCGGCAATGGGGCCACCCGTGCATGATCG
>JYMV01014412.1_pt1 | contig 13079 bp, 16 predicted proteins | sample 338911 | NCBI WGS metagenome assembly JYMV01 (sample SAMN03354496, study PRJNA234377) | hydrothermal vent metagenome | biome: Deep sea; feature: Hydrothermal plumes at the Eastern Lau Spreading Center, Western Pacific Ocean; material: Seawater | place: Tonga | collected 2009 | depth 2000 m m | reverse complement strand
GAAGGTTTCGCGGTCAGCACTAGCAAACCGACTTCGCTAAAGGGAAAGTCGTCCTACGATCACGACCCGGAGAACACAATACCGACGGTTGGTGGAGCAAATCTACGTATCGAAAAAGGCCCCATGGATCAGCGCTACATCGGAAATCGGGACGACTATCTTCGATTCGAGACAAAACCTTTGGCTGAGGATCTGATTGTTACTGGAAAGATCGACATGGAACTTTACGCCGCGACCGATGGGCTCGATACAGATTTCATGGTCAAGCTCGTGGATATTTATCCTGACGGTTACGAGGCCATCATCATGGACAACCCGATACGTGCTCGTTTTCGTCATGGTCGGGAACCGGGCGATGAAAAAATGATGACTCCCAACAAACCGGAGCGAATGAATATTGACCTGTGGAGTACGGCGATCGTGTTCGAAAAGGGCCATCGAATCGGAATTCATGTCAGCTCAAGTAATTTCCCGCGCTTCGAAGTGAACACGAACACGGGTGAAACCGCTGGCGAAAACACAATTCCGCCGCGGGTTGCCCGCAACACAATTTATCATAACAGTCGATATCCGTCAGCGCTGACGCTGCCTGTGATCTCAGCGGAGTAATTGATTGAATATATTCAGTACGCTGAACATTCAGATGTTACACTAAAAATCCATCGTCTAACGAATCTGGGAGGAAACGCGATGACAAAGCAAGAACTCATCAATCAGGTATTTGCCAGTAAAACGTTTCTCGACAAGTCGACCGACGTGCTTACTGAGGAAGATTCAGGTATTACTCCAGTTGAGGGCATGATGACTGCGGCTCAGCAAATTGCGCACATCGCCCAGACTGCGGACTGGTTCCTGGAAGGCGTGTTTGGCGACGGCTTCAATATGGACTTCGAAGAATCCGCCAAGGAAATCATGAAAGTTACGTCGCTCAGTGAAGCACGCGACTGGCTGCAGCGTTCGTACGACAACGTGGTGGAAACTGTCGGCTCGAAATCCGAAGAAGAACTGGCTGAGCTTACACCTGAAAGCTCGGTCATGGGCTCGACACCGAAAGTGCTCGTGCTGGGCGGAATACCTGAACACACCGCGCACCATCGCGGCGCCCTGACCGTATACACCCGGCTCGCGGGAAAAGTCCCGTCTATGCCTTATATGTAAAAACTGAACCATACCGAAAGGAAACAAATGTCAAAAGAAGAACTTGTGAAAGCACTAATGACCTGCCGTGGCTACATGACCATGCACACCAATGGTCTCACCGATGAGCAACTAACCACTGTCCCCGAAGGACTCGAAAACAACATCCTGTGGAATCTGGGACACCTGTATCATTCACACTGCGGCATGACATACGGCAACTCTGGCCTCGAGAGCCCCTCGCCCGAGAACTACGGTGACCTCTTCAAAGGTGGCACGAAACCGTCCGATTGGGCCGAGGCCCCCTCCATAGAAGAAGTGACCGGGAATTTCAACGGCATCATGGATAAAATCGTTGGCGACTACACGGCCGGGATATTCGATAACTTCAAACCCACCGAGCTCGGGCCAGGAATGACGCTCGACAGTATCGAAGATGCGCTGGGCTTCGTCCTCATCCACGAATCCGTTCACCACGGAAACCTCATCACCATGAGACGCCTCCTTGGCGTAAGCTAGATCTATTCCCCCGTCGGGGCGACCCTATGTGGTCGCCCTTTTTTATTCTATATGAATTCATAATCGAGGAGACATCCAATGCAAGAACGCAGGGCAACGATTTCAAGACGTTCCTTTGTAGGCGGCGCAGTCAGCGTCGCAGCAACAACCTTGTTCCCGCGACAACTCTACGCTGCCAATGACGGGAAACCGAACTCCAATTTCAACGGTGTCCAGATCGGCGCGATAACCTACAGCTACCGCTCGATGCCCAGCAGCGCCGAAGACCTCCTCGGATACCTCGTTCAAAATGGTCTAAGCTCCGTAGAGTTGATGGGCGGTCCCGCCGAAGAATTCGCGAAGAGACATACGCCCGAAACAGGCATCGACGCCCCCATGGACGGATACAAAGCTCTGCGCAAAATGTACAAAGAAGCAGGTGTCAACATCCACATCGTAAAATTCGGCAACATCGGAGACCGCAACATGTCAGACGAACAAATCAACTACTACTTCCGCGCCGCCAAAGCCCTCGGCGCAAAAGGCATCACCCGCGAAATGTCCAAGCCTATCGCCAGAAAACTCGGCCCCCTCGCCGACAAACACAAGATCATAATCGCCTTCCACAACCACACGCAAATCGAACCAGACACCTACGACGGCGACATGTTGTCCTACGGAAAATACCTCGGCATCAATCTGGATATCGGACACTTCGTCGCAGGTACCGGCGTATCCCCCATCCCCCTCATCGAAAAGCACCACAAGAGGATCCTCAGCCTCCACCTCAAAGACCGAAAAAAGAACGACGGCCCCAACATGCCCTGGGGCGAAGGCGACACACCCATCGCCGAAGTCCTCCAATTCATCAAAAAGAACAAACTAAAAATAACCGGCGACATAGAAGTAGAATACAAAATCCCAGCAGACTCCGACGCAGCCAAAGAAGTAGGCCGTTGCGCACAATATTGCAAAGATGCACTCGCCTAGCGTAATCAGAGTACTGTCTAGCCATTCGTTGCTTGCTTGATCCACAAGAGTTGTAACGCTCTGACCTTCCAATGCAACGAACTCGCGTAGTATCCAGGGACTACTTTGATACAATCACCGTTGTAACCATAACCGTTCAGGAGACGTACCCTTGAACCTGCCCCCCCCATTCAAAACATTCCGCATTACCCGATTCCATATGATGCGCGAGCTCGAAGGCCTCACCGACGAGCAAATGGTTTATATCCCCGAAGGCCGCGAAGACAACATCCTTTGGAACGTGGGACATCTCCTCTGCTCGATTTCAAGACTGACCTACGTCTTCAGCGGACACCCCCTCCCAATCCCGGAAGGCTACCTCGCTCTCTTCGGAAAAGACACCTCTGCACGGGACTGGAAAGAGAGCCCCGATGTACAAACTGTCGTTGACCGATTCGTCGAACTGGCCAAACAAATCGAATTCGACTATCAGAACGAAATCTTCAAAGTATACAAGGCACTGCAGATCGTTCCCGAAGACAACATCGCATCCGTCGAGGAAGCCATCGCGTTTCATTGCTTCCACGAAGGTTTGCATATTGGAAAAATACTGACGTTGAAAGAAGCCATGGGACTCCCTGTCAAAGGAGGGTGATCGATGGCTGACGATTTTAAGGATCACTTTTCCGCGAGTGCGGACGACTACAGCCTCTATCGCCCCGACTACCCGGACTCGCTCTTCGATCATCTTTCGATGATCGTACCCTCAACGAAACAAGCGTGGGATTGCGCAACGGGAAACGGTCAGGCAGCCATCGCGCTTGCGAATCACTTCGACCAGGTCATCGCGACTGACGCAAGCGAGAAGCAAATTTCAAAAGCGGCTTCAGTCGAAAACATAACCTACGCCGTCGCTCCAGCAGAAAACAGCGGCGTTCAATGAATCGGAAGCGATCTCCGATGTACTCACGGCACTCCGCGAACAAACACCGGAGTACGACGTACTCGTAGTTAATGACTGATCGACCGACAATACCGTCGAGGTTGTAAAGCAACACGAAGGCGTAAATCTCATTCAACTCCCGTTCAATATGGGGATCGGCAGTACGGTTCAGACCGGCTATAAATATGCCGTCCAAAACGGATATGACATCGCGGTGCAATGCGATGCAGACGGCCAGCACCCAGTGCATCAGCTCTCGATCATCGTGCAGGGGGTGATCGATGGCAAAGGTGACATGGTCATCGGATCGCGGTATGTCGCGGATACGGACTATGTTCCGTCGTTCTTCCGACGCGTTGGCAAGTCCCTGCTGTCGCGCATTGTCGACTCCGTAGTTGGCGACGGCGTGACGGACACCACGTCTGGATTTCGTGCAATGAACCAGGCGGTCTTCAGCACTTTCGCCCGCCCTTACCCCGACGATTACCCTGAGGCTGAAGCCCTCGTCATCATGCACAAACGTGGGCTGAAGGCGGTTGAAATCCCCGTTGACATGCAGGCACGCCAAGGCGGCGAAAGCTCCATCAATAGTCGGCGTGCTGCCTATTACTTCATTAAGGTTAGTTTGGCGATTTTCATAGGCGCTTTCAAGAGCAAGAACCATCGACCGGCGGACAGCGTATCCATAGCGGAAGCCAAAAGCCTTGAAGAAAAAACGGAGTCACGATGAATCCTGATACACTGGAATTGGTCAGTATACAGCCTGTTCACAGAATCGCACTCTTGGTGCTGAGCATTGTTCTGTTCGTGCTTGTGATAGAACTTGTCCGTCGCGAACTACTCAAAGAACGCTACGCGCTGCTTTGGTTGGCAACGTCTGTACTTGGTGTCGTTATCGGTATTTTCACAGCCATCATCGAATGGCTAACTGTGAGTCTGCATTTTCAGCTTCTCACGACACTCTATGTGGTGTCGTTTATATATACCCTTGGAATTATTCTCGCCTTTAGCGTCATCATCACCAGGCAGATCGAGCGTAACCGCATTCTTGCACAGGAAGTCGCACTCCTGTCGAACCGACTCGACAAACTCGAAGAGAACCATAGTAATGCAGAATAACGAAGTGCAGAAAACCGACAACGAAAAATCTCAAGAAGTTCAACGTCCAGCCTGGACGATCTGGATTCTAATTACATGGATTGCCGCTACAGCCGCGATCTACTACTACAACTTCACCCAATCCTTCTACCATGAGAATCAATCGAGTATACAGACTCTCATCGATAGACTATTCTAAAACTCTGAAATCTTACTCAATCCGGGTGCGAGATATAACGCCTTATCTCTTCAGACTTAAAGCCGATTGCCATCGGTCGAATCACGCCGGGCAGAACGCCCACATCATATAGTTCCTTTACGATTCCGCTAAAACGAAGCCAATGCGGAGCATCAAACGTTTTCAGATCGATGATGTGAAGACCGCAACGCGTTTCCGTATCCCGCGCACGTAGGTTCTCCTCGAGATCAAGATCCTGAAACGTCCGATTCTCACGCCTGTCGGATAAACCAACGACCGCATGATCACCGATGAACGTCAACCCGCGCGCGAAGCCGGGAAGAAACGTCAACGGCTCGAAAATACCTGTATCCAAATTGACCCGTCCAAAAAATCCCGTACCCGAGTCGATCAGCCAGAGCGTATCGTTGTACCAACGTGGAGAATGCGGCATGGACAAGCCCTCACACACAATTTCGTTCGATTCTACGTCAATGACGACACCCGAGCCTTTACGCTTGTCCCGCCAGCCATCCGTGACATCCGACCGACTCACTGCCGTGCAATATCGCGGTGCCCCGTCGCGCATGGCCAGCCCGTTCAGATGACAGCGATCTTCGGGTACCATTTTCGAAATCCAGGGAGGCCTCCAGAGCGGAATGAAATTGTGCTTGTCATCCGTGGTCGCCATACAGTTGAATAAGGTGTTTACAAATACAAGCCGCCCACCGCCATCGGTCGACATGTCATGTACATCAACGTCTCCCGTCACCCGCGACTCGCGCGGAACGTACACAGCATCATAACCGTCAAAAGACTGACCAGCTTCCAGCATGTTCTCAAAGCGCCATATCTGATACAGAGTCGATACGTGCAGGCTCTGCGCCGTTGCGTGCATTCCCATCACACGTTCAAGCGTACGCTCGAAAATGGAGAGTTTGCCATTGGGCTGCAAACCAATCAGAAACAACTTCCCCGTCTGATAGGTTGTGAGTGCAATGCTCGCCCCTGCCTCTGCCAGCCACTGCGGAAACATTCTGGATGTACTAATTTCAAGTACGGGCTTTTCAGCAGGCTCCCCAATCGACTCTCCATCACTCATACACGCACCATCCCATCAATAATCGCATGTAGACCTGACAAGACGGACATTTCATAACTAATACCCTTTTCACTGCGAAATACATCGAATCGATAATAGTCCACTTATATGATCATTTCAAGTGCATCAACATTTGTGACGAGGCAGCCGTTCTGCTAGTCCTTTGTATCGAACGCGAGATTCCCAGAAAAGAGTTTCAGTCCCGAGGGTGTTTCACGTACTATAGCCGTCCATGATTAGTGTGCCGAAAAAAGTCAAATATTCGTTCGGTTTTATCGGAATTCTCCTGCTGCTGACACTCGTGATCGCCGAATGGCGATTCAACGCCGTGCGCACGTCACCGCACATCTACCGGAACACTCTTACCCAAGATGCGAATGTGGTGATAGTGGTGCAGCCGGAGAAAGCGCCCCATTTTGTTCAGTCGCTGGTGCGGGAGGTGTCCGATTATTCAGTGCCGATGTGGATTTTGAGGGCGTCGATGCCGCATGAGTTTGGTGTGGCGTTGTTGGAGGATGAGGCCACGGGTGTGGTGGATATCTCGGTTTATGGGTCTTTGAAGCGTTTTGGAATCGCTGTAGTTTCCATGGATGCATTGAGTTCTCTGAGCGCGCTGGAAAATCGTATTGACTGGGAGCCGGACGGGTTGAGTTCTCCGCAACGGGGCGTGTTGCTGGGAACTGCTAGTATAATTTCGGATGTGGATGCTTTGGATCAGATATTTCTTCAGTGGGGGGAACCGGGTTTGTTGGTGCCAAAATCGATATCGGGTGATCATTTCTGGGAGCTGATGTTTGACAATCGGGCGGGGAAGGCTTATCTGAGCATGGCTTCAATGATGACGGCATTTGACTATAAGTTCAGTAAAGAGAATATGGATATACTTCTGAGTTCGATTCAGTTTGTGGTTATGCTGCGTGCTTATGCTGATGTTTCAGAGGATGATGTGATGTCGATCTCGATTGATATGGATATTATTCCCGCTGCCCGGAACCGGGTTGGGGTTTTGAACATGAAGGGGGCCATCGACGAGGGATTCACGGAACTGGGCAAGCGACTGGTGGAAAGTCATGGAATTCAGGTCGAGGGTGGGAGCGATTGGAATGAGATGACGATCGAATTCCGGTATACAATTGATCAGGCGACGCAGTTCGTGGGGCACTATTTTCTTGACGATGGGGGGGCGGACGGTTAGCCAATTTTTGTGCGTCCGTCGAGCGCGTGGCTCAGGGTCACGTTGTCTGTGAATTCGAGCCCGCCTCCCATGGGTACGCCGTGGGCGATTCGGGTTACGGCGACTTCTGAGTCGGCGAAGTGGCGGGAGATGTACATGGCGGTTGCTTCGCCTTCGGCGGTGGCGTTCGTCGCGACGATGATTTCGGTGACTTCGTCGTTTTGGATTCGCTGGAAGAAGTGGTCGAAGTGAAGTTCGTTGGGGCCAATGCCGTCGAGGGGGTTCAGCACGCCGTAGAGCACGTGGTAGGTTCCCTTATATGAGCCTCCCTTTTCGATGGCGATGGCGCCTGTGGGCTGCTCGACGACGCAGACAAGTTTGTGGTTTCGTTTTTGATCGGTGCAGATTCGGCATGGATTTTCTTCTGCGAGATTTCGGCATTGTCCACAATGGATGACGCGTCCGCGTGCGAGCTGGATGGCTTCGGAGAATAGTTGGGCATCTTGGGCTGGTGCACTGAGAATGTGCATTGCCATGCGTTCAGCGGACCGTTTTCCGACGCCCGGGAGTCTCCGGAATGCTTCGATCAACTGCTCAACGGCGGGAGAGTTTAGGAGCATGGTTCAGGACTCCATCTGTTCTACGAGCATGCGTTCGCGTACGGTGTTCCATTCTTCGAGCTTCTCTTGACGCGTGAAAATATCGAGACGCTCAGGAAAAAGGATTCCGTCGAGGTGGTCGCATTCGTGCTGGATGATCCGAGCGAGGAAGTCACCCGCTTCCAGTTCGATTTTTTCCCCGTCGATATCCTGCGCTTCTACGGTTATGAATGTGGCCCTGGGGACCTGGGCGTAGATTTCGGGCATGCTGAGGCATCCTTCTTCGCCGTTCTGGCGCCCTTCCTGTGTAACGATTTTTGGATTCACGACGCAAATCTCGGGGCCTTCGGGTTCCTGGAATACGAAAAGGCGTATGCCGTGGCCTATCTGGGGTGCGGCGAGCCCGACGCCTTTGTATTCGTGCATGGTTTCGAGCATGTCCTGGGCGAGCTCGTGCAACGTTTGATCGAAGGTTTCGACAGGAGCGGCTTTCTGGGTGAGGGGATCATCGGGGAAATATATGACTTTTAGGAGGGACATGCTGACATCGTATCATACTACTTGACGCGGATGCAGGGGTCAGGCGCGAATGCCTTTTTCGAGATCCACGAGAAGCTGGCGCGTGGTTGAGTCGGCTTCTCTTTCTTCATTAATTTTCTGGCAGGCGTAGAGTACGGTTGTGTGGTCTTTTCCGCCGAATGATTCGCCGATTTCTTTGAGGGTCAGGTTTGGAATGAGATCTTTGCATAGAAACATCGCCACCTGTCGGGGGTAGGAGACTTGGCGCTGTCTGCTTCGGCTGCGTAAATCGGAGATTCGGACGTCGAAGTGTTCGCCGACGGTGCGCTGGATTCCTTCTACGGAGATCGGCTTAATTTTGGCACTGCCGATGAGGTCATGGAGTACTTGCTCTGCCAGTTCCATATTTACGGGTTGGTCTGTGAGTTTTCCGTAGGCGACGACGGTGATCAATGCGCCTTCGAGTTCGCGGATGTTGCTTGTGACGCAACTTGCTATGTAGCGCAGGATATCCGGTCCGACATGAATGTTGTCTTCAGCGGCTTTGTTTTGAAGAATGGCCATACGGGTTTCGACATCGGGGGGCTGAATATCGGTGACGAGCCCCCACTCGAATCGTGAAACGAGGCGTTCTTCCAGACCCTGGATTTCTTTTGGGCCGCGGTCGCTGGAGAGTACGATCTGTTTGTGCATGTCGAACAACTCGTTGAAGGTATGGAAGAATTCTTCCTGGGTCGCTTCTTTTCCGGCGATAAAGTGGATATCATCGATTAAGAGGTAGTCTACTTTTCGGTATTTTGCTCGAAACCGCTGTGTGGATTTTTTTGCGATGCTTTCGATGAGCTGATTGGTAAATTGTTCGGAGGATATGTAAACAACGTTTGCGTTTGGCTTGCGACGGTAGACTTCGCGTCCGATTGCCTGCATGAGGTGCGTTTTGCCAAGGCCGGTCTGTCCGTACAGGAATAGAGGATTATATGCGCGGGCGGGGGATTCTACGACGGCTTTTGCTGCTGCGTAGGCGAAGCGATTTCCAGATCCGACAATAAATCTTTCGAATGAATATCTGTCATTGAATCCCGTGAGTGTTCCGGCTTTGCGCCTCGGTTTCTTGAGGGAATCCGTGATAAGTGCTGATTTTGCAATGGCTTGAGGCTCGCTGATTCTGGAAGCAGGGGATTCTATGGAGGGCACGAACTTGATATCTTTGAAATCTGTGAGAACAAGTTTGACGGATTGGCTGACGGCATCCATATAGTGATCGCGGAGCCATTTCGCGAAGAACTGGCTTGGCACTTGAATGGTGAGCATACCGGCATCGTAGGATTTGAAGCGTGTTTGAGCGAACCAGTTTTTGTAACTGTGTTCGTCGAGTATATTTTGCAGGTGCCCCTGAGCCTGTACCCATGGATCAACTTGTTTGGTCATTGGTTCTCCTATGACTTATCCACACCGACGATGTGCTTTCGCGTAAAAAATGCGCGTCGCTACACTTGGACTTCATCGGCGGTATCTCGAATGGCTCAAATCAAGAGTATCTTCTTGCTGAAGTTCCAGTACCTTGCACTGCAAAGAGTTAGGGATTGATTGGACTCCGAAACTCATGCGATGGCGTCACCCTGAACTGCTAAAAAACGAATGCAAATCGAGGAAAGATACCTCCCCCGAAATCGTCTTTTAGAACGTCGGAATTCGATGCTTTCACATCTTATTCACATGTTTTCCACAGTGCATTTCACCCCTAATAATAAAGGCCGTTCTAAAAAACAACAAGCCTAAATGGTGCCTTATTTCGACGCTCATGTCAAGCTATTTTTTTTCATCACTTTCGGCACGTTTTACTTCGTCCCAGACGGCATCCAATTCTTCGAGACTGCAACTTTCCATGTCGATGTTTCGTGTGGAAATAATTTCTTCGACACTTGCGAATCGACGGCGAAATTTTTCGTTTGCGGACTGCATTGCATCGCATGGATGTACGTTCAGGAACCGGGCGAGATTGACTGTTGCAAAAAAGAGATCGCCCAGCTCTTCGCGTGCGTGCGTTTTGTCATTTTTGAGCAGCGCGTCTTCGATTTCCGCGACCTCTTCTCTTACTTTTATGAGAACGCCTTTGATGTCGGGCCAATCGAAGCCGAGTGCGGAAACTTCGTTTTGGATTTTCCATGATTCGTTCATGCTGTTTGGTGGTTCCATCGTGGTTCCTTTCCGACACTTCTATCGGGGGCATCGAATCTGCGAGCGTGAGGCGATGTGGGTATCGAAGTTCGATGTCATCATCGCTGGATTGTTATACTAATCTTCACTGTTCACAGATAAATATGGAGTTCGCGAGTGAAACCCATTTTAGGGATAACCATGGGCGACGTCAATGGTGTTGGACCAGAGGTAATCGCGAAGGCGTTTTCCGATGATCGGTTGTGGGAATTCGGAACGCCTGTTGTTCTCGGCTGCCCTGAAGCTTATGAATGCGCACGCGTCGAAACCGGTACGGGGCCTTCTCCTTGTGTAATTGACTCCGTGGATTCACTCTCAGATACGCCGACCCACCTGTCATTTCTGAATACGGGTGTTTCCGCGCCAAAGCGGGATGCGGGAATTCTTTCTGCTGATGCGGGCAGGGGCGCAATGGAGTGGCTTTCTGCTGCTGTAGAGCTTGCGGTGACGGGTGTGATTGACGGTATTGTGACCTGCCCTATCCATAAGGAGGGCATACATTTAGCGGGCTATACGGTTCGGGGGCACACGGATTTTATTGCAGAGGCCACCAATAGTCCGGACTACCGGATGTGCCTATTCACCGAGGAAATCCGCATCGTACACCTCAGCGATCATGTGTCGCTTCGGGAATCGCTAGACTATGTAAGTCAATCCAGAATAATGGAAACGATACGCATCGGACATCGTGCGCTGGTTGATATGAATGCGCTCGAGAAGGGCATCGCTGTAGCAGGGCTCAACCCGCACGCCGGCGAGGCGGGGGCCTTCGGCCGCGAGGAAATTGAGGTCATCGCGCCGGCGGTTCGTCAGTGTCAGGAGGAAGGCATCTTGTGTACGGGACCGTATTCGCCTGACACGCTTTTCAAGCGCGGTCTTGAAGGCGAGTTTGACATGATCATTGCCATGTACCACGATCAGGGTCATATTCCGCTTAAGCTGACTTCGATGGATGACGGTGTGAACGTGACGCTTGGAATTCCGATTGTCCGCACATCTGTCGATCACGGTACCGCTTATGATATCGCGGGAAGGAACTTGGCGCGTGAGCACAGCCTTTGTGCCGCATTCAAGATGGCCGCTCGACTGACGGCACCGCGAGGGGAGATGACGGTATGATACGTTCATTCTGTTTTGTATTTGCCGTGCTGTGGATAGTCAGCGATTCCTTTTCAGATGAGTTTAAAATTCATTCGAAAACATTTCGAGTGGGCCCGTTCCCGACTTCGATTGCAGCAGACGATTTGAATGGTGACGGAATACCGGAAATCGTAACGACGAATCGCGGAAACCTTTCTGATTCGTCTGAAGAGATTCCGGCTGGAGATCAGTTGTCGTATCTTACGGCAGAGGATGCACTGGAGTACGTATCGCTTCCGCAGCTCAGAGCTGGATTCGGCCCCTATGCGGTGGAAATCGCGAATATTGATGCGCGTAAGGCCAAGGATTTGGTCGTAGTGAATTTCATGGCGACGAAAAACCGCGATCTGACACTGCTTCGCAACTTGGGGGACAACTTGTTCGAACCACTTGACTTTAGTGTTCCGGACGAGGGGTTACAGTATGTACAGCACCGCGACGGCGTAGATAGTCCCATTTTTACGGTGCCAGGACTTACGTCACTGGTCGTGGAGGATTTCGATAGTGACGGTTATCGTGATGCGGTGGTGACTGGTTGGAGCAGCGACATCATCGCTTATTTTCCGGGCAATCTCGAAAAATACTTCGATGATCCGATTATTACGAGTGTCAGAGGCGGCCCACGGGATCTGGTAGTTCACGATTTCGACGGGGACGGGAAGAAGGACCTCGCAGTGGCTGCATACCGCACGCATGAAATCGTTTTGCTCAAAGGTATCGGCGACGGGAAATTTGAGGAGGTCAACCGTTTCGTATCACGCGGAAAACTGCCTGCTTCGCTGGCAATTGGCGATATGAATGGGGACGGAAGAGCGGATCTGGTCGTTGGACACAGCCACTCGGACGACTCTGTTGTAATTTTTTATCAAGACATCTGGTTTCAATTTCCGCTTGCACAGGAGATTCTGCTTGCTCCTGATCGTCGTAAGCTAGAATTTGGGATTCGCGATGTTTATCTGGCTGACACAGACCAAAATGGAAAGTTAGATATTGCTCTGGCATGCTCTTTCGCGCAGAAGGTGGTACTTCTGGTCAACTCGAGTGCCGATGATGCACCGATGGCATCGTTCAGACGGGAGAGCTATTCGTTCAAGAAGGGGCGTCCACATGCATTGACATCTGCGGATTTCGATCAAGACGGGAAGCCGGATCTGGGCGTAACATTGTGGGACGAAAACCGGGTGGCAATTCTCCTGCACCGATAGTACGAGATGTTCTGTGATCACAACCCCCGGATAAGATGTCCATAATGCGCGAGTTCCTTGGTGGTCATTTTCTTTGAACCGAAGCGCACATCGTGGTATTGCTGAACAAAGTTCTGCAGATCATAGTGCTGCGATTCCGACACTTCCTTCAAGCGAGCCATAAGCTCTTCGGCAGTTCGATTCTGGCTTGCGATGCCCATCCCTTCCAATTTGCTGATCAACTGCATATACAATCGTTTCACGCGGGTCTGGTCGGCAGTCAGGGATACACGCACGAGTTTTGGTGTTCCGCGGATGAAT
>JYMV01040967.1_pt1 | contig 13086 bp, 14 predicted proteins | sample 338911 | NCBI WGS metagenome assembly JYMV01 (sample SAMN03354496, study PRJNA234377) | hydrothermal vent metagenome | biome: Deep sea; feature: Hydrothermal plumes at the Eastern Lau Spreading Center, Western Pacific Ocean; material: Seawater | place: Tonga | collected 2009 | depth 2000 m m | reverse complement strand
AGAGACTTTATAGAAGAGATAAGAATTGAGGGACACACCTCATCAATATGGTTTGGAAGGTCTGAAAAAGTGGATTACCTCAAAAATTTAAAGGGAATATAAAGATTTAAAAATTTAGACTAACTGAAAAATTTACCATTAGGTTAGCTATATGGTTGATGGATTTGATTTCAGAGAAGAATTGAAAAGATTGGCTATCCTCTATGTAGAAGATGAGGAGATAACCCGCTCAACCTTTCTAAGAACTCTAAATAGAATGTTTGGAAAAATTTTCATAGCTGAAAATGGAAAAGTTGGATTGGAGATATTTAGAAACCATAAAATAGATATAGTGCTGACAGATGTAAATATGCCAGAGATGAACGGCTTAGAGATGTCCAAAGAGATAAGAAAGATAAACAGACGAATACCAATAATTATCTCTTCTGCTTACAACGATTCTAGCTTTTTGATGCAAGCGATAGATGTTGGTATAGAACACTATATTACTAAACCGGTAGATATTAAGAAATTTAGAATAAAGCTGGAAGATATTGCTATCCATTTCTATAATAAGAGAATATCAGAGGAAAAGAAGAGAGAATCTGAAATTGAGAAGAGACTTTTCCAAACTGTTCTAAATTCTCAATCTAGTATCTCGATACTTTTTACCAAAGAGAATAGGGTTCTATTTATCAATGAGCAGTTTTTCAAAACTTTTCAATTCCAAAATTTGGAGGAGTTCAAACAGAACCATAAGAATATCAATGAACTTTTTCTAGACTATCCAGAGCTACACGATGCAGACAATTGGGCTGAAATGGTTCTCCAAAAGGGGATTGAAAAGGTCTCTATGGTTGATAAAGAGAATAAAAAACAGATATTTCATATCAATATAGCCAAACTCCCAGAAGAGAACGAAGCTGACTATATTGTAACTCTCAACAATATCACAGAGTTGGAAGATGCTCTAATTAGAGCCGAAGCATCAAATAGAGCCAAAAGCGAGTTCCTCGCCAATATGTCTCACGAGATTAGAACCCCTATGAATGGGATTATTGGATTTGCTGAGGTTTTGAAAAAGAGTGAATTGAATCCTAAACAGAGAGAGTTTGTAGAAATCATCTCTAAGAGTGCCTTATCTCTTTTGGACATCATCAACGACATTCTAGATTTCTCCAAAATTGAAAGCGGTAAATTGGAGATAGAAAACTCTGAATTCAACCTATTTGAAGAGTTCGAGAATGTGATAGAGCTATTTACTGCAAAGGCTTACGAAAAAGAGATAAAGCTTATTTCATTTATCCACCCAAACCTACCAGAAGTGATTTACGGAGATGCTCTAAGGGTAAAACAGGTTTTAATCAACCTCATCGGCAATGCTATAAAATTTACCCCTAACGGTGGAGTTGTAAAGGTAGATATATCGAAAGTCTGGAAAAGTAATAAAAGGGTTAGGATACTCTTTTCAGTTGAAGATACCGGGATAGGTATTCCAAAAGATAAGCAAAAAATTATCTTCGACCCATTTGCACAAGCCGACTCCTCAACTACGAGAAAGTTTGGAGGAACAGGATTGGGATTGGCAATTTCCAAAAACTTGCTAAAACTTATGGGTAGTAAATTAGAGTTAGAAAGCGAGGTTGGAAAAGGGAGCAGATTTTACTTTGAGATTGAGTTCCCTATCCAGAGAGAGAGCGACCATATATTTCAAGAGGAGACCAATATCAATGTGGCAATTCTCCACTCGTCCAAGTATGAGATATATGAGAACCTCCTAAAAGACTATCTTCAAGCTTTCGAACTCAATTACAAAGTTTTCAACTCTGTTGATGAGTTTGAAGAGATACCTATTCCAAGAGTTGTAATTTTTCTATCCACAGATATAGATAGTAGATTGTTGAAAAGAATAGAAGAGGACAACATATCCAAGATTTTGATAACTGATAAGCAGTTTGAGCTTTCAGAAGAGGAGAAGAGATATTTTGATGAGGTGGTATTCCACCCAATAAATGCATCGAAGATTTTCAATGCATTGAATAGATTCATATCGCAGTTTAGAGAAGTTGAAGAGAGAGAAGATGAGAACCAAGAGATACTATTTAGAGGTAAAAAGGTATTAGTTGTAGAAGATAATGAAATAAACCAGCAACTAATCACATTCATGTTAGAGATGTTGGAAATTGAGGTAACTATTGCAGAGAACGGAGAAGAGGGGGTAGAAGTTTTCAAAAATGGAGAGTTTGATTTGGTATTGATGGACATCAATATGCCTCTAAAAAATGGAGTTGAAGCTACACAGGAGATAATTGAGTATGAAAAGGAGAAAGGAATTCAACACACTCCAATAGTTGCCCTTACAGCAAATGCGATAAAAGGAGATAGGGAGAGATTTCTCTCTTATGGAATGGATAACTATATCTCTAAACCGATAGATAAAGAGGAGTTGGATAAGATATTGAAACTCTATTTATGATTTTGTAATTTCTTTCGAAAATAGAGGAAAAAGTCAGCTACTGCAAAATTTCCTTTTGCAATAGCTATCTCCCAAGGAGTAGAACCAGAATTAGTTTTTGGAAAAGGTTTCGCTCCTGCACTAATTAGAAACTTTATAGCCTCCAAATTTCCTGAATATGCTGCCTGATGGATTGGGCGAACTCCGTGACTATTTTGGATTTCAATATCTGCACCATTCAAAATTAGGTATTTGACAATATCTATCTTTCTTTGGGAAACTGCGTAGTGGAGAGGGGTTCGTCCTTGATTGTCTTGGGAATCAATATCAGCCCCATTTTTTAAGAGAAACTCAATCATCTTCAAATCCCGTTTTTTAACAGCTATATGAAGAGGTGTAAGCCCTCCATCAGTTCTACTGTCAAGCAAAGAGGTGTTATGAGCCACCATTCTTTTAATTTTTGATATATCTCCGTTATAGACAGCCCAATGGATTGGTTGCCAATTATTGGCTTGTAGAAATATAGGAAGAGTAAGTAGTAGAAGATATATTTTGTTCATGAGAAATCTCTACAAAGGAGTGGTGGGTCAACAGGGACTTGAACCCCGGACCAGACGGTTATGAGCCGTCTGCTCTAACCAGCTGAGCTATTGACCCATCAAAAATACGAGCGACATTTTATCCAATCAATTACAATATTTCAAGATGTAGTAAATATTGGACAATATATTTTGAATATATACAAGAACTTGACAATGAAAAACAAAACCAATATAATTCCGCCTGAAATTTGACGGGGTGTAGCTCAGTATGGTTAGAGTGCTTGGTTTGGGACCAAGATGTCGGAGGTTCGAGTCCTCTCACCCCGACCACTTTTTTGGTGGGTGTAGCTCAGTTGGTTAGAGCATCAGGTTGTGGCTCTGAGGGTCGCGAGTTCGAATCTCGTCATCCACCCCACCATTTTGACTTTTCGGGGTCTTGTGCGTCTGTAGTTCAACTGGATAGAACAACGGACTTCGGATCCGTAGGTTAGGGGTTCGATTCCTCTCAGACGTGCCATTTTCAATTCAACATGCGTCCTTAGCTCAGCTGGATAGAGCAACGCCCTTCTAAGGCGTCGGTCACACGTTCGAATCGTGTAGGGCGTACCATCTTTTCTCCTTTTTCGCGGAAGTGGTGAAATTGGTAGACACGCCAGACTTAGGATCTGGTGCCTAACGGCGTGGAGGTTCAAGTCCTCTCTTCCGCACCATCTATCTTGTTAAAAAGAATGTGAATAAATCATTTTCAAACTTCAAATCTACTTGTATCCCTTTTCCAAGATTTAGAGCTTCTATTAGTTCATTTGTAGATGCATAGGTTCTAGGTAGTGTTATGGAGATACCTATGTTCTGCTCTGCTAGGTGTGTTTTTACTCGTCCAGCAATAACATTAACAAACTCAGCCAAAGAGTCCAACACCTCTCCAAGTGTTTTTATCTCCTCTCCTATCATCATACTACAACTCTTTTTAGCAAGTGCAAATGGAAATACAAGAATAATAATTCCTTCTAAATCTCCATAAAACCCGATGGAACTCGCTAATTTCTTATCTCCATCTGCTACTTCTAAATCTTTTATTTGTATCTTTCCGGTCTTTACTGCACTCACTCCAAGCATCATCTCCAAAGTAGAGACAGTAGCATTAATAAAACTTGGGAGATGAACTACAAGATCTTTGGTAATACTTTTTGAGCTACTATGTTCCTCTTTTATCGTTCCCCCAAGTTCGGCTACAAGTCTTTTATTATTTAATATTTCTTCAAGAGTTTCAAAGAATCTAATTCCTAACTCTTCCAATTCCTGTTTAATTCTAATTACGGTCTCATTTTCCTTCAAGTTTACAATCACCACATTTCCATCATAGTTCCCAACCTCTCTCAATAACCTTTCGAAGAAATCTATAACTTTCATATTCATAGAGACAATGTTTTTCATATCAAATATGAAGAGTTTGAATCCTGTTCTCAAAGCTTTTTGGTGGTATGCATAGTCAAACTGCTCATCAATTGAACCATCAAGGTATCCTGTAAATGTATATATCACTGCACTTCCGCTAACTCTCGCAAACGGAACTATCCCAACAGAACCTATATAGGTATCTTCAATAACCTCATCATAGGCATCTTCTCTTTTAAGATACTCTAAAAAATCCTCTTTTTTATGGACTACAATAGGGTTATATCCCCTCTCAAAAAGTTCTATACTTTGCAAATTTCGCTGTTCATAGTTTTCATTCCAGACCAATATAGATTCTTGATTGAGTGATGGGGTGGTAAAGAGAGAAGCAATTCGAAAGGTTTTATATAGAGAAAAATCTAGATTTCTATAAAAAAATCTTTTAATGGTCTCATATTGAACTATATTGTAATCGCAGAAGCCAATAATCATGTTATTGACCTCATCTCTTATTTTTTTCATACCATCGAGCAATATAGTAATCCCGTTGATATTGAAAAAGACAACCCTTTTGAGAGAGACTAAAACCATTTTTACATCATCTTGTCGAAGTATCCAATCAATACTTTCATTAGTAAGAATAAAAGGGGCATTATTGGAATCTATAAATCCCTGAGGGTAATAGACCGCAATTCTCTTTTTAATTACAGGTTTCACGATAACTCTTCTCCTACTATCTTTTCAAACTCTTCATATATTGAGGAGATATAATCCACATCAAATTTTATAAAACTATTTAGATTAGCTTGAATAAATTGAGGCTTACTAAGGACATAGAAGAGAACTAGATGCATCCACTTTCCAAATCTGATAGTGGTTTCATCAAACTTCTCCGAACACTCACTATTAGAAGCCTTCACTATATCCAGAGCCTTTTTAGGAAATTCCCAATATTCCCCAACTTGTGCCGTAAATGTATTTAGGTGAGTTCCTGTTAGTTGGAACAGTAGAAAATCGTAATCTATCAACGAATTACCTTGAAGTATCTGAATTTCATTCTGGTATTTGTGAAAGATTTCATCACATACGATAATAGATAAAGGGAGAAGAGAGATAGCAATGGAAACATCTTTATCTTTAACATTTTCAAACTCTAACACTCTGTTCCAATAGTAGCTAAGATTAGCTTGTAAATCTCCGAAACTATTCGTATCCAAATTGAAGATTCTCCACTCTTTCGGAACAACTAGAGATAATAGGTAGTGATGTAGCAATTCATAGACTGCATCAGTTCCAAGAAGTGTAAATATCTGTCCTATATCTGTTACCTTATTTCTAAGTCCAAAGATTGGTCTATTAATAAGATTTCTAAGGTATTTGACAAGCACAGGATCAGTTGATGCAATTTGACTTGCCTTTTTTAGGTCTCTATTTTTGACCTCTTCAAGAGTTCTAATTACTATGTCCGGTTTTGGAGGCAATTTTTTAATGAATTCTTCCAATTCCCTTTTAGTTACCATATATCTCTCTATATCTAAATTTTAAAAATTATATCGTCTTCTGACTATCTACTTTTCATTTAAGTAGATATTTATTAAAATAATTCAAAATTATAAAAAATATTAGGAGTTGCAAAGTGAAAGATTTTGAGCCGACTATGGAACAAATTGACGATTACAACGGAAAAGAGAGCGAAACAAAGAGAAATACTATCAAAAATGTAATTTGGATAACTCTCACAATTGGAGCAGTATTGGCATTAGCCCATCACCTCTACGGTGTAGTAGATGACCAGATTCCGGGAGTTCCTGATTTGGTAAAAAGGTTCTAAAAGATGAAAAAGAAAATATTAGTTTTGGGTGGAGGCTTTGCAGGGCTTGAAAGTGCTATTGCACTATCTAAGGAGAAAAACTTTGAGGTTACCTTAGTTTCAAATAGAGAATATTTCTATATATACCCTATCTCTATCTGGATTCCAACAAGAGAGATAGAGTTCAAAGATTCCCTAATTCCACTCCAAAAGTTAGCAGATAGAAATAAGTTCAATTTAGTTATTGATGAGGTGGTGGAGATAGTAGGTGCTGAAAATAGGGTAGTTCTCAAAAATAGCGGTAGTATGAACTACGACTATGCAGTAATAGCAATTGGTGCAGGAAAAATGGAACATAAGGGAATGGAACACACCCTATCAATTTGTGGAGAACCAGAAGAGGCATTAGAAATCCAAAAAGAGTTAGATATTTTGATAGCGAAAGGTGGCGGAAAAATAGCGATGGGCTTTGGAGGCAACCCTAAGGATAGTTCAGCCGTTCGGGGTGGTCCTGGGTTTGAGCTATTTTTCAATGTCCATCACAAGCTATCTAAATTGGGAATTAGGGATAAGTTTGAACTTACCTTTTTCGCACCTATGGCAAAACCGGGAGCGAGAATGGGAGAAGGTTCATTAGAGAAAATGAACACTATGTTCAAAATGCTCAATCTCAAATCCCACTATGGTAAGAAGATAAAGGAGTTTCAAAAAAATAGAGTTGTTTTCGAAGACGACACCTATTTAGAGGCAGATTTGATTATGTATATCCCAGCCAATAATGGACATAAAAATCTTATCCATTCCGACCTCCCCCTAAGTGAGGCTGGATTTATTGAGATAAACGAATATTGCGAAGTGAAAGGGTTTGATAATCTCTATGCTGTTGGAGATGTGGCAAAGATTGAAGGACCAAATTGGAGAGCTAAGCAGGGACATATCGCCGAAGTGATGGCTAGGAATACAGCTGAAAATATCATCATCAAAGAGAATAAGCTACCTCATCAACCAAAAAGCTATATAGACCATCTAAATATCCTATGTGTAATGGATACTGGAAACGGAGCAGCTTTTGTATATAGAGATGATAAAAAATCGATGATGTTACCGATGCCTATCGTCGGACACTGGTTAAAGAAGGGGTGGGGGCTGTATGCTAAGCTATCCAAATTGGGATATATCCCTAGAATTCCAGGAATGTAATCTATTGTTGGGATAAAACCTATTTTACACTCTTCACCAAATTAGCAATTAGCAAGTTCCACCCGTCAATCATTACAAATATTAGGATTTTGAACGGAAGACTAATCATGACGGGTGGCAACATCATCATACCCATACTCATTAAGATAGATGAAACCACCATATCAATTACTAAGAATGGTAGAAACAGAAGAAATCCTATTTCAAAGGCTGTTTTTAGTTCGCTAATTGTGAAGGCGGGGATAACGACTGATAGGGGCAAATCGTCAATAGTCTTTGGGTTATCCATTCCTCGCATACGAATAAATAGAGCCAAATCCTTCTCTCTTGTATTTCGTATCATAAATTTTTTAAATGGCTTAGTAGCTCTATTGAAAGCCTCTTCATATCCTATCTTCTTATCCAAATAGGGTTGTATCCCCTGTTGATATGCCTCTTTTCCTACTGGTTCCATAATGAATAGAGTCATTACCAGAGATAGAGATATGAGAACTTGGGTAGGGGGCATCTGTTGAGTTCCTAAGGCTTGACGGAGAAGCCCAAAGACTATTAGAAATCTTGTAAATACCGTTGTGATTAGAAGTAGTGAGGGGGCGAGAAATAGGAGAGTTAGAAGGGCGAGTATATTTAGAGAACTGACTAAATCCTCTGGCTCTTTTGGAACTCCTAAACTCAAATCAACTATCGGAATTTTTGGACTATCGACCCCCATTAGAGAATAGGAGAGAAAAAATAGCAGTAGTAGAATTCTCATCTATCTAAAATTCTTGAATCTTTGTCGTTGCACCTATTCCAGAATCTAAAATGGTCTTTTTAGTTTTCTCTTTTGAATCTTTTTTCTTAGCTATAAATCTGATTTCAACTCTTCTATTTTTAGCTCGTCCCTCTTCTGTGGCATTAGTAGCCACTGGACGAAATTCACCAAAACCGGCTCCGTGAATTCTATCGGGAGCTACTCCATCTTTTACCAATTCACGGACTACCGAAATTGCACGAGCTGCCGATAAGTCCCAATTATCTCTATATAACGGACTATTTCGAATCTTTCTATCGTCAGTGTATCCTCTAACACTAATCTCTACATCTGGTGGAAATTGGGTAATAATTTGGGCGATTCTTTTTAAAAACAGAAATGCATCATCTCCAACTATCTCAGCACTCGCATCGGCAAAAAGGAGACTTGCTGGTAGGGTTATCATAAATCCCTCTTCTGCATCTTCCAAAGTGATTGCTGGACCTCCTCCATTGGTAATAAATTCATTGGCTTCAACCACCGCCGAAGCAATTCTATTGACACTATCAGCCGTTTCATCTTGTCTCTCTAATGGGGTTGCTAATTGTTGTCTAAGATGGCTAACTTCTGTTTTGATACCACCCTCTAAAACAGACATTGCACCATTTAACGAACCTATTGCCTCAGCTATCTTTTTTCTATCCATAGTAGACATTGAGAGGAGGAGAACGAAGAAAGTTAGTAGAAGACTCATCAAGTCTCCAAAGGCAGCTAACCAACCTGGAAGACACTTTGGACACATACATGCCGGTTTCTTTTTTTTCGCCATCTATACTATTTCCACCACTTCTAAATTTCGATTGATTATATCAAATTCACACTATCAGCATTGCATCGCCATATGAGAAAAATCGGTATCTCTCTTTTATCGCCTCTTCATATACTCTCTTCACCTCTTCAAGTCCGATAAATGAGGCGACCAACATCAAAAGGGTAGATTTTGGTAGGTGGAAATTGGTTAGTAGGTAATTTACTCGATGAGGTGGATTGAGGGGGTGGAGAAAAATATCAGCCTCCCCTGTTGTCTCCTTAGTTCTAATATAGTATTCAATACTCCTCGTTACAGTTGTCCCAATAGCTAAAATAGGAGTAGAAGAATCTATTAGCTGTTTAGCCTCCTGTGAAATAGAAAATATCTCCTTATGTAGTTTATGGTTTTGGATATTCTCAACTTCAACAGGTTTAAAAGTTCCAGCCCCAACATGGAGGGTGATATATGCAGTTTGGAATTTACTTTTTACCCTTTCCAACATCTCTTGGGAGAAGTGGAGAGAAGCGGTAGGAGATGCAACCGCCCCTATCTCTTTTGCAAAAATTGGTTGATAATCGACCTCATCGCTTTCGCTATCTTCTCTATCTATATATGGAGGTAGTGGAACATGTCCAATATTTTCAATAAGTTCTACCAATTTGTAGAATTTCAAAGGTTTGCTATTGTGGAAAAAGATACCTACCCTACTCCCATCATCGAGCAACTCGGTAATTTGGAGAGAGAGACCATTCTCAAAGTATATTTTTATCCCGGCTCTAACCTTTCCCCGAACAAAAAGAGAGATGCTATTTCCCTCTAATGGTCTATTTATTAGAACCTCAACAGCTCCCCCTGTCTCTTTCTTTCCAAATAGTCTCGCTTTGATTACTTTTGTATTGTTGAATAGAATAGCTGTTTTATCAGGAATAAAGTTGGGAAACTCTCCAAAATTGGAGTGGATAATATTTCGAGTTTTGCGGTTGTAAATAAGTAGTTTCGCTCTCTCTTTTGGATAGATAGGTTTTTGAGCGATAAGCTCTTTTGGTAGGTGGTAATCGTATGAGTTAGTTAGTAGAGGGTCGAGGGGCATAATTGGCTTATTTATTTTGATGAACAATTTTTATTTCAGTCCCTCTATTGTGGTGACAAAGAGCTTGAAGGAACATATAAATAAATTCGCTTGAAGTTTGTCTATGAGTTAAAAAGAAAAAAAATTCTTTTTTTAATTTGTCGGACATTCCACAATCAAATCTATTATTTTCATCTTTGACAAAAGATAACATAAAAATAAGGATATATACATTGATTTTTCTATCAGCATTTTTGGCTGGAAGAATTCTCGTAAAATGAAAAATAAAACTTCCTAAAAATTTATTTTTATTGATACCTTGAAAGTTATCACAAGAACTATTTATTACACCATATCGAATAATCATTAATATTACATCCGATATTGTATTTCTCACGACATCTAAATATCTTTTTTTATCAATTTTATAAATTGGTTCTTTTAATCCATTATCATCATATTGATTGAAATACTCATAAGCACTATATACATCTAAAAATAGATTTTTCCACTTGTTTATTTCTGTTTTTACTTCTGGACATTTTTGAAAAACTAACTCATTTAGAAATCTCATTATGTAACAACTCTTTCAAATGTTCTAATATCCGAGCCATTTCCGGCATAAGTGTATCTATATCTCTTAAATTGGATATAGCAGTATCTATATCGAAATCCCTTTTATTAGGAAATATATAGTTTTCATCTTCCCTGTCTAATTCCTTTTCAATAGCTTCAAACTCTTTAAGATTTTTTTCACGGAATGTTTTCCAGTCCATCTACAACCCCTCTTTTTTGATAGCCTCAGCTTGATAGTAGGCAATAGCCGGCTCAATAAGTTCATCGAATAATCCACCTTGCATAATCTCATCGAGCCTATAAAGGGTCAAGCCTATTCTATGGTCAGTAATTCTATTTTGGGGATAGTTATAGGTTCGAATTCGTTCGCTTCTATCTCCTGTTCCAACTTGGGCGAGTCGGCTCTCTTTCTCTTGTGCCATCTTCTCTCTCATCTCTATCTCATATAGTCGAGCTTTGAGAACTTTCATCGCCTTCTCTTTATTCTTATGTTGAGATTTCTCGTCTTGATTGGTAACAACTATCCCGGTTGGAATATGGGTAATTCGAACTGCACTATCAGTAGTATTTACAGACTGCCCCCCGTGTCCAGAAGCTCTCATAACATCAATTTTCAAATCATTAGGGTTTATCTCAATTTCAATATCATCAACTTCCGGCATTATTGCAACAGTGATTGCCGATGTATGAATTCGCCCCTGTGATTCGGTGGTTGGAACTCTTTGAACTCTATGAGTTCCCCCTTCAAACTTCAAGCGACTATAAACCTTATCCCCTCTAATTAAAACGATAATCTCTTTATATCCTCCAAATTCACCTTCATTAGATGAGATAATCTCAGCTTTCCACCCTTTGGAATCGATATATTTTATATATGCTTGAAACAGGTCGCCTACAAATATTGCCGCCTCATCTCCACCCGTTCCGGCTCTCATCTCTAAATAGACATTTCTTTCATCGTTCGGGTCGGTTGGAATGAGCAGTATTTTTATCTCATCTTCAAGCTCTTTTTTTCTCTCTTCAAGCCCTTTTATCTCCTCTTTTGCAAGCTCTCCAAGTTCAGGGTCTCCAAGCAGGGAGCGATTCTCTTCCAAATCTTCTAAGACCTGAATATACTCTTTTGCCTTTTCAACTATCGGGGTAATTTCGGATTGCTCTTTGGAAAGGGTGGTAATTTTTTGAATATCGTTGAGGATTTCAGGAGAGGAGAGGAGGCTATTTATCTCCTCATATCTTTTAATAAAGGGTTCTAATCTCTCTTTTAACATTATGAAGCAGAGGAGTCTAAGCTATTTACCAACTTAGCCAATCTGCTAACTCTTCTTGATGCTGTTCTCTTTTTGAAAAATCCTTTACTTACATAGGAGTGGAAAACTTTATTTACAACTTTCAATTTCTCTACTGCCAACTCTTTATCTCCATTGGCTACCGCTTCTCTAACCTCTTTTGTAAGATTTTTCACTCTTGTTCTATAATATCTATTTCTAATGGTTCTCTTTATGGTTTGTCGAATTCTCTTTTTTGCTGATTTATGATTAGCCATATACCTATCCTATCGAAAAAATTTGGTTTAGAATTTTATTGAAATTTAGTAGGAATGTAAATGGAGATTGAAAAAAGAGCCTTTGGAGAGTATCGGACAAACTGCTATCTAGTTCGGTTTGGTGGATTCGATATTGTGATTGACCCAGGTATTGGAGCATTTGAGTGGATAAAAGAGAAAGCGAAAAACCCAGTGGCTATTTTGCTAACTCACGGACATTTTGACCATGTTTGGGATATATACAAAACGGCTAAATATTACAATATCAAGGTATATATCAACTATTTAGATGAGGTATTTCTGAAAGATGACCCATTCCACCTATTTAGAGAAGAGTTTCTTCAGTAGTGAATTTGGATAAGATAAATATCAAATTCCATCACCTTCCCGGACACTCACCGGGTAGCTCTATTCTCGAAATAGAGAACTGTTATTTTTCCGGTGATGTAATTTTCAGAAATTCGATAGGCCGGTTTGACTTTCCATATTCTGATGGAAGCCAGATGAGAGAGAGCCTAACTAAGATATTGGAAAATTTCAATTTGGACTATCCTATATATCCAGGACATGGAGAGGAGACAACTTTGAGAAGAGAGAGAGAAAATTTACTATTCTGGATAGAGCAGTGAAAGAGTTACTAAGAGTATTGGGCAAAAGTGGTAGCAAAACTAAGACTAGTGGCACCATATCGTTTCAGATAGAAAAAAATATTCTGATAGATGCGGGTAATATAATGAGTAAATATGGGAGAGATACAAACCATATCGAACATGTATTTATCTCTCACTCCCACTTTGACCATATTTGCGACCTCCCCTTTTTGATAGAGAATGGATTTACTACCCGGGTTCAACAGCTCCATATTCACGGATTGAAAGAGACAGTCAAATATATAAAAAAATTTATGTTCAACGACTATATTTGGCCTGACTTCTCACTTATTCCACTTCTCACAACAGGAAAAAAGTCGATA
>JYMV01035671.1_pt1 | contig 13089 bp, 13 predicted proteins | sample 338911 | NCBI WGS metagenome assembly JYMV01 (sample SAMN03354496, study PRJNA234377) | hydrothermal vent metagenome | biome: Deep sea; feature: Hydrothermal plumes at the Eastern Lau Spreading Center, Western Pacific Ocean; material: Seawater | place: Tonga | collected 2009 | depth 2000 m m | reverse complement strand
AACGAATCACTGCAGCTGAGACTAGAGGTGTTTTTTCCTCTACGCAAGCTTTATTAACTTTAAAGCGCGTATCGAAATTATCAGTACCATCCAAAACCACATCAACTTTGTTAATCCAAGAATTTAAGTTATTTTCATTTAGATCTTTAATTGTGGTGACTTTGATATTAGGATTAATGGCAACCATTTTTTCTTTAGCAGAGTCAACCTTATCCTTACCAATGTCATCTGTATGATGCACAATTTGTCGCTGTAAGTTCGACAACTCAACTTGATCAAAATCAGCAATGATTAAATGTCCCACACCGGTAGCAGCTAGATACATGGCACTTGGAGAACCAAGACCACCCATGCCAATCAACAGCATAGTTGAATTAAGCAATGACTCCTGTCCCTCTGAACCAATTTGTGGCAACATAATCTGGCGAGAGTATCTTAATAAGTCTTGATCATTCATTGATTAAAATATTTGTCTAATTTTGGTGCGATTAGCATCTGACAATAAGGTTGATTTTGATTATTATTAAAGTAATTTTGATGATAATTTTCTGCTGGATAAAACACATCTAATTTCGTCACCTCAGTCACAACATTATCACCTAATTTTTGAATCAATTGCTTTGCTTGTTGTTGCTGTTCATCACTCACATAAAATACAGCTGATCGATATTGCGTACCACGATCATTGCCTTGCTGATTAAGCGTAGTTGCATCATGCGTGGCAAAGAACACTTTGAGTAATTTCTCAAACTCAACTTGATCCTTATCAAATTCGATTTTCACCACTTCAGCATGGCCTGTTGAACCTGTGCAAATGTCTTGATAGGTAGGATCAATGGTAGTGCCATTACAATAACCAGATGTAACATGTGTTACGCCATTTATGCGTTGAAATATGGCCTCAACACACCAAAAACATCCACCGGCAAAATACGCTGTTTCCATGTATGATAATAATTAACCAAAAAATGTTAGTATAGCGCATGCATGCAAACATAATAATCGATGAGTTAAAAAGTTTTGCCACTGAAGATCGACGTAAAACTAATGAATGGTTTTTTAAAACTGGCAAAGGACAATACTCAGAGCATGACCAATTTATTGGTGTGCGTGTGCCACAGACCCGGCAAGTGGCGAAAAGAGTCTTTAAAGACATCTCATTTGCCGAATTGGGCAAGCTTATCAACCATCCTACTCATGAAATACGCCACTGTGGTCTAATCATACTGGTAAATAAATACCAATCTGGTGATGAAAAAAATGTCTTTGAGTATTATCTAAAAAACATAAGTTCAGCTAATAACTGGGATTTAGTAGACACCACTATTCCTCACGTTATTGGTGATTATATTTACCATCATCAAGATCAGTTATCCTTGTTATTCGACTTATCACAATCAACTGATTTATGGAAAAAGCGCATCGCCATTGTGGCAACATTTGCCTTTATTAAACAAGGTAAATTCAACCCAACTCTTATTATCAGTAAGGCACTCTTAGATGACAGCCATGACCTTATTCATAAAGCCATCGGCTGGATGCTCAGAGAGGTTTATAAAAAAGATGAAGCAGTAGTCAAGTTATTCCTGCGTGAAAACTATTCACAACTACCCAGAACTACTTTAAGATATGCAATTGAACGTATGAATGAAAATGAAAGGTTGAGCTATTTAAAAGGTGAATTTTAATGTATCAAATTAGTTTTTACGTACCTGAAACAGACTTAGAGATGGTCAAAAATGCAATGTTTGAAGCGGGAGCGGGCAAGTTTAATAACTATGAGAATTGCGCATGGCAAACCATAGGCATGGGCCAATTCAAACCTGTCGGTGATGCCAACCCAACCATTGGTTATTTGGATGAACTTGAAGGCATCGAAGAGTACAAGGTTGAGATGATGTGTATAGACGATAATCTTGATTTGGTGATTAAAGCGATGAAATTTTCCCACCCTTATGAAGAGGTTGCCTTTACCGTAATTAAAATGGAAAACTTATGAATGCACCTTACGAACACGGCTTTATGCTGAGCTTATTAATACTAGCCATTGGTGGATTAATTTGGTTATTTACGCCCTTCATTCCCGCCCTATTTTTAGCGCTACTAATCGCCATTTCCACTTTTGGCCAGTACCATAAATTTCAACAAAAACTATCAGATACTAACTCAGCACTAGTGATGACACTATTGGTGACAGTGATTTTGATACTACCACTCAGTTATATTCTGTTAATTAGTGGGCTCGAAATCTCGGCATTAATACAAAATATTAATACTAACTTTACAAACGAGCAAAGTAATCAAATAGTTCACCAAACTATCGCTGGTTTACCATTATCTGATTCGCTTAAGATAACCTTAAATTCTGTTATTAGTAATAATCTAGAGGAATTTTTAATCAGCATTAAAGATTTTTCAGTAGTCATCTTAAAAAGTATTGTTTCATTATCTTCTCACTTTATATTTTTCTTACTTGTAACCATCTTCTCACTTTATTATTTTTATATAGATGGCAAAGGCACTATTAAGCGACTAAAAGACCTGTCACCGCTCGAAAATCACTTAGACGATATCTTGTTCAATCAGTTCTCAAGCTTGTCTATTACTCTCGTAGGCAGTGTGTTCACCATCGCCCTATTACAAGGTGCTGTATTCTCTATTGGTGTGATGATAATTGGATTACCTGTATTATATTTCGGCATCGCTATGGCTTTAGCTAGTTTTATTCCCGTGCTCGGTGGTTTGATTATTTGGCTACCTCTAAGTCTATATCTATATGCGCAAGGGCAAACCACCGATGCACTGATTATTATATTTTTTGGTGCGGTGATTATTGGCACTATTATTGACCATTTTGTCAGGCCGATTCTAATTAAGAAATTTTCAAAAAGTTCGGATCAATCCAGTGCACTAGACCACACACTGATTACCGTACTGTCTACTTTGGCTGGCATTATGCAATTTGGTATTTTAGGCTTATTCATTGGCCCAATTATTGCTGCTATGGCTATTAGTATCTTTGATGTTTATGCTATCAAGTATGCCGACTCACTAGACAAGTCCTAAATCTGCCTATAAGGTATAATCTTCTTTTTTTATTAAAGATAGTATTATGCTAAATAAACTAATTGAATTCTTAAAAAATAACCATCCAGATTCCAACATCGATGATTATTTAAATGCTAAATATTTACAGTTAACTAATCCGCAACTCAAGCAAATTGCTGATGCATTAAGCAGTGGTGAATTACAAATCAAGCCTGCTTCAAGCTGTAGCACTGATCGTTTTATTTTTCATTTTGGCAATACCATTATCTTAGTACAAAAAGACAACACTGATTCTCCGGCTGTTTATCAAGCTGAGCTTTCTTGGGAGACAGATTTCATGGCCGTTCATTCAACAAGAAACAAGGGTAAGGGGTTTTATTTTATTGCTTTTGAATTTGATGATGATTATCAAGTGACTTTAAAAGAAACGGATAAATTCTTAGAGGATCAAGTTAGAAATGATGATCAAAATCAAGAATTAATCGATAAAGCCATGCCAGTGTTAAAAGGCTTCATGTCGGCTATTTCTGAGTAACTTAAACGCCTATCTGAGTTGCTTTTTTAAGTTTTGGTCCTGCTTTAAAAGTAACCACCTTTCTCGCTGAAATTGTCACTTGTTCACCAGTCTTAGGGTTTCTGCCAGGTCTAGCTGCTTTTTCTCTAACAATAAAATTCCCAAAACTAGATAGCTTAACTGCTTCACCCTTAGCAAGAGAATCTTTGATTGCATCAAAAAAATCATTGGTAATCACCAATGCTAGATTGTGACTAACGCCTACTTGTTCGACCAACATATCAGCAATGTCTTTCTTAGTAACTGACATTATCTTTGCGTGGCTGAGAATTTCGTTTGCATTAACACCAACACTTCTGATACCTGAGTATTCACTTGCTCATCACTCAGGGTTTCTTCAACTGATTGGTAGCTTAAGTTAAGCGCAATACTTTTTTTGCCTGATTCAATGTTGTCACCAGCATAGACATCAAATAAATTCACATCGACTAAATAAGTTTGCTTCAAGTCTTTAATGCTTGTAATTAGATCGTTAGCTGGAATCTGTTCGTCAATAACCAAGGCAATATCTCGTGTTGCTTTTTGATAAGCAGAGAATGCTTGATACTTTGCAACACTACCTTGTTGCATGCTGGCTAAATCTAATTCAAATAAATAACACTTCGATAAAGATAATTTCTTTTGCACTACAGGGGACAAAGTACCTACCCAACCAATATGCTTGCCATCAGACAAGACCTTTGCTGTTTGGCCTTTTTGTAGTGCAGGATGCTCAGCCACTTCAAATGTAAATGTGTTTCCACTTATCGATAATAAAGACTCAACATCAGATTTAATATCATAAAAATCAAGAGCTTGTGTATCACTCGACCATTGCTCGTTAAAACGATTACCGGTAATTACACCAGCAATCTTTTGTGACTGTTCATCCGCCTTAACACCATCAAAACACAAACCTAATTCAAAAAATCTAGCATCAACATGGCCACGTCTTTCATTAGCCTCAACACTTTGCAATAGTCCCGCCCAAAGTGACGAGCGCATAGTTGACATATCAGCTGAGATTGGATTACTTAAAGTAATTTTTTTAGCTTCTGGATTGATTAAATCTTGATACTCTTCAGAAATAAAACTGTAGGTAATTACCTCTTGATATCCACGATTAACCAAACCTTGGGCTATGTCGTATTTATCAACAACTGCTTCTGAAATAGCATTAATGTTTGCATCCAGAGATAGCTTTTGTACAGGTAGCTTGTCATAACCATAAAGTCTAGCCAACTCTTCGATTAAATCAGCAGGTATACGAATATCAAATCTAAAACTTGGTGGGATGATGGTCCAAGAATCAGCATCTTTTGAAGTAATTTCAAAATCAAGATTGGTGAACTTTTCTTCAATCCAATCAGATTCTAATTCAAAGCCTAAAATCTTTTGAATTTTAGCTTTAGTGATTGTAATAGGGTTCAGCTCAGGTAATGAGGATTCGTCAATACACTCACTAATAGGGCCCACTTGACCACCACAAATCTCAACAATAAGCTGTGTCGCACGCTCCATTGCCATGTGGGTCATGTGAAAGTCAACACCGCGTTCAAAACGCAATGAAGATTCAGTATGTAAACCGTATCCTCTGGCTTTTCCTGCAATAGACACTGGTTCAAAGAATGCACTCTCTAGCAAGATGTCACTGCTATCAGTTTGCGTCGCGCTACTCATACCACCCATAACACCTGCAATTGCAAGAGCATTGGTATCATCAGCAATGACTAAAGTATTGTCTTTAAGTTCAACAGTCTGCTCATTCAGTAGTTCAATTTTTTCACCCGCATTGGCCATTCTAACTGTGATATCGCCATTGATTTTAGATAAATCGAAGGCATGCATTGGTTGGCCTAATTCTAATAAAACAAAGTTAGTTATATCAACCACAGGGGAATGTAATTGTTGACCAGAACGCACTAATTTACGCTCCATCCACTCAGGTGTTGCAACTGAGTTATCAATACCTTTAACAATGCGTGTTAAATATTTAGGGCAAGCCAGTGTATTAATCACACTAGCATTCATTTGTTCATCAATACTAGATGCCACCTTATCAGTTGATATATCTAATGATAAGTTGTAATTGGCACAAACTTCACGCGCCACACCCAATACGCTAAAGCAATCACCACGATTAGGGGTGATATCTAATTCGATGATATTATCATCAAGGTCTAGGTGTTCTCTAATATTTTGACCAATAACCGCTTCATCAGCTAACTCAGTAATACCATCAGATGAGTCTGCCATGCCAAGTTCGGCTTCTGAACAAATCATCCCGAATGATTCTACACCACGAAGTTTGGCTTTTTTAATTTTTAAACCATTAGGTAATTTAGCACCAACAGTCGCGACGACAACATTCAAGTTTTCTCGAACATTTTTAGCGCCACAAATAATTTGTAAATTCTCGCCCTCTCCAACATCAACTTGACATAAATTTAACTTGTCTGCATCTGGGTGTTTTTCACACTTGACAACTCTACCCACCACAACTTTTTCAAACTTAGGTGCAACTGGTGCAATACCATCTACTTCCAGACCTGCCATAGTTAGGCTTTCTGCAAGTACTTCATCTTCTACACTAGGGTTAACCCATTCTCTTAGCCAAGATGTTGAAATATTCATTTGAACTGCCTCAAGAAACGAATGTCATTTTCAAAGAAAAGACGTAAATCATTTACGCCATAACGTAGCATGGCTAAGCGCTCAACGCCCATACCAAACGCAAGGCCAGTATATTCTTCAGCGTCAATATCAACTGAAGCTAAAACATTCGGGTGTACAACGCCACAGCCCAGCACCTCTAGCCAGCCTGTTTTTTTACATACTCGACAGCCCTCACCGCCACAAATCACGCATTCAATATCTGCTTCAGCTGAAGGCTCAGTGAATGGAAAATACGAAGGTCGGAAACGAACTTGAAGGTCTTCTTTTTCAAAATAAGAACGTAAAAAGTCAATTAACAAACCTTTTAGTTGTGCAAAATTCGCCTCTTTATCAACAATCAAGCCCTCGACCTGATGGAACATTGGCGTATGTGTGATATCTGAATCACAACGATAAACTCTACCTGGCGCAATAATACGTAGCGGTGGTTTTTTATTCTCCATGGTACGAATTTGCACTGGAGAAGTGTGCGTTCTTAAAACCGTGCTTTCATCGAAATAAAAGGTGTCGTGCATGGCACGAGCTGGATGATGCTCAGGGATATTAAGTGCAGTAAAATTATGGAAATCGTCTTCAATCTCAGGGCCTACTTCTACTTCAAAGCCATTCTTTGCAAATAAGGACTGGATACGATTTAATGTGATGGTGACTGGATGCAATCCACCCATTTCAACATTTCTACCCGGAAGAGAAACGTCAATCTTTTCTTCTAATAAGCGTTTTTCTAGCTCAATGGTTTCTAAATGATTTTTTCTGTCCGTCAGTAGTGTTTGTACACTGACCTTGGCCTGATTGATAGCTTCACCCATTTTAGGGCGTTCTTCTTTTGATAGCTTTCCTAGCCCTTTTAATAGAGCGGTAAGCTCACCTTTTTTGCCTAAAAATTTGACTCTTAAATCATCAAGTTCTTTTAAGCTTTCTGCTTTAGCAATCGATGCCTTAGCTTGGTCAAGAATCGCGTTAATCATTTAAATAAAAGTTGGTAAAAGCCATAGATTACTCCATGGCCTTTTATTGATTTACTTAGCTGCTGCTGCAATCGCTGCCTTAGCTTGCTCTGCAATCGCTGCAAATGCTGGTTTATCAAAGATAGCAATATCTGATAAAACCTTACGATCAATCTCAATGCCTGCTTTGTTTAAGCCGTTAATCATTTGTGAATAACTTAAGCCATTATTACGTGCCTCAGCATTAATACGCACAATCCACAAACGACGGAACTGACGACGTCTTTGACGACGATCACGATACGCGTATTGACCTGCTTTAATGACTGCTTGTTTAGCAACACGGTAGACTTTTGATCTTGCGCCGTAATAACCTTTAGCTTTCTTTAAAATTTTCTTATGTTTAGCGTGCGCCTGCACACCTCTTGATACTCTTGCCATTTTCTATACTCCTATTAACTGTACGGTAACATTTTCTTCACCATTGGTACATCTGCTTTCTCAACAGTGTCTGGTGAACGTAAACTACGTTTTCTAGAAGTACTCTTCTTCGTCAAGATATGACGTAGGTGCGAGTGTTTACACTTGTAACCGCCACTAGCGGTCTTTTTGAAGCGCTTTGCAGCACCTCTATTGGTTTTTAACTTCGGCATAATTTACTCCTTGCCCTATCAGGCTTTGTACCCTTTTTACAGGGTGTTATCTCAAATAAGTCTAAGCTTATTTCTTTTTCGATTTGGGTGCCAGCATCATGCCTAGCTGGCGACCCTCCATCTTTGCCTTTTGTTCTACATTGGCAAATTCTTCTGTGTCTTTCTCAATTCTGTCTAGCATTACCATGCCCAGTTCTCTGTGTTGCATTTCGCGACCACGGAACCAAATACTTACTTTAACTTTATCACCATTATCTAAAAATTTAACCAGATTTCTAAATTTAATCTGATAATCGCCTTCTTCTGTTCCTGGACGATACTTAATGGTTTTAACTGTTGTTTTCTTTTGTTTCTTCTTGGCATCACTTAGCTGCTTCTTTTGCTCGTAAAGAAACTTGCCAAAATCCATAATCTTACAAACAGGCGGTTCAGCATTCGGGGAAACCTCTACCAAATCCAAGCCAGCATCTTCTGCCATCTCTCTTGCTTGATTTGTACCCACAACGCCAACTGCCTCACCTTTGGCACCAATTAATCGAACTTCTGAAACTTTAATATAGTCATTAATTCGAGTTTTTACTTTATATGGTTTTTTAATAATTACTCCTGGTTAATTAGCTCTACAAACGCCTCAATGGACATTGAACCCAAATCTTCACCGCCTCTTTGACGTACAGATATTTGGTCATTTTCCATCTCTCTACCACCCACAACTAAAATATAAGGGTAACGTTGCATAGAGTGCTCGCGTATTTTAAAGCCTATCTTCTCATTTCGCAAGTCCGAAATGACTCTAAGTCCTTGTTTTTTTAACTTTTTCTCAACTTCTTCAACAAAATCATGCTGTTTTTCGGAAATATTTAAAATTACAGCTTGAATTGGGGCAAGCCACGCAGGGTATGCGCCCTCATAATGCTCAATCAAAATACCTACAAATCTCTCAAGTGAACCCACAATAGCGCGATGCAACATCACCGGTGTTTGTTTAGAGCCATCTTCTGCAATAAATTGCGCATCAAGACGCTCTGGCATAGAGAAATCAACTTGCAAGGTGCCACATTGCCATTCACGATCTAGGCAATCTTTAAGTACAAATTCGATCTTAGGCCCATAAAACGCACCTTCACCTTCTTGTAAATCCCATTTAATACCTTTAGCATCTAATGCTTCTGCCAATGCCGCTTCAGCTCTATCCCACACCTCGTCAGAACCAACACGCTTCTCTGGTCGTGTAGAAAGTTTAATATCTACATTATCAAAACCAAAATGCTTATACACATCAAAAGTTAAATCAATAAAGGTTGAAACTTCACTTTGAATTTGATCAGCACTACAGAAAATATGACCATCATCCTGTACAAAATTACGCACACGCATAATACCGTGAAGCGTGCCTGATGGTTCATTCCGATGGCATGAGCCAAACTCAGCCAAACGTAGCGGTAGATCACGATAAGACTTTAGACCTTGATTATAAATTTGAATATGTGCCGGACAGTTCATTGGCTTAATCGCATAATCACGATTCTCACTGGCAGTGGTAAACATAGCATCGCCAAATTTATCCCAATGGCCAGATTTTTCCCAAAGACTTCTATCGATGAGTTGCGGAGTATGTACCTCTTGATAACCATTATCTCTGAATATACCGCGCATATATTGCTCAACCAATTGGTAGAGTGTCCAGCCTTTCGCATGCCAAAATACCATACCAGGTGCTTCTTCTTGCATATGGAAGAGATCTTGTGTTTTACCAATCTTACGATGATCACGCTTCTCAGCTTCCTCTAGACGATATAAATAATCTTTTAAATCATCTTTGCTTGCCCAGGCAGTGCCATAGACACGTTGTAACATCTCATTGTTGCTATCACCACGCCAATATGCGCCAGCTAATTTCATGAGCTTAAAGGCTTTAAGCTTAGAAGTCGAAGGTACGTGCGGACCACGACAAAGGTCAATAAAGTCACCTTGTTGATATAATGACAATACTTGATCTGCAGCGATTGATTCAATAATTTCTGCTTTGTAATGCTCGCCTTTATCTTTAAAGAATTGCACCGCTTCATCGCGAGACATCTCAGAGCGCTCAATCTTAAGATTTTGCTTAACTAAGTGGTTCATGTTTTTTTCAATCTTAGCAAGATCAGCTTCAGTAAAGCCGTCCTTGTAGGCGAAATCATAATAAAAGCCATTGTCAATCACCGGACCAATAGTTACTTGTGCTTCTGGATAAAGCATTTGTGTAGCTTGCGCCAACAGATGTGCTGCTGAGTGACGAATCACATCAAGACCTTTTTCATCCTTACTAGTGATGATAGCAAGATCTGCGTCTTCGCTAATCACATAAGAAGTATCAACCAACTCACCATTCACTTCACCAGCGAGTGCTGCTTTGGCCAAACCAGAGCCAATAGACTTTGCAACTTCGGCAACGCTAATAGCTTGATCAAATGATTTTTGAGTTCCGTCTGGAAGTGTAATTATTGGCATTACAAATTCATAAAAATAAAAGGCTGTATTTTACCTTGATAAAGCCTATTCTGAGGCGGTAATTTGCTCAACCATTAGTTGTAAATCACTGTTACCCCTCCAAGTATTAATAGATAATTTATAAGCTACTAACACTTGCTTTGAATCAATCGGTGCATGAAAAAAAGCAATGGCATCATGTACAAATTTATCGCCGATTAATTTGAGTCGACATTTTAGGTGCTTTTCACCCACCACTTTTTGCTCGATAATCTCAAAATTACCAAAAAAAATCGGCTCTTCAAATCCCTGTCCCCACGGTCCAGAATAAGCCAGTAATTGTGCATTATCTAATGAGATATCAAATGCTTCTAGCTCGCCATCAGTCAGTAATTCCACTGTTGGAATCTTTGCATCTAAATGCTGTTTGATTGCCTCTGAAAATGCACTCTTAAAAGTCCAAAAATTTTCTGGTTTAATACTCAAGCCCGCCGCCATTGCATGACCACCAAATTTTAAAATTAAGCCAGGATTTTGTCGATCTACCAAATCTAGTAAATCTTTAATATGTACACTGGGAATAGAACGAATAGAGCCCTTGAGAAAATCACCTGATTTGGCAAAAACTGCACAAGGGCAATGATGCTGCTCTTTGAGCTTGCCAGCTACAATACCAACAATACCTTCATGCCAAGAAGGATCAAATAAACTAATGGCAAACTTGCCCTCACTCAAATCTTTACCTTTAACAATTGCCTCTGCCTCTGCCTGCATTCGGTCTTGTTCGGTTCTGCGTTTTTGATTAAACTCTTCTAATTCTTTAGCATAACGCCTAGCATCATTAATATCATCGGTTAGCAAACAACGAATCCCGCGCGAGATGTCACTCAGTCTGCCAGCTGCATTGAGTCTTGGTGCCACAGAAAAACCCAAATCAGAAGCTTGCAAGGTTTCTGCCTTTCTATTTGATATTTCTAGTAAAGCTAAAATACCTGGAGAGCAATGTTTTTGACGAATACGCTTGATACCTTCCGCAATTAATATACGATTATTTTGATCAAGCTTAACCACATCAGCTACAGTACCAAGTGCAACCAAATCTAACACGGTGCGTAAATCTGGCAAAGGAATGTTATTGCTAGAGAAATATTTTTTTTGATATAGGTAAGTTCTCAGAGATGAGAACAAATAGAAACACACTCCCACACCCGCTAAGTTTTTACTAGGGAAATCACATCCCGCTAGATTCGGATTAATAATTGCATCAGCCACTGGCACAGATTCACTCGGTAGATGATGGTCGGTAATAATGACATTGATGCCAGATTTTTTAGCCAGCTCAGTACCCTCAAAACTAGAAATACCATTGTCTACAGTAATAATCAAATCAGGTTGTTTGTCTTTAATGGCCAACTCAACAATTTCTGGGCTTAAGCCATAGCCATGCTCAAAACGATTGGGCACTAAAAAATCGACCTGTTTAGCACCCATCATTCTTAATGATTTCATCGCAACTACACTAGCCGTAGCTCCATCAGCATCAAAGTCACCCACAATTAAAATGCGTTTTTGCTCAACTAACGCTTGCTCTAACAATGACAGTGCCTTATCTAGCTCAGAAAAATTAGGCTTTAATAGATCGGACAGAGTTAATGATAACTGTGATTCCGATAGACCTCTAGCGGCATAAATTTTCTTTAAAAAAACGGGGATATCTTCTGAATAAGATTGAAATAAAGCTTCGTCTATATCTCTACTTAACATCTCTCACACCACGGATGTAAGAATCAAATGACTTATCACTGCCATTGGTACCGCCATAGAAAAATGGCACGTCAATTGCTACATCTGTATTTTGGCCATGAGTGGCTGAAGTCCAATAAGATTTTGATTGTGTATTAGGAAAATAATGCGTGTTAATCAGCGGATTATTATCGTTATACACCAATAGTGAATTCAACTCGCTCTCGTTTGGCAAACGCCAATTCGTTGATTGGCATAGGTTGCTTGTATTCAATGCTTGAATAAAATTCTGGGTATTGCAACCCTCGCCCCAATAACAATTACGACTATATTCATCATTTTCTACACCGGATGAACCATCAAACCAAGTATAAGTGCTTTGATTATCTTGTAAGCCTTTCATGCTACGTTTAACTTCCCACATTAACTTAGTTTTATCGTCTAAAACACAAGCCCATTGCTGGTTACTGTCTTGTAGTGAGACGCCTGCACTGGAAACCTTGATTAACTTTGCACTAACTAGAGTGCTGAGGCATAGGGTTATAAAAAATAAGCTAAGTTTATTCATTTATTAATTGTGTAATTCTATTAGCACTTGCTGGCGCCATATTGAGCCCATTACGAAAATGACCAGTATTGATAAATAAATTGTTAAATTTTTTATCTCTAGCCACAATTACCTTGCCTGATTTACTAGCCGGTCGAAAACCTGACCAATGATACTCAATTTCAACATTTTTAAGTGCCGGAATATGTTGCCAAGCAAACTCATACAAACTGTCTTTAGTTGGCTGGTCAACGTCGCGGTAGAATCCAACATCTTCCATGGTTGAACCTACCAATATTCTACCATCGACTCTAGGAATAATATACCGGCCCTGATCAAGAATAATATGCTTAATATCACCAGCTTTTGCTTTGAGAATAATCATCTGTCCTTTGATTGGAAAAACATCATCCTCTAAGTCTAACAATTGACCCGTCCAGGCACCACTAC
>JYMV01004795.1_pt1 | contig 13092 bp, 14 predicted proteins | sample 338911 | NCBI WGS metagenome assembly JYMV01 (sample SAMN03354496, study PRJNA234377) | hydrothermal vent metagenome | biome: Deep sea; feature: Hydrothermal plumes at the Eastern Lau Spreading Center, Western Pacific Ocean; material: Seawater | place: Tonga | collected 2009 | depth 2000 m m | reverse complement strand
AGCTTCACTGCACAATCTTGAAAAGGAAGAACCTCTCTGGGCCAAGGTTTTTGAATGGTCCCAACCCTGGAGTTTGTGGTGAGAAAATTTCCTTGGACGGAATTTAACAAACTCTACCGGAAAGCTCCGGACGGGCCATGGCATTGGCCATCTGGTCCCTGTCATCGGCCAGGAAACCATGGTTGATGGCATGGTAATATTTTCCCGCTTCGTTGCCTAGTCGTTCTACCAAATCCTCTGCTCTAAAAAAGCCCCGCCGAAGCGGGGCTCTTATGTTGCGTTACCCTCAGCGTGTTATGGAAGCACCCATTCACCCGTCCATGAGAACTTACTGTTGTTACCATCTTTAGTGATAGGTCCACCCGGCATACATGGTCCACCGCCTGTCACACCAGCATATTTACCGGTTCCACCGTGCATGGCCCAAGTGCAGTCACTAAAATCAGGTTTCGTTGCACCATTTGTTGCTACTAAAGTATCTCCGTCAATGTCAGTTGCTGTACAAACTCCTCTAAATGTGCTGACAACAACAGAGTCGCGTTGCAATCAGCTACTTTCTCAGCAGGAAAGTTTGCTGCGGATGGATTCTCAATCCAAAACTCATGAGTCGTCTGCTTTATCAACGTGGAGCCATCCGCTAGCGGGGTCGCTGTTGAAGAGGTTACGGCACCATAGCCATGCCCAGTAGTTGGAACTACTGTTCCCGCTGATGCCAAGTTACCCATTGCAAAGACGGCTGCTAGAGTCAGGGTTGATGTTTTCAACAAATTCATAACTGCTCCTTATTTTCAGAGGTTGTACGATACTTGGATAGTGAGCTGGCCGTTAATCGACAAACTAACGAATCCATCCCCCACACCTTTTAACATGATTTCCATTGATTCTCAATTTAGTTCGATCAGTGTTACCACAGTTTAGTTAGCAACGGACGCCTCATCTCACCCCAATCTCCCCACCAAATCCTCTGCTCTGGTTGCCTTTCTGTAACAGGAATAAGATAGCGGGATGAACCGCCTACTGCTTCTGGTCAAGAAACATCTACTGCGTCTGATTAAGATAGCGTTAGCGGTGGCTGCGCTGATTCTTATTTACCATCTCGTTGACTGGCATGACAGCTATTCAGTTATCGCGACAGAAGACAAGATACAACAAAAGGCGGATGGAAAGATTCTCGGTGCGTGGAATGTAGATGTCGTACATTTTCTAGTCGATGGTGAAAATGAACCCAGGCTAATCAGTCGATCTTCTGCCTATTCAATTACGCCCAGCATTTTCACTTACCTGAGGAACCTGGATAAATCTCTCTTTGGTCTTGGAGCGGTTTTATTTCTGTTTTTTGTCCTCATCATCAACACCCGCTGGTGGTGGCTGTTGCGAGCAAATAAACTTGGAGTGAGGCTTCTTGAAGCACAGCGCTTTGGATGGATCGGTCTATTTTGCAGCAACGCAATGCCAGGTTCAGTGGGTGGCGACCTGATCAAGGCTGTCTACATCGTAGAACGCTGTTCCGGTGATCGCTTCCGTGCTGTGGTCTCGATTCTGGTTGATCGTATCATCGGCCTGTTGTCGCTGCTTTTGGCCTGTAGCATTGGCTGCCTATTCATCGTAACCCGATTTCCGGAGTTCGCATGGACTGTCTGGATATGCGCACTTAGTGTATTCGTCGGGTGCATCTTACTTCTGAGTCCTGGACTCCGCTCCCTGCTGCGATTCGAGATGCTCATCAGCCATTTACCCAAGCGATTAGGGAAGTTCGTGGCGCAACTCGATGATGCAGTACTGCAGTATCGAGATAATCTCAAAGGAATCGGCTTGTGGCTCTTGGCCAGCCCGCTGATCTACAGCTTGCTAATTGGCAGTGTAATTCTGATGGGCCATGCTCTCGGAGTTGGATTACCTTGGACCGATTACTTAGCTATTGTTCCGGTCGCAATGGTCACACAGGCTATTCCCATGATGCCGGGCGGCTGGGGTATTGGCGAGTTAGCCTATGGCACTTTGATTGCTGAGTTCGGCGCGGAAACCTTGCCAGGTGTGCCGGATGCTGAGCAGATCATGCGTACCCGCGGTGTTGCACTTTCAGTAGTACATCGGATACACGTCATGGCTTGGTCTTTGTTAGGTGGACTGTTAATGCTGTGGGATCGTCAACTGAACCGAGATAATCTGTGAGCATCTCAAAACCCATCTACACATTTTTCTGTCTGTTCTTGCTTAGTGGTGTTGCATTCTCCGATGTCACTGGTAAAGCCCACGTCACTGACGGTGATACGGTAAAAATAGGCGACTTTATATTTAATGAATGACGCAAGTGATGAACTTGTGTTTATTTGGCAGTGCATCAGATCGATTTGAAGAAGAACAAGCTTCCCAACATTGCCAAAAAGGCAAAGAGGTTTACAGTTTTAGTGGGATGTTGGGAATGACTATCCCAGTCGCTCCACCTCAACTAACCATAACCAAAGGTCTAACTACAAACGACAACTAAACAGCATTTACAAGAGAGGTGGAACCAATAGTAAGTCGGCAAAGAAATACCTTGATATGTTGATAGAAGGTTAGGAGGAAATATGACTAACTTTATTGTGTATGTTGAGCAACTGGAATATGAAGAATATGAAGTGGTTGTAGAGGCAAAAAGTATCAAATCAGTCAAGGAAGAATGGGAAGGGATTAGTAATGTTGTGGATGAGTATTGCTACAACGATGCCACAGAATATTTGGATGATGATGGAACGATATTTAGAACCGAGATAAAACTTGTCCTTGGAACACAAGAGAGGAAGAAACTATGGGTAGATGACTATGAAGTAGTTTCAGTAGTGAAGGTGGATGAAGGGGAATATGATCATGAATAGATACAAACTAACCTATCGTCGGTCAAGGGTAGAGGAATATGTCCTTGCCCTTAGTAGTGAAACACTTGATGAAGATGGTGTAGAAAAAAAAGTGATGGAAATATGGAAGGAACACGGTAGTGAAATAGTGGATAGATGGGGAGAGGATTATTCTAGCCTCAGAATAACTACAGGTCGGTTTGACCATTCCTCTTTATTGGAAGTGGAGTTGATAAATGTTGTTTTAGACAAGAGAGCCACTCAAGTAGACAAGAGTAATTTCTAATCGCGTCCTACACAGATAATCTGTGGTCGGTGGATACAGATGTATACCTCGCACACACACCCTTAACCCAACCGCTCCACCAAATCCTCTGCTCTTAAATGCGTATAGCGCATAGTACTGTTGAGATGAATTTTTCTGGCCAGCACCACGACAAAAAATTAGCGGGGGAACTGAAATGACAAGATACCGCGACCGACTTCCACAACTTTCCGGCGAGTTTTTTCTGACAGATGCGGGAATGGAAACCGATTTGATCTTCAATCATGGGATCAATATTCGGGAATTCGCAGCCCATACCCTGTTGCCCGAAGTAGCTGGTCGAGAGGCGATGGCACGTTACTTCCGACACTTCTTGTCGCTCGCTCTAGAGACGCAAGCGGGATTTATACTTGATAGCCAGACCTGGAAAGCGCACATGCATTGGGCAGAAGACCTCGGCGCTACCGAGGATGAGTTGCGCCACTCCAACCAGAATTCCGTCGAGTTTATCGCAGGACTCCGCGACGAATTTGAGAAGAACACTAAACCCATCGTATTGAACGGCCTTATCGGGCCACGAGGCGACGCCTATGCACCCGAGGTGGAGATTGCAGCGCAAGAGGCCGAGGAATACCATGCGAAACAGATCGGCTGGCTCGCCGGAACAGATATCGACATGGTGACGGCACTCACGTTTACGCAATCCGACGAAGCGATCGGTGTCGTGCGTGCAGCCAACAAGGTTGGATTACCCATTGCGGTGTCTTTCACGGTAGAGACAGATGGAAATCTTCCCACACAGCAGCCTTTGAATGAAGCGATCGATGCCGTTGACAAAGCGACTGGTGCTGGTGCGGCCTATTTTATGGTGAATTGTGCCCATCCCGATCATTTTTCAAACGTTCTCGAGAACGCCGAGTGGGCGCGTCGCATCCGCGGCATACGCTGTAACGCCTCCCGCAAGAGCCATGCTGAACTCGACCAATCCGAAACGCTTGACGATGGCGACCCGATCGAATTTGGCGATCAGTACCGGGCGATCAAAGCAAAGATGCCGTGGCTTAATATCTTCGGCGGCTGCTGTGGATCGGACCTGCGTCACGTGACCCAAATCGCCCGGACTTTGGTCGGGTGAGGCGCGCTGGGATAACTTTTCAGCATACTGAAAAACCCAAAATGACAGTGCTCTACCAGAATGGCTTTAATACAGCGGACAATGGTGGGCGCGGCTGGATTTGAACCAGCGACCCCCGCTGTGTGAAGAATGCAGCGGGCGAAATCGTACTGCTGAATTTCCATACCAATCTCTATGATCGCAGATCACGACGGGGCTGAGGCTTGGCTCTTGGACTGTTACCCCACCCGGTTCAGGAAGATTTGATTGTCTGGTCCAGTACCCAGTTGGCGATGGCGTGAACGCATGGCTCGTAGTAAGACAATCGGCCGGGCCGACTGCTTCTCGAATTGAGCCCCTGTTGCTGGCGTTCGGATATCGCATTGTCTTCGGGAAGCGCCTTGTCCCAGCGAGCGTAGTATTTCAGCACCTCGCGCGCGAAGTCCTCGCGAGCGATGCTCGAGCGGGGAAAGCACGAGCCGATGACTACGGTCGTGCGGTCCGGTGCATGTGGAAGGAGTTGCAGCCACCACATGCAGTCCTGGTGGGTGGCAAAGAAGGTGCCTGGATAAATCACCGAAAAGTAGGTGCCCTTAGCTGCCAGGCCACTCAGATTTTCAATATGGGGTAGGGTGGTGTTGTCTTCGGTCAGCACGGCGATCGTGTCCGCCGCCTCGAGGTGGATTGCGGCCCACTGGCCCTTGGTAGAAACGGGAACACAGTCCTGGTTGCCGATCGAGTCCTTGTGAACGGTGGCGGTGTGGTAGTCCTCCATAGCGTTCTCGATGTAGAGTTTCCAGTTGCACTTGAGGTCGTAGCTTCTACGCCGGACACAGAGCATGTCGGCAAACCGGTATGACGCGTACTGCTCGGTCATGTCGCCGAGGTGTTCCTCGAGTGGCATCACGTCGTTAGCAAAGGAAACAAACAGGAAGCCGGCCCAGGATTCTACCTGGAGCGGGATCAGCCCGTTCTCGGCCGGATCGAACCCAGCTGTCTGCTCCATGCCTTTCATCCGGAGTAAGGTGCCGTCGAGATCATAGACCCAGGAATGGTACGGACAGACGATGGTTCGGCAGCGGCCACGGCCTTCCAGCAGCCTTGCGCTGCGGTGCCGGCAGACGTTGGCAAAGGCGCGCACCACGTCGTCCTTGCCGCGGATGACAATCACAGACTCGCCACAGAAGTCGAGCGACATGTAATCACCCGAATCCGGAATCTCGTCGAGGCGGCCGGCGAAGTTCCACTGCTTTAGGAAAATCTGTTCAACCTCGCGCTGGTAGAAGGCCTCGCTGGTATAGCACCATGATGGCAGAGTTGAGGCCTCGATCAGAGGTCGGCGGACATCTTCGTAATGCGTGGAATCGAACAGGTTGGCTGGTAACACGGGATTAAATTGCGACTGAGATTGTCTGCCTGTCTGTCTGAGTTAACGAGACGCTCGATGACCCTGGGTTGCGGCTTAGGATGACCATGAACTACCAATTCCCGAGAGATGTAAAGTCGAGTCGTTGCTGATAGATTTTACAGCAGTTTCCCAACTAGGTCATAAAACACAATTGATCTAGATCACTCAGGTTAAGGACCATGAAATTTCATCTCCATGTCGAAAACACGAGCGCGCTGGGCCCGGTATTCGAAGCATCGCCAGCGCGGGTGGCGGCGGCATTGGACCGAGTGCCGGGATTGGCAGAATCGCTTCGGGTAACCATTGGATACGATTATGACAACCTCGATAAGCACCTGGCCACGGCCGATGCTGTGTTCTGCTGGGATTTGCCTCGCGACAGGCTCGAAGAGCGGGCACCGCATCTGCGGTGGATTCACGTACACGGGGCCGGGATCAACCATTGGATGCCGCTCGAGGCTTTGCCGAGACGAATTACCCTCACCAATAGCCGCGGCGTCCATGGCGAGCGGGCCACCGAGTACGTAATGATGGCGGTACTGGCATTGAATAACCGGTTGCCGGAAATGGTTACTCACCAGCGCTCGGGAAGATGGCAACAGTGCTTCAGTACTACCCTAGCCGGCAAGACGTTGCTCATTATTGGGGTCGGGCATATCGGCAGTGCGGTCGCGCGCTGGGCAAAGGGTGTCGGCCTCCACGTCATCGGTATCCGGCGCTCCGGTAAGCCGCGGCGATGGGTCGACGAAATGTACCAGACAGGCGAACTAGTGTTTGTTCTTCCACGTGCGAACTTTGTTCTCATCAGTGCGCCGCACACCCGCGAGACCGACCAACTGATCGGGGCCCGCGAACTGGACAAGATGAAATCTGGGGCGGGGCTCATTAATTACAGCCGGGCTGGCCTGGTCGATTACGAAGCACTCAGGGCACGGCTCGACACTGGCCGGTTGAGCGCGGTGCTCGACGTGTTCTCGCCGGAGCCGTTGCCAACCGAGTCACCGCTGTGGCAGACAAAGAACCTGCTGATTACACCGCACTGCTCATCGGACGACCAGGCCTATTACACACCGCGAACGCTGGACCTTGTGTTCGACAATGTTCAACGCTTTATCGAGGGCAAACCACTGCGAAACTGCGTGAGCCGCCGGCTTCAATACTGATGGGTGTTTCCCAGCGGTGTCGAGTTGGGAGAAAAGCAATCACTATTGAATCTGAATTACTGATTGTTAATGGCTTCTTGGCAGTTGGAAGGTTATTCTGTAGTTTGTGACCAATCTGTTTCTGCACGCTGTTAATTCAAACTACTGGATAACAAACCTGCTACTGGAGGGAGTATGACTTTTACTAACCCGATCGAAGGCGGTACGGTACTTGAGGATACCGTCGTTCCCGAAGGCGAACCCTGGAGCGTCAGGCTGGCCGCAGGCGATGTGCTCCGCTTGGTTGACCTTGAAGGCCAGCAAGCGGTGGATTTCCTTTGCTACAGCACCGATGATCTAGCCGACAGGTACAACGCGGCAAACACGATCAAACTCAACGGGAACATCTACCTAGGCCAAGATTCAACGCTATGGTCAGTACGGGCGCGCAAATTGATGACCATAATAGAGGATACTTGCGGTTTCCATGACACGATATATGGTTGCTGTTCAGTAGAGGTCGACGACGTGCGGTTCGGGAAAAATAACGGCAAGGGCTGTCAGGGCAATTTCGAGACGGAACTCGCCAAGCACGGGTTGGACCGAAGAGACATCGTTGCCAATGTTAACTTTTTCATGCGCGTTCCGGTTGAAGAATCTGGTGTACTAAGCATCGTCCCAGGCCTCTCCAAACCTGGAGACTACCTCAGTTTACGCGCGGAACGGGATGTGTTGGCGGTTCTGTCAAATTGCCCGGAGTGCCTGAATAATGCGGCCGGTTTCAAACCGACTCCGATCCGCGTTATCGTCTATTCCACTAAATGACTGGGGTAACCCTAGCCACAGGAGGTCGCGATGTATGACTGGAACTTCAATGTCATCTGGGACTACCGGATGGTCTACATGCGAGGGGCCTTGATCACGCTGGAACTCAGTCTGTTGGCCGTGGTGTTCAGCATGTCATTAGGCTTGTTTGTGGGCATCGCCAGGCATAGTAAACGCTATATTCTTTCGTTCCCTGCCTCCTGTTACGTGGAAATATTCCGGGATACCCCGCTTCTAATTCAGATCGTCTGGATCTACTATTGCCTTCCGATCCTCCTGGGTGTGACGTTGACGGCGTTCTGGGCTTCTACCGTAGCGCTGTCTTTGCACATGTCTGCCTACGTGGCGGAGATTTTTCGCGCAGGAATCGCGTCAGTCGACAAAGGGCACGTGGATGCCGCAAAAATCTTGGGATTGAATTACTTTCAGACCATGACCCGCATCATTTTGCCACAGGTCTTCCGCCGGATGCTTCCGCCTCTGGTCAATAATTTTGCCGACATCTTGAAGCTCTCGGCCCTAGCCTCGGTGATCGGTGTTTACGAGCTGCTCCACTCAGTCGACAATGTCATCATGAACAACTTCCGCCCGCTGGAGATGTATTCTGTCCTCGCGCTTGTGTACTTCGTCCTGATTTTTCCAGTGGCCTTCGGCGCAAGGCGCGCCGAACTCTATTTTGCTCGGAGAATTTGATCGATGACTCCGACAGTTCCGGCCATTCAATTGCAAGATGTTAAAAAGCGTTTCGGGTCTCTTGACGTTTTGTGCGGAATCAATCTTGAAGTGGACCCGGGAGGGGTAGTATGTGTAATAGGGCCTTCGGGTTCCGGGAAAAGCACTCTGCTGCGGTGCATCGCTTACCTGGAAGACGATTTTGAAGGGAAGATTTATCTGGAAGGCGACCTTCTAGGTCGAGCCTTACGCAACGGCCACCTAGAGCGGGTAGGAGGTGCTGCGCTACGGAAAGTACAGATAAAGGTGGGCATGGTGTTTCAGAACTTCAACCTTTGGCCCCACAAGACCGTCCTCGGGAACATTATCCAAGCTCTTATCCTGGTAAAGAAGATGACGAGGACCGAAGCCGAGGATATTGGTGATCAACTCTTAGCCAAGGTGGGTCTGAGCGACAAGCGTAAGGAATATCCCTCGCGTCTCTCGGGTGGACAACAACAGCGAGTTGCTATCGCCCGGGCCTTGGCCATGCGCCCCCGGATCATGCTTTTCGATGAGGTTACTTCCGCTCTCGACGCTGAGTTGGTGGACGAGGTTCTCCAGGTTATGAAGCAACTTGCCGAAGAGGGAATGACGATGTTGGTGGTGACCCACGAGCTTGGTTTCGCCGCCAGGGTGGCAGATCGGGTTGTCTTCATGGATGAAGGGGTGGTTATTGAGGAAGGGCCGTCAGAGAAAGTTCTGAAGAACCCTAGTCAATTAAGGACCCGGGAATTCCTCTCGTTGGTGACCCATGAAGAAATTTGATGTAATCTGCTCCGGCGTATTTTACGATCCAAGTTGGAAGGTCGATTTTCCAAGGAGTTTAAGCACGGGCACATGCCCATGATAACTAAGAGGAGTAACACTATGATTTGTAAGACAAAATGTATCTATCGTCTCCTGCCGTCTTTGTTTGCAGTTGTGGCAATGGTGTCATTGGTGATGGCACCGGCAGCGGCAAGGGATATGGCTGAAATCACCAAGGCAAAGCAGTTCAACATTGGGGTTGTTCCCTTCCCCCCTGATGTAATCAAGGATCCCATTACCGGCGAGTACAAGGGCATTTTTGTGGACGCTGCCCGATACATCTGCGAGACCATCGAAGTCGAGTGCGTATTCAAGGAGTTTGCCTGGGCTACGTTTATCGCCGGGCTGCAGTCAAGGCAGATTGATCTCTCTGTTGCCTCAACTTACTCGAAGATGAAGAGGGCTCTCGTCGTAAACTTCAGTCAGCCTATTTATTTCCTCGGGTACAGGGCCGTAGCGAAAAAGGGGGACACCCGGTTTAACAGTCCCGAAGACTTGAACAATCCCGGTATCACGATTGGGGTTACCCAGGGGACAGGTGAACATGACTGGGTACAAAAGGTGGCTCCCAAGGCCAAGTTAAGCGTTGTCAAGACAGAAGAGATGAATATGCTTCAGATTGTGACAGGCAAGGTTGACGTCGCTATTGGCGACTCAGTTGCGGCCCACCATGCACTAGTCAAACAGTCAGGTATCGAGGCGGTGCTCGGAGGGCGGATTTACAGCAGGAACATGGTTGCCTGGGCGATGCACAAAGAGGACACCGATATCTTGCGCTTCGTAAATACAGCGCTTAATCAGCTCATCGCCAGCGGTAAGTTGGAGGATCTCGCGAAGGCGTATGAGGCACCATGGATTAACGACTTAGCTTTCTGACAGTGGCTCAGGGTGCGGGGGTTCTGAATGACGGCTTGTGCTGTCGAACCCGCGCGCCCTGGCAAATTCATTGCTCAAAAGCACCGGTGATTCGATCTCGTTGATTCAGCGACAACTCATCTTTTCGGCCTAGGTGGTGCGTCGGCAACCTACCCCGATTGGCAACAAGGTTAATCGAGACCGCCAAAGTGTGATGATCGGGTTCTTAGCTGACTGGATGAACGCGGGTTTGAAGAGATGAAAACCAAAGTCGGAGCAAGAACCATCGGTTGTATTTGCTCACGCTGGATGGTCAGCCACTAGACGAAAGGGCCAAAATTAACAGTTCACCGGCAACTGTTTTGAGTCGGTCGCCGAAGGCGATGCGCTACAGCAACTGACATTGGCCGTGTTTGCAGACCGCCTGGGTGGAAACGAGCGAGTACTGGCGTTACCTGAAGGGTTTATGAAGCAGGTGACCACGGACCTTGACAATGTATGGGTCCCCACCAGCACCGGCATTGATGTCGCACTTGACAACAACTAGCGGTGTTGCCAGACAGGAGTGCAGACACACCCTGATAGGTAGATTACCATGCCGTTTCAATTGCAGCCGGTTGGGTGCAACAGAACGGGCTGGCAGGAAATTAACGAGGGAGTAGCATGACCGATCCACTTCAGGTTAAGCCGTACCTTGACCTTCGCGCGGAAACCCAGGCACGCGACCGGGGGCTCAAAGAAAAAGTCATGTCGCTCGAGGAAGCGGCCGCACTGGTGTGCGACGGTGATCACGTCGCAATCGGCGGTAGCACGATATCTCGCACTCCGATGGCAATGATCTGGGCGCTGATCCGGCAGGGCCGGCGTAAGCTCATCGCCTCGCGCAGCATCATGTCGCACGAGGGTGACCTGCTGCTGGCTTCTGGCGTCAGTTCGCACGTAGTCACGAGCTGGTTCAGCCAGGGTATCGTCTGGGGTGTATCGAAGGTCATGCGTCTTCACGTCGAATCTGGCAAAGCCCGCTTTGACGAGTGGTCACACATGTCGATGGGCTTGCGTTACCGGGCTGGCGCGATGGGTATTCCCTTCATGCCAACACGATCCATGATGGGATCGGGCGTGGGCGAGAGAACGAGGTCGGAAACACACGAGATGACCTGTCCGTTTAGCGGCGACCAACTCGTCTTGCTGCCGGCACTCAACCCAGACGTGGCCATCATCCACGTCCAACGAGCCGACGCGTACGGCAACGCACAGATCGACGGCCTCCAGTTCATGGACATAGATATCGCGATGGCGGCAACAAAGGTGATCCTTACCACCGAACGGCTGATCGACAACGCCCAGATTCGCCGTACCCCCGACCGAACCCGGATTCCGTTCTTCACCGTAGATGCGGTTGTCGAGGTGCCGTTTGGTTGCGCACCCCACGAGTGCTACGGCACCTACGAACCATTCTTCGATCAAATGGACGACTACGCGAAACAGGTCTCTGCAGACCCGGAACAGGGTGCTGCCAATTACCTAAAAGAGTACTTCTACGATACCGCGACCTGGCAGGACTACCTCGAGAAATTCGGCATAGCCGCGATGCTGGACGCGAGCCGGCGCGGGCGGAGCATTTATGATGACTGACAAGCCTGCCTGCACCGCATCGGAACTATTGGCTGTGATGAGTGCGAGACTCCTCAACGACGGCCAGATCGTGTTTGCCGGTGTCGGTATACCGCTGTTGGCCGTGACGCTCGCACAGAGACTGCACGCACCCAGCCTCACGATCATGTTCGAGGGTGGCGTGATTGGCCCGTTCATCGAGCCCGGTAAATTACCGCCCTCGACCAACGAGCAGCGCTGTACGCGCAAGGCCAACATGGTGCTGCCGATTACCGATGTCCTGCTGCTGCTGCAGCGGGGCTATATCGATATCGGTTTCATGGGCGGGGCCCAGATCGACCGCTACGGTAACCTCAACAGCTCGTTCATCGGTGATCCGGACAAACCGAAAATCCGTCTTCCCGGCACCGGCGGCGGCAACGACATCTCCAGCCTGGCCAACATGATCGTGGCTATGAAACACGAGAAACGCCGCTTCGTAGCGGAGGTCGACTTCGTGACCAGCCCTGGATTCCTGACCGGCGGCACTTCGCGGATCGATGCAGGCCTCGTTACCGGCGGCATGTTTCGGGTCGTGACTGATCTTGCCTTAATAGGGTTTGACAGCGAGAGCCGGCAGATGAGTGTGTTGGCACTGCACGAGGGAGTAACCCGCGAGCAGGTGCTGGATAACACCGGCTTTGACCTTGCGTTCGATGACACACTCGCCGTGACCGCCCCGCCTTCTTCGGACGAACTTGCAGTGTTACGGGAACTGGATCCGGAACAACTCTACACCGCCTGAACCGCAGCTACACTAACTGAATTCAACTGGAGGCTAAGAAGATGCCGTCGAACCAAGTTGCCTATGGCATGACACTGCGCAATTTCGTGGCCTACCCGGAACTGCCCAACCCTGCCGGCCTAATCGAACAAGGCGAGTGGATCGAGCAACTCGGCTTCGAATCGGTCTGGGTCTGGGACCACATCCTGCTTGGGGTCGAGCCCCACTTCCCGATCATCGACTCGCTCTCGCTCCTGACCGCGATCGCGGCAAGAACGCGCACAGTCAAACTCGGTACCGGTGTTCTTATTCTGCCACTCAGGAATCCGGTGATCCTTGCCAAGCAGCTCTCCAGCATGGACGTAATCTCAGGCGGGCGACTGCTGCTGGGTCTCGCCTCGGGCTGGTACAAGCGCGAATTCGATGCCGTTGGCGTTGACTTTCACCAGCGGGGCAAGATCATGGACCAAAACCTCGATATTCTCGAGCGCCTGTGGACCGAAGACAAGATAACCGCCGAGTACCCACCACACAAATTAAGAAGCGCAGCCATGTTCCCTAAACCACAGCAACAGCCCCGGCCACCGATCCTCATCGGCGGTTACGCCGACCGCGTACTCAAACGTGTCGCGACACGAAGCGATGGTTGGCTTACCTACTGCTACACCGCCACTTCCTATGCCGAAGACAAGGCACGAATTCTCCAGTTCGCCGAGGAAGCCGGCCGCGACCCGACAGCGCTGTCATT
>JYMV01001978.1_pt1 | contig 13092 bp, 8 predicted proteins | sample 338911 | NCBI WGS metagenome assembly JYMV01 (sample SAMN03354496, study PRJNA234377) | hydrothermal vent metagenome | biome: Deep sea; feature: Hydrothermal plumes at the Eastern Lau Spreading Center, Western Pacific Ocean; material: Seawater | place: Tonga | collected 2009 | depth 2000 m m | reverse complement strand
CTGCACCAAACCTTTCTAAATCATATCTTGGCATTGCTGTTTGCATCATTTCTATAGCACAACAAGCTAAACCAAAAGTCATCCAGTGTAGAGATCCCGTTCTAGCCCAATTGATTAAATTTTCAGAAGAAGTTGTAATAAATCCTTTTTCGCTAAAATCTTTTGCAATTTTTTTAAATTCACTTGGTATTTTATCCTCTCTTTGATTAAAATTAATCATACTAGTCCCAATCTAATGCACCTTTTTTCCATTCATATACAAAACCAACAGTTAATACGAAAAGAAAAATCATCATTGACCAAAATCCTAAAGCACCAATGTTTCCTAAAGATATTGCCCATGGGAACAGAAATGCTATTTCTAAATCGAAAATTATAAATAAAATTGCAACCAAGTAAAATCTAACATCAAATTCCATTCTTGAATCGCCGAATGCTTCAAAGCCACATTCATAAGCTGAAAGTTTTTCAGAATCAGGATTTTTAGGCGAAAACAAAAAGTTTAAAACAATAAAACCTATACTCAAAGTCAAAGCGACAAAAAGGAAAATTATGATGGATAAATAGTCTTTTAAAAAATCAGCTAACATCTTATATATATTTATATAACACTTTTATTTATACATACAGATGTGAGATTGACGCCGAATAAATTACTAACACCCTAGATTTAAGAAAACTGTCAGGAACGACATTGTTCAAACCAATAAACTGCTACTCAACAGATAGAGATGTTTTCAAAATACCCTGATTCTGCATAATATAGTGTATTATTTTTTATTTGCATCCCATCGCTTTTGTTCTTCGGAAGATAAGTTTGTCTTGGAATAAATATATTGTGTTGGTAATTTAAATTCTTCTTCTTTTTTATTAGATGATTTATAAATTACAATATTATCATAATAAGTTGGGTGATTTTCTCTATCAAAAAGTTTTGCATAATTTTCCCTATTATGAATACTGATTAATTCCTTTTTATTATTGTCATACATCCAAAAACCGATCATAAGATAATTGTTTGCTTGAGCTAAATCAAAAAAAAATGTTGGTTGATAATTATAAAAACCATGATCATAATAACCTTGTCCTGGAAGTTGGTGAATAATTAGTCCTCCCGCTGTTACAGAATTATGTATTGTTTTAAAAACTGCTAGTTGATTAAATATATGTTCCGAAGTACCAATATTCGTAACAACATCGTATTTCTTAACATCTTTATACTCATTATTTAGATCAAAATTGATAGAGTGTTCAGACCCTTGGAGATCAAGAGCTAGATATTCTTTATAATCAAAAATCGCCCTATAAAAAAGTTTTGCTAGATCAAATGCAAAAGTTTTAGGATCTTTTCCAAGCTCGGTTAATGTTGTTATTTCATTTAACTTTCTGAGTAAGATTTCTTTATTTTTACTATCGGAATAATTATCAATTGTTTTCTTAAGATCTTGAAAAGATACATCTCCATACCAATTTTGTTCACCAATTTCTATGATAGAATTAGTTTTTCCAGAAGAGATTAATTCTTTCTTTTTTAAAAATATTAAGATCTGATATAAATATGAGGTTATGGCCATAAAATTTCATTCCTACTGTATATGAAAGATCAAAGTATTCAAGAACTTATAGATTTATATAACTCTGGAAAATTAGATATTGTTGAAAAAAAAATTGTTGAGTTAATAAAAAAAAACCCAAAGAGTTTTGTTTTATATAATCTTTTTGGTACCATTTTGGTTGATAAAAAAAACTTTAATCAAGCTCTTGTTAATTATAAAAAATCATTAGAAATAAATCCCAATTATGCTGAGGGACATAATAATTTGGGCGTCGCTTTCTATAAACTTAGAAAATTTAATGAATCAATCGATAGTTATCAACGAGCTATAAAAATAAAACCTAATTTTTCAAAAGCTCACAATAATCTGGGTCTTGCTTATAAAGAACTTGAAAAATTTACTGAATCAATTAATAACTATCAAAAGGCAATAAAAATTAATCCAGGATATGCGGAAGCTTACAATAATCTTGGTGTTACATTTAAACAACTTGGAGAACTTAATGAATCATTTAATAACTATCAAAAGGCAATAAAAATTAATCCGGAATATGCAGAAGCTTACAATAATCTTGGTAATGATGCAATTTTAAATTACAAAAAAGCAATAAAACTAAACGCTAATTTTCCTGAAGCATACAGTAATTTAGGAAATCTTTTGAAGGAAATTGGAGAAGTTGAAGAGGCGGAAAAATACGAAAATAAACTTTTAAGTCTTAGACCTAATGATATTGAGTATAAAATTAACGTCATATTATCGATCTCTCCTATTGTTAGTTCTATTGAAGAAATAAATTATTGCCGAAATAAGTACGAGAAGGGCTTAGATCTCTTAAAAGAATATCAATATCTTTCGGAAAAACCTGGAGATACGATAAAGACAAGTACTTTTCTTTTAGGCTATCACGCAAAAGATAACTTAGAGTTAATGAAAAATACTTCAGATTTGTTTAGAAAAATAATACCTAATCTTAATTATATTTCAAAAAACATTGATAAACATAAAAAACAAAAAAAAATTAGGGTAGGATTTATTTCAGAGTTTTTAACTAGACATACAGTAGGTAAATTATTCGGAGGTTTAATAAAAAATATTGATAGAAAAAAATTTGAAGTAGTCATATTCCACACTCAAAGAACAAAAAAAAGTATAAATAAAAATGAAATTGATAATATCTCCGATAAAGTAATAAATTTAAGCAATAGAATAAAAGAACAGCATAGTCAGGTAGAAAATGAAAATTTAGATATTATTTTTTATCCTGAAATTGGCATGTCACAAACAATTTATTTTTTAGCCTTTGCGCGACTTGCTTCTGTACAAATTGTAAGTTTTGGACATCCTGAAACAACTGGCATAAATACAATTGATTACTTTTTATCATCAACTCTTTTAGAGCCTAACAACAAAAAGAAATATTCTGAAAGATTAATTTGTTTAAGTCAATTTCCGCTGTATTATCAGCCTCCTCAAAGTTTAGGTCCATTGAAAAACCGAAAAGATCTCGAACTTCCCGAAAATGCTCGACTTTACGGGTGTCCTCAATCATTATTTAAACTTCACCCTGATTTTGATTCAATTTTAGCTGAAATATTATTTCAAGATCCTGAAGGTTATATTGTTCTAATTGGAGGAGAGGGTAAAGAAAAATATTGGTCAGAAATTCTAAAAAAAAGATGGTCAAAAAATTATACTATTCTTAACAAAAAAGTTTTATTCACAAAAACTTTATCCTTATTAGAATTTATTTCTTTATGCAAATGTGTAGATGTACTATTAGATCCTTTGCATTTTGGTGGAGGAAATTCTTTTCTAGAATCAATGTTGGTAGGAACTCCATCAATAACAATGCCAGAAACACATTTAAAAACAAACGTCATAGCCGCTGCTTATAAACAAATGAAAATTGCAAATCCTCCTATTGTTCAAAGTTCAAAAGAATATGTTAATTTGGCAGTTAAACTAGCTCAAGATGATAAAAAAAATCTATCTCTAAGAGAGAAATCGAAAATTGCAGCAAATAAATATTTGTATAATAATTTAAAAGCTTTAAAAGAATTCGAACAATTTTTAGAAGAAGCTCACATAAAAGCACAATCGGGAAACAAACTCAAAGATGGCCACAAAATTGAGTCTTAAAAATCAACTTATATCAGGAAAAATTCCTATAGATATATGCACCTGACTCTCCACCTTTAATTGCGCTCAGCGAAACGAGAAAATATTCCAACCACCCAATAAGCAATTATTAAGTGGCGGGAGTGATGGGGCTCGAACCCACGACCTCCTGCGTGACAGGCAGGCGCTCTAACCAACTGAGCTACACCGAACCTATGACCCTCTCGGTGTAAACGAGATGCTCTACCAACTGAGCTAACCGCCCTATTTCCAATTAAAACTTTTTACAGCACGTAACTGTTAAAGTAAATTCAATTCTCTAATTCTTTAATACTTATAAATTTATGCGCTAAATCACTGTTCTTTTTTTTTATTTCTTCAAAAAAATTCCAAGCCAAAACTAATGCGTAGTCAAACTTTTCTTTTACATTGGCTTTTGAAATAATGGGAATTTTCATTCCAGGAAGAAATTTTCCATGTTTAAGTTTATTATCCTCGATTATACTTTCTATTTCATTTGAAATACCAAAAAAGTTTAGTGCAGTTGTTGCTTTTGCAGGTGATCCATAACCAATTAATTTTTTTCCATTATTCTTTAACTTTTTAATGTTTTTTTTAACATTATTTCTAATCGTGTAAATTTTTTCTCCAAATTTTTTATAGGTTTCATATTTTCTTAGACCAAATTCTTCTTCCTCTTTCAGTAGACTTTTAACACTTTGCTCTACCTTAGAATTCCTGTCTTTTTTTACATAAATTCTTAAAGATCCACCGTGAGTATTTATTCTTTCTGCCCTGATTATTCTTGCTTTAAATTGTTTAAAAAAGTTTAATAAAGATGTTAAAGACCAATAATTATAGTGTTCATGATAAATATTATCAAAAGTAAGGTCTTTCAAAGTATTAAGAAGATATTGCACTTCTATAATTATTGTACCCTTGTTTCGTAAAAGTTTTAACATACACTCTGCCATTTCTTTCAGTTTATCAGAATGTGCAAACACATTTGAAGCAAGAATAATATCCGCGTTTTTTTTGATTTTTCCTAAATTCTTATTTTCTAAAAAACAGTTAATTGTTTTAATTTTATTTTTGTTAGCTAATTTTGCTATATTCTTTGCCGGCTCTACCCCTAAAATTTTTTTAAAACCTAAATCTTTAAATGGCTTAAGGGCAACACCATCATTACTTCCAATATCAATTACGTAGGATTTTTTTGGAGATAATTTAAATTCTTTTATATATTTACCTGCTGCATCTTCAAAATGTTTTCTAAAAGATTTTGAAGTAGAAGAAAGATAAAGGTAATTTGAAAACATTGTTTTTGGATCGACAACCACAGATAATTGACAATTATGACAATCGTTACAGTAATTCATTTCTAAAGGATATAGTTTACATTTAGAATCTTTTTTGTTTAACAAATTATTGGCTAGAGGCTGATAGCCTAAAGAAACTACTCTTTTAAGATTTGTTTTTTCACATGAACGACAATGAAATTTATAGTTTTTTATCAGCAAATCTTTTTCTTCTTCCTTAACTAAAATATATCTTTTGGTATGAGTAACCCCATAATTTTCATGTTCTCTTTCACCTCTTACTAAATTTAAAAAAATTGAGTCCCTTGTGAAAATCATTGCATGCGCTACGTTTGGTTTAGTTACAATTAAGTCACCTTCGTTAACAACATGGGTGATCTTCTGTGAATTTTCGTTTAATAGGTCTTTGTAAACACTAATAAACTGACCTTTTACTAATAAACATTTTTGCTCTTGTATGGGATGAAAATGGTTTGCTCTAACAGTTCCCTTCTTTGAGTCGATGTATCCAATTAAATTTATTGGTTCAGGTAATTCATGGTTGCTTATTTTTCCTCTATGATCAACAAATTCCTTTTCTCCTTTTTTAACATGTTCAAGATTTTTTGTAATATTTTGTCTTGACCACTTTGAAATCATTTCTTGAATAGACTCTTCTAATCCATAAAGAAATTTAAATCCCTTACTTAAAAGTTTTTTATTTGAAAGTGCATAACCCGAGTTAGGAATTTTATCTTCAGTTTTAACAATTTTTACCTTTGAGTTTACTTTTTTACAAATATTTGCAACTTGTTCTACTTTAACTTTATCTTTTGATAGATTAAAAGTCTGGAATTTTATATCGTCTCTCTCCTCCATAAACTTAAAGCACCTAGCGGCATCAACTAAAGGAACTAGACATTTTAACTGTTTGCCTCCAGCAAAAAGTTTAATTGTGCCATTTTGAGAAGAAATTTTGGAAAATAAATTTGGCATTATGTTCAATCTCATTGCATCAGTTGAGTATCCATAGACCGAAGCTAATCTAAGAATAACATAATTTTTTTTAGATTCTTTTATCTGTTCTTCATTTTTATCTTTACCGATACCATATGATAGAACAGGAAATTTTTCACAATCTTCTTCAATGTCTTTTTCTATGTCTCTTTTTCCTTCAAATATCACATGTGTTGAAGGAAATATTATTTTGCAATTTTCTGATGATTCATAAAGAACTACGGATGTACCTTTTTCTGCAACATCATTCAGCTCCTTATCTTTCTCAAAATTTGATTCTTCTTTGGTTCTTGCAACATCAGTAATTCCAGCCAAATGATGTATTATATCGGCTTCTTTTAAAAAATGTTTAACATTTTTTGAGTCCCTTATATCAGCGTGAACAAAATTAATACTCCAATTCCTTAATTGATTGACTCTTTCTGATGCAAAACGATTATCGATAACAGTGATCTGGTTTCTCCAGCTTTCGCCCGAATATATTTTACACAGCTCTGTTCCTATATAGCCAAGTCCACCTGTAATGACAATTTTTTTAGACATAACTGTTATTGTTCTTTATTAAAATTAGATCTTTATGTTATTACTATGTCAAAGATTTATATTATATAAACTTAATCTTCAAATATATATGAAAATCTACGATTGTTTTATGTTTTTTGATGAAGAGATGCTTTTGGATCTTCGCTTAAACATTATGGACAAATATGTAGATAAATTTGTGATCACTGAAGCTACCTATACACATAGTGGTAGTGCTAAAAAACTTAATTTCGATATCAATAAATTTTCAAAATTTAAAGATAAAATTATTTATATTGTTGTTGATAAACAACCTCAAGATTTATTTAAAATTAACGAAAGTGATAACGACAAGCACGATACTAGGGGACAAAAATTAGTTTTAAATGGTTATAAAAGAGATAACTATCAAAGACAAATGGCACAACAAGCCTTGAATGATGTTGAACCTGAAGACTGGATAATAATCAACGATATAGACGAAATACCAAATTTAAAAAACGTTGATATGAGAAAAATTAAAAATAAATTACTTATTTTTAAGCAACAAATGTTTTATTATAAGTTTAATTTGCTTTACCCATCTGTTCCGTGGTTTGGCTCGAGAGCTTGCAAGAAAAAAAATTTTCTATCACCCCAATGGTTAAGGAATATAAAACATAAAGCATATCCCTTGTGGAGATTGGATATAATTTTTTCTAAAAGAAAATACAATGATATATTTTATGTTCACGATGGCGGTTGGCATTTTACAAATATTAAATCTCCTGAAGATATTGAGAAAAAACTTTTAAACTATACCCATCATGATGAGTTTGTGAAAAGTAAACTTAAACTTGAAGATTTACGAAAAAAAATTAAAGAAAAAAAAATTATTTATGATCATAGTGTGGATCAAAGTGAATATAAGTGGGGCACTGATACAATACTTCGTACAATTGAATTATCTAACATGCCGGATTATCTAAGAGAAAATTATAAAAAATATGTTAATTGGTTAGAAATTTAATGCGCGCTTTCAGTAGTTGATTTTTCTCCAGTTTTCGGTTTAGTTAAATTTTCAGCATCAATCCATTCTACCGGTATTAATTCTCTTATAAGCGCAGCTTTCAAAACTTCATCTACAGTTTTTACTGTAATTATTTCTAGATCGTTCAAAATCTCTTTTGGAACCTCTGCTAAATCTTTTTTGTTATCTTCTGGTATTAATACTTTAGGAATTCGTGCTCTATGAGCTGCTAAAAGCTTCTCTTTGAGTCCACCAATAGGCAAAACGTGTCCTCTTAGTGTCACCTCTCCGGTCATAGCAATGTTTTTATCGACAGGTATGCCAGTAATTGATGAAACTATTGAGGTAACCATTGCAATACCTGCTGAAGGTCCATCTTTTGGTGTTGCTCCTTCGGGAACATGTACGTGAAAATCTTTTTTTTCAAAAATTGGTGGAATAATACCAAATTCCAAAGATTTAGATCTTACATATGATTTAGCCGCTTTAACAGACTCTTGCATAACATCACCTAATTTACCTGTTATTTGCATTTTACCCTTTCCGGGCATCATGGCTGATTCTATTTTTAATATTTCCCCTCCGAATTCTGTCCAAGCTAAGCCTGTTGTAACCCCAATCTTATTATCAGACTCTATCTCGTCATATTTAAATTTCTTAACACCCAAAAAATCAGATAAATTTTTTGAATTAATTTCAAGTTTTTTTGATTCATTTGTTAAAATACTTTTTACAGCCTTTCTTGCTAATTTAGATATTTCTCTTTCAAGATTACGAACGCCGGCTTCTTTCGTATAGCTTTGTATTATGTCTTTAAGAACATCTTTATCCCAATTCCACTCTTCATCCTTAAGTCCATTGTTTTTAATTTGTTTTGGTATCAAATAATTATTTGCAATATTGATTTTTTCATCTTCTGTGTATCCTGCAATTCTAATAACTTCGAGTCTATCAAGCAAAGGTGGTAAAATATTTAAATTATTTGCTGTAGTTACAAACATCACATCTGAAAGGTCATAATCAACTTCTAGATAATGATCATTGAAAGTTGCATTCTGCTCTGGATCTAATGCTTCTAACAATGCCGAAGATGGGTCTCCTCTGTAATCGATACCCACTTTGTCAATCTCATCCAGCAAAAAAAGTGGGTTTTTGGTGCCAGCTTTTTTCATCTGCTGTATAATTTTTCCGGGCAATGAACCTATATAAGTTCTTCTATGACCTCTAATTTCAGCTTCATCTCTTATTCCTCCTAAAGACATTCGAACAAATTTCCTTCCTGTAGCTCTAGCAATAGATTTTCCAAGTGAAGTCTTTCCAACACCTGGGGGACCAACAAGACATAATATAGCTCCTTTTATCTTACCTACTCTCTTTTGAACCGCTAAATACTCGAGAATTCTTTCTTTCACTTTATCTAAACCATAATGATCCTGATCTAAAATTTCTTTTGCTTCGTTAATATTTATATTATCTAGTTTTTTATCCTCAGTGTTCCAAGGCAATTCAATCATCCAATCAAGATAGTTTCTTACCACTGTTGCTTCAGCAGACATTGGACTCATCGATTTTAGTTTTTTTAACTCCGACAAACATTTTGTTGAGGCTTCTTTTGACATCTTTGCTTTAATAATAGCTTTTTGCAAATTTCCGATTTCATCTTTACCCTCTTCAATATCACCAAGTTCTTTTTGAATAGCTTTCATTTGTTCGTTCAAGTAGTACTCTCTTTGTGTTTTTTCCATTTGCGTTTTTACTCTTCCTCTTATTCTTTTTTCTACGCCAATAACATTAATTTCATTATTGATATGATTCATTAATTTTTCTAATCTCGTTTTTAAATCAATAGTTTCCAATAATTTTTGTTTTTCAAAAATTGGTATATTTAATTGCCCCGCAATGAGATCGGCTATTTTACTCGGATTTTTTTGTTCTTTTAAATTGTTAAATAATTCTGAAGAAATTTTTTTACTTAAATTTGTTAATTTTTCTAATTTTCTGATTATGGCTATTGAAAGCGATAACAAATCTTCTTTCGAATCAATTTTGTCTTTAATAACTTCCGTTGAACACATTAATAATTCTTTGTCACTCTTAGATTCTATTATTTTAATTCTATCAATTCCTTCTACCAAAACTTTTATGGTACCATCGGGTAATTTTAATAACTGTAGTATCTTGCTTTCGCAGCCTACGGAATAAAGATCTTTTTCGATAGGATCATCTATTTCAGCATTTTTTTGTGTCACTAGGATTATTTTTTTATTAGTTTTCATTACCTCATTTAATGCTTTTATAGACTTATCTCGACCAACAAATAAAGGCACTATCATGCCAGGAAAAATAACTATATCCCTTAACGGTAATGATGGAAAAAAATCAGTTTTACTCATACTCGTAGTATATGGTTATAATTAAAAATATTTCAACAGATTTCTTAGGCTGCTGAAGTCTTTTTGGATCTGGAGTGAATAATTAATGGTTCACTGTTATTTTTCACTACAGATTCGTTTACAAGCACCTCTTCAATATCATCCATTGCAGGGAGTTTAAACATAGTTTTTAACAACAAGGCCTCGATAATTGACCTCAATCCCCTGGCGCCAGTTTTTTTATTTATAGCCTTTTTTGCAATTTCTAAAACAGCCTCATCTTTAAAAATCAATTTTACATTTTCAAATTCAAAAAGTCTTTTGTATTGTTTAAGTAAAGAATTTTTTGGTTCTTGTAAAATTTTTACCAAAGAATTCTCATCAAGTTCCTCAAGTGTCGCTAATATTGGCACTCTTCCAACAAATTCAGGAATCATTCCATATTTAATTAAATCTTCAGGCTCTAAATTTTTAATGAGTTCTCCAGAAGGTTGATCTTGAAAATGTTTTACTTTAGCTCCAAAACCTATAGAAGTATCAGAACCTCTTTTGGCAATAACTTTATCTAATCCAGAAAAAGCTCCGCCGCAAATAAATAAAATGTTTGTAGTATCCACCTGTAAAAATTCTTGTTGTGGATGTTTTCTACCTCCTTGTGGAGGAACGCTAGCTATAGTGCCTTCCATTATCTTAAGTAGGGCCTGTTGCACTCCTTCTCCTGATACGTCTCTTGTAATTGAAGGATTTTCAGACTTTCTGCTTATTTTATCTACTTCATCTATATAGACTATACCGCTTTGAGCTTTTTCAACATTATAATCTGCAGCCTGTAATAGTTTCAGAATTATATTTTCAACGTCCTCACCAACATAACCTGCTTCGGTCAAAGTCGTAGCATCAGCCATCGTAAAGGGTACATCTATAATTCTGGCTAAAGTTTGAGCAAGTAATGTTTTTCCACAACCTGTAGGACCAACCAGAAGTATATTAGATTTGGATAATTCGATATCTTTGTTACCCATAGATTCGTTATTCAATCTTTTATAATGATTATGAACAGCTACTGACAAAACTTCTTTAGCATAAGTTTGTCCAATAACATAATCATCCAAAACTTTGCAGATTTCTTGTGGTGTTGGAACACCTTCTTGATTTTTTACAAAAGAATCTTTCTTTTCTTCCTTTATAATATCCATACATAGTTCAACACACTCATCACAAATAAAAACTGTAGGCCCCGCAATTAATTTTTTTACTTCGTGCTGACTCTTTCCACAAAAAGAGCAGTAAAGAATATTTTTATTACTTTTTTCAGTCATAAATTTTTCAACGAATCAATTAAACTCAAAATAAACTAATGTTTAAAGTTATCAAGTTTAAGTTGTATATATAAACTAAATCTAGTGTCTCAGACTCTTTTTTCCACAACTTCATCGATCAACCCAAAAGCTTTTGCTTCTGTCGGTGTCATAAAGTTATCTCTTTCTAAAGCTTTCTTAATTTCTGATTCACTTTTTTTTGTATGTTTAGAATAAATTTTATTCAACCTGTCTTTAAGAGCCAATATTTCTTTGGCATGAATTTCTATATCAGTCGCTTGTCCTTGGAAACCAGCAGAAGGTTGATGAACCATAATTCTTGAATTTGGAAGCGAAAATCTTTTTCCCTTTTCTCCAGATGCCAATAAGAATGATCCCATCGATGAGGCTTGGCCTATACATAAAGTGGAAACTGGAGGTTTTATATATTGCATAGTATCATAAATGCCTAAACCCGATGTAACTAATCCACCTGGACTATTAATATAAAAAGATATTTCTTTTTTTGGATTTTCTGACTCTAAGTATAATAATTGAGCAGTAACTAAAGTCGAGAGATTATCATTTACAGGGCCAACCAAAAAAACAATACGTTCCTTTAGTAACCTAGAATAAATATCATACGCTCTTTCTCCCCTATTAGATTGCTCTACAACCATAGGAATGAGATTATTCATATGTTCTTCGATTCTATCTTTCATAACGAATCAACAAATTGAAGTTATACAACTAATGATTACTTTTTTCTAATTTTTTTCTTTTTTTCTTGTGATTTAACTGCTTTTTTAGGTTTTTTAGTCTCCTCTTTTTCAGTAGATGGTTTGGAATGTTTTCTGATTTGTGTATCTCCTTTTATTATTTCATCAGCTTCTCTTAAAGAAATTGTTTTTTTTGTTTGTTTTGATTTTTGCCTTATTAAATTGATAATTTTTTCTTCATATATAGATCCTCTTAGACTTGCAGTAGCTGATGGATTTTTCTGATAATATTCTAATACTTGTTTTTGCTGGCTAGGCATTGATTGTATCTGTTTTTGAATTTCATTTTTTAATTCATGCTCTTCTACCTTTAGATTATTTTTTTCACCAAGTTCATTTAATACAAGTCCTAATTTAATTCTTTTTTTAGCAATTTTTTCACTTGCTTTTTTGTTTTTCTCCATATCCTCTTTTTTTAATCCTTGAGATATTATAGCCATTTCCTGTTGTACTAAATTATCAGGTAAATCGACTTCATGTAGTGTTTCGATCTGATTTAATATATTCTCTTTTGATATCGCATCTAAATTCATTTTATATTGGTTTTGAATTTGTTTAGTTGTTAATTCCTTTAAATGATTCAAATCTTTTGCCCCGAGGCTTATTGCAAATTGATCATCTATTTTTACAGATACCGGTTTTTTTACATTTAAAATTTTACATTTAAAATTTGCTTTTTTGTTTGCAAATTCTGTTTTTGGATAATTTTCAGGTAAAGTTACTAAAATTTCCCTCTCTTGATTTTTTTTAACATTTAATAATTTTTTATCAAATCCTTTAATAAACAAATCTTTTCCTAGAACTATTTGAGTATTTTTACCTTCTCCTCCTTCAAAATTTTTATTTTCAATAGTTGCATTATAATCAAACGTGACTAGATCACCATTTTCAGCAATCTCATTTTCATTTTTGTCTTTAAAATTATTTTGATTTTTTGCAATATCATCTATTCTTTTTTTTGTTTCATCTTCTGTAACTTTGACCTCATAATCAGTAAACTTTATAGTATCTAGCGACTTAAGCTTGATAGAAGGCAATTCATCAATTTCTAAAGTATAATTTAAATCTTTGCCTTCACCATATGATTTTAGATCAAGTTTTGGTTGTCCAGCTACTTTAATTT
>JYMV01050809.1_pt1 | contig 13093 bp, 10 predicted proteins | sample 338911 | NCBI WGS metagenome assembly JYMV01 (sample SAMN03354496, study PRJNA234377) | hydrothermal vent metagenome | biome: Deep sea; feature: Hydrothermal plumes at the Eastern Lau Spreading Center, Western Pacific Ocean; material: Seawater | place: Tonga | collected 2009 | depth 2000 m m | reverse complement strand
CAGATCCATCACCAAATAAAACTGTCATATCCCTCCCTTCCGTGGATATGTTTAGAAATTAAAGCGGCCTGCTCAGCTTTCATTTATGCCCTGTCCATTGGTGATCAATTTATTCGAACAGGGGTGTGCAGTACTATTCTTATTGTTGGTGCCGAGGTCCAGTCTAAATTTCTAAACATATCCACGGAAGGGAGGGATATGACAGTTTTATTTGGTGATGGATCTGGTGCAGCAATCCTCCAAAAAAGTGATGACGAAAGTGGTATTCTTTCTACACATTTGCATTGTCAGGGAGCCAATATAAAAGATCTGTGGATGGAAGCGCCTGGTTCAGCTGAAAATTGTCAAATGACGAATATCAAATTAGAAGAAGGCCGACATTTCCCTCTCATGAATGGCAGAGAGGTGTTTCGGAATGCCGTTGTGCGGTTTCCAGAAGTGATTCAGGAGTCTTTGGATGCCAGTGGGCTGACCCTGGATGACGTCAATTTGATTATCCCACACCAGGCAAACTTGAGAATAAGTCAAGCGGTTGCTAAGCGGCTGGGGGTTGGTATGGATAAAGTATTTAGCAATATCCATAAATATGGTAATACGACAGCAGCATCTATTCCTATTGCTCTTTGCGAAGCTGTTGAGGAGAAAAAAATTTCAAAGGGGGATGTTGTTGTACTGGCTTCCTTCGGCGCTGGGTTTACTTGGGCATCCGCTGCGATCCGTTGGTAAATTAGTATAAGCATGGCGGGGATAAAGGAAGAATTATGAATAAGTTATTTTTTACAGATGAACATGTAATGCTTCAAGACTTGGTTCGGGACTTTGCCAAAAATGAAGTGGAACCGCTGGCAAGGGAGATGGATGCAACTGGAGAGTTTCCCCATGATTTAGTAAGGCAAATGGGAGATCTTGGATTAATGGGAATACCGGTTTCTGAAAAATATGGCGGAGCCGGAATGGACACAGTTGCTTATGCATCAGCTGTGATGGAATTAGCAAAGGTGGATGCTTCACTTGCCATTACCATGGCAGCACATACATCCTTAGGAACTGTTCCGATTGTTCTTACTGGAACGGAAGAACAAAAACAAAAATGGGTACCTCTTCTGGCATCCGGGAAAACACTGGGGGCATTTGGATTGACGGAACCTGAAGCAGGCAGCGATGCTGGTTCCACTCGTACTGCTGCGGTGAAAGATGGTGATCATTATGTTGTGAATGGGAGTAAAATTTTTATTACGAATGCAGGTGAGGCGGGTGTTCTAAGCTTTACAGCCCAGATTATTGAAGAAGGAATTAAGAAAGGCATTGGTGCATTTACGATTCCAACAGACATGCCTGGCTTGAAAATTGGACCGAAAGAAAAGAAAATGGGTTGGCGTGCAAGCGACACGAGACAATTATTTTTTGAGGACATGAAAGTGCCCGTGGAGAATATGTTGGGAAATCCTAAAGAGGGATTTAAGATGTTTTTAAAAACATTAACAGGTGGCCGAATTTCAGTGGGTGCACTTGCTGTTGGAACGGCGGAAGGTGCATACAAAAAAGCCCTCAAATATTCTACTGAAAGGAAAGCATTTGGGCGAGAGATTTATAAATTTCAACCCATTGGATTTAAATTAGCTGATATGGCAACCCGAATCGAAGCAGCAAAATTACTGGTATTTCATTCCGCTTGGATGAAAGACCAGGGGAAAGACGTCATCAAAGAAGCTGCTATGGCAAAACTTTTTGCAAGTGAAGTTGCAATGGATGTTACAACAGAGGCTATCCAGATTTATGGTGGGTATGGGTATGTTGCTGAATATGACGTTGAGCGGTTTTTCAGGGATGCAAAGGTATTAGAGATAGGAGAAGGTACAAGTGAAGTACAACGACTGGTTATATCACGCGAAATAATTAAAGATATCTTGAAAAAATGATGCAAAAAATAAGAAAGGAAACTTTTTTACAGAAATCGGTGAAAATATTCTATCGATACTGGCTACAAGTGAGCATTTTAGCAGTCCTTGTTTTGGGTGGGTCCTTTTTTTTCCCTGGGGGAAAGTCACTCCAATTATCTTATAAATTGAATGATATTACCAGGAAGCCAATTATTGCACCATTTACATTTCCGATTTTGAAAACAGAAAAAAAATTACAGGATGACCTGAATAAAGCGATTAACTCTGAACCATTCGTTTTTATCCGGAAGCAGGAGATCGTAGATAATAGGACTGAGAAAATGCATGGTTTTTTTCAGATAATTAATGAAATTCATGAGGCAGAAAAACAGGTAATAAAGTCTAAGGATTTGGTGTACCGGTATCGGTATGAGCCTCAGCATGAAACAGCAAAAGCTGATTATATTGCCGACAGTACAGCTTTTGCAATCCTGACTGAAAAATTACATAGCCACTATTCTTCATTCCCATTAGAAACGGATTTATGGAAATCCTTTACTTCCCTCCCGTCCCCTGAAAACGAGATATATCCCCTGACTAAATTTGAAGAAGATGTTGTACAGATTTGTAGAAACCACTGGGCTGAAGGAATTTATGATATCAGAAAAAATGAAATAGTCAGCAAAGAGGTAATGGTTCACCAGGGGGATGTTCCTGAAATGTATCAACCCGGTGATTTTATTGACCTGGAAGAGGCATGGACAAAGGCAAAGGTAGAGGTAACCAATTTATTTCCTGACGAAAATGATTTTTATAAAACTATTGGATATGATTTGATAGTTGAGTTTATGAAGCCAAATTTGATTTATGATAAGGAAACAACCGAACGCCGCCAAACTGCCCGGCTGTCCAGGGTCTACCCAAATCAGGGCACTGTGTTAAAAGACGAACGAATTGTAGATGTGAATACACGAATAAATGAGGATATTCTCCAAAAATTGAATTCTCTCTCCACAGCACTTGTAAAAAAAGAAGGAACACAGAGCGGATGGGAGGCTCTAACCGTTTATCTTGGGAAAATAATTATCATTGCGGTGGTTATTTCATTTTTCTTTACGTTTTTATTCATATATAGAACCCCCATATTTGATGACTGGAAAATGGTGCTGCTTATGGCGCTGATATTTTTCGCAGAGATGGGTTTATCGTATGTGTTTGGAATAAAGCTGAATATTTCTCCGTATCTCATCCCCATTACCGTTGCTGCCATGTCTCTTACGATTTTATTCGATGCCAGGATTGGATTTATGGGTACGACATCAATGGTGATTTTGACAGGAATCATGATTGGAAATGATCTTGATTTTATCGTGGTTGCCCTGTTTACATCGGGAGTAGCAATGTACAATGTTCGGCAGCTTCGGAATCGAAGTCAGGTATTTACAACTATATTTGCATTGATCGCCGCAAGTATAATTGTAGCAATCGGCATTGGTTTTTTTAAAGATAGTTCGTGGGTGTCTATTCGTTCAGATATTTTTTACCTCATCATCATAAGTATTCTTGCCCCTATTGTTACTTATGGACTTATCGGATTATTAGAAGGGGCATTTAAAATCACGACAGATCTAACACTATTGGAATTACTTGATTTTGATCACCCATTGCTTAAGCGCCTTCTACAAAATGCAAATGGAACATTTAATCATAGTATTGTAGTTGGGAACCTTGCTGAAGCATGCGCAAATGCAATTGGGGCACGGTCCCTCCTGGCACGAGTTGGTGCATATTATCATGATATTGGGAAATTGGCTCGTCCGGAATATTTTATTGAAAACCAGTATTCCGGTATAAACAAGCACGACAGTCTTCCGCCAGCCATGAGCGCTAAAATAATTAAGAATCATGTAAAAGAAGGTTCACAGCTAGCAAAAGAATACGGTCTCCCCAAAATTATTCGGGATTTTATTCCAATGCATCATGGTACTACCCGGGTAGAATATTTTTACCGCAGAGCACTGGAAATTGCTGAAGATTCTACTGAAGTTGACGAAAATGCATTCAGGTATCCTGGGCCGAAGCCGGACACAAAGGAGACAGGTATCCTGATGATTTGTGAAGCTGTTGAAGCCGCTGTGCGATCCATTAAAAATCCAGATATAATGAAAATTGAAGCTATGATAGATAAAATAATTAAGGGTCGTCTTGACGATGAACAATTGGACGAGTGTCCCCTAACTTTGGGTGAGCTAACAAAGATTAAGGGAAAAGTAGATGGGACGGAGGGAATGCTACCAGTTTTGCGGGGAATTTACCATATTCGTGTAGAATACCCAGATGATCCAAAAGAGGAGACAGAAGGACAGTCTCATAAATGATAAAAATCCAGATAGAAAAGGATTCGGTATTGGATCAGCCAAATGATGATGCATGTTGTAAAATTTTAAAAACTGTATTAGAAAATCAAGGCAATGATGATGGAACAATCACAGTCATTTTAGGTCAAGATGAACTTTTGCGTAATTTAAAAAAGCAATTCTTCAAGAAAAACCAATATACAGATGTGATTGCATTTCGGTTAAACAATTATGAGGAAAAAGTTGTTGAAGGAGAAGTGTATATCAGTCTCCCCCGAGCACGGGAGAATGCGAAGACTTTTGGTGAACCATTCGAAAGAGAAATCTCTAGGCTGCTTATCCACGGAGTGCTCCATTTGTTGGGATACGAAGATGATACAAAAAAGTCTAAAATGGTAATGACTTCGCTTGAGGATAAGTATTTAAAAATGGTTCAATGGAAAAAATTATTCACAAAGGAAAACAAGATCCTCATTCACTAACAATGACAGAGAGTAATCAACACAAATCAATTGGGGATTCTCTTTCTCAATTAATAGAAATTGTAGAAAAATTAAGGGCACCAGGTGGATGTCCTTGGGACAGAGACCAGACGCAGGCTTCCCTTCTTCCCTATTTTCTAGAAGAAATCTATGAAGTGATTGAAAGCGTGGAAGAAGGGAACATGGAACTGCTGAAAGAAGAACTTGGGGACATATTGCTGCACGTGGTGTTTCAGGCCTCCATAGGAAAAGAGAATGAAGATTTTACTCTTCAGGACTCATTGAATTGTGTGAACGAAAAACTTGTTCGACGGCATCCTCACGTGTTCGCGGATGCAAAAGCAGAGGGCCCTTTTCATGCCAAGCAAAACTGGGAAGCGGCGAAGCATGATGAAAAGAAAAGGGAGTCCCGTTTGGATGGTGTCCCTGGTACCCTGCCTGCGTTGACACGGTCGCAGCGACTACAGGAAAAAGCCAGTTATGCCGGCTTTGATTGGAAAAAAGTGGAACAGGTGTGGGAAAAGGTCCACGAAGAAATTGGTGAATTGAAAGAGGCAGAGGAAAAAGGAGTTGCACAGCAAATTGAAGAGGAAATTGGCGATACTCTGTTTTCTATTGTAAACCTGTCCCGGTTCTTAGGGGTTTCCGCTGAAACTGCTCTAAGAAAAACCAACCGGAAATTCACTGCCCGTTTTTCCTTGGTGGAAGAAGAATTAAAAAAAAGGGGTAAAACGGTGGAAGATTCGTCCTTGGAGGAAATGGACGAAATCTGGAACGTGATAAAGAACTGTACTGATTAATAAAACAGAAGGATATCAATTGGGCTAATAACCTGATGGGTAGATTTGAGTGATGACTCACTATCTTTTGCTATTATTTCTATTTTTTCTAAGCTGTACTCAATCTGATTATCCAGATTTATTATTAAATAAGTTAAAAATCAACAAATCGGATTATGACGAATATTTGATTAATCGATCAGAGGGTTTTCACAGATTGAGTGGTATCAATGAAAAAGATTCAACCTATGGGATTATCACTGTGCATGGCTATTATCCAACAGGTTGGCAAACAAAAGGATTTGAATGGGTTAACCCACTGATGGCATTATCCTATCGGGAGATTCCGGTTTGGTTTTTCAGGTATGATTGGACTGGATGTCCGGAGAATTCTGCGGGTTATTTATATCGTCAAACTGAGATGTTAATTGAAAACAATCCGCATTTAGATTCATTATGGATCATAGGTCATAGTATGGGTGGCTTGATAACGTCTTTATTTGCTGAAAAATGGACGAGGGATTTCCCAATTACTATTCATAGCATTGCAGCCCCTTTGGCAGGGATGGATCGTCAGATGCATGGCTGTAAAAAAATTCAAAGAAAAGAGTATAAGATCAGCAGTACTGTAAACTATACTCAGTGGAGAACTGTTCATAGCCAGGATGGAGCTTTCCGAAATTTAACAGTTGACCCTCAAGAAGTTTATATTGAGAGTGGGAAAAGTATCTTGCTTCCTGAAGAATGGAACAATATCCGCTTAGGTCACAACAGATCTATTCAGTGGGTATGTGAAAATTTTTAACAATACATATTTCACATTGTAACTTTTTATTCAATTATGTCTGTATTTAGTTCACCACCACCAAATTATTCAGTAGAGGATGTAATGCTATTGATCAAAGTGCACTATGGAATAAAAGTCCAGGCAACGGTTCTTAAGAGTGAACGAGATCAGAACTTTCTTTGTAACGCAGGTGAAAAAAGATATGTATTGAAGATATCCAATCCAGATGAAGATAGATCTGTGCTAGAGATGCAAAATGCATGTGTGCAATACATTAAAGAACATGATCCGTCACTGCAAGTGCCATTAGCCTTTAAAGAGGTCAAAACGATTGAAAATGAAGGGACATCATTTTTTGTCAGACTAGTAGATTACTTACCGGGACAATTATTAATGGATGTGGTTCATCATAACGATCTGCTTTATGAATTGGGATCATTCCTTGGAAGATTAAGAACCGCCATGAATGGTTTTGATCACCCTGCAGGACATCGCGATTTTCCCTGGGATGTGGCTTATATAGATTTCATCAAAGAACATAAACATTATCTTGAATCAAAAGAGGGTGTGGTTGATCATTTTATTGATCAGTATGAGCAGATTGTTTTACCTATTACATCGAAATTGAGGAAAGCCCTGATCCATAATGACGGTAACGATCATAATGTGCTGGTGAATGAACATGGGGAAACCTGCGGTATAATTGATTTTGGCGATATGGTATATACATATATTGCCTGTGAGCCTGCAGTGTGTATGGCCTATGTGGCTCTGGGAAAAGATGAACCATTGGAGCCCATAGCGCAAGTATTAAAAGGGTTCCATGAGCGATTCCCATTAACTCTTTTAGAAGTATCAGCTTTAATTTATATGGTTTGTATCCGCTTATGCATCACGGTAACAATGGCTGCATATAGAAAGCAATTATTCCCGGATAATAAATACATTTCTGTTACAGAAAATCAAGCTTTTGATTTCTTGGAAAAAATGAAAAATGAAGACCTGCACAGGTGGTCAGATAAATTAGTGGAATATGCTGGATAATAAAGAGATATTAGACCTGCGCAGTAAACACTTGGGACCATCATTGAGCGTATCCTATGATGAATCTTTTCATATTGTACGTGGTGAGGGACAATATCTTTTTGATGCAAGAGGGAATCGCTATTTAGATTGTGTCAATAATGTACAGCATGTGGGGCATTGTCATCCAAAAGTTGTCGAAGCAGCACAACAGCAATATAAAAAACTGAATACGAACACACGCTGTCTGGATGAAACCATTGTCAATTATGCCAAAGATATTACGTCCACTTTGCCTGATGGATTGGAGGTGTGCTTCTTCGCCAATTCTGGAAGAGAAGCGAATGGTCTAGCATTGCGCTTGGTTCGTCAATTTACCGGAAACAAGGCAACGATCGTTCTGGATGGTGCTTACCATGGGAATCTATTTTCATTAATTGAGATCAGCCCATATAAACATAACGGCCCAGGTGACAACGGGGCACCAGATTTTGTTTATACGCTACCTATACCCGACTCTTTCCATGGGAAATATCTAGGTGAGGACTGTGGAGAAAAGCATGCACAAGAGGTGCAGGCAGCCATTAATGAGATTCAGAAAAAAGGGAATAAGGTATCAACTTTTATTGCTGAAGCCTTAATGGGCTGTGGTGGTCAATTGATACTGCAAAAAGGGTTTCTAAAGAAAGCATTTGATTTGGTTAGGGCAGCTGGTGGAGTATGTATTGCTGATGAAATACAGATTGGATTTGGCAGGGTCGGTTCGCATTTCTGGGGTTTTGAAACACATGGTTTTGTCCCGGATATAGTAACCATGGGAAAATCTATGGGTAATGGCCATCCGTTGTCAGCAGTGGTGACGACGCGAGAAATAACAGATTCTTTTAATAACGGAATGGAATATTTCAATTCCTTTGGCGGAAATCCTGTCTCCTGCGCTGTGGGACAAGCTGTTCTGGATGTAATCAAAGAAGAAGGTTTACAAGAAAATGCTTTGGAAGTAGGAAGTTATCTTTTAAATCAACTTAAGAATCTACAGAATCAACACGATCTAATTGGAGAAGTACGCGGTAGGGGACTATTTATTGGGATCGAGTTAGCAAAAGATGAACTTGTTCCTGCGGCGGCTGAAGCACAAACCACCGTAAAGCACATGAAAGATAAAGGACTTCTATTGAGCACAGACGGCCCGGACCATAATGTTATCAAGATCAAATCGCCCTTGGTGTTCAATAAGAAAAATGCCGATAAATTGGTTAAAAAACTCGATGAAACAATGTCTGAATAATGAAAAATGCAATTTTACTCATTTTTATCTTAATGTTAGTCGTGGCCATTTTAATGATGAAAATAGAAAAAAAACATGAAATGAATGATTATTGGGAAGACCAAACTGTCTTTCAAATCAATCGCGAGGAACCGCGAGCCCATTTTTTTCCATTTGAATCAGAAGAATTGGCCTTAAAAAATGATAAGTCCTTATCTAACTATTATCATTCATTGAATGGCGAATGGAAATTCCATTTTGCTAAAGATCCTTCACAAAAAGCGATTGGCTTTGAAGAAGTAGGCCATGATGTTTCTAGCTGGGAAAATATTCAAGTCCCTGGACACTGGGAAATGCAGGGCTGGTCAGTTCCCATTTATTTGGATGAAGAATATCCTTTCCCACCCAATCCGCCATTTGTGCCTCATGACTACAATACTGTTGGATCATACGTAAAGACATTTGAGTTGAATAAATTATGGAATAGCCAGAATATCTTTATTCACTTTGGCGGTGTGAGATCTGCATTCTATTTATGGCTGAATGGTGAATTTGTCGGCTATAGTCAAGGTTCAAAAACTCCAGCAGAATTCGATATTACAGATAAAGTTATAATGGGTAAGAATCGAATTGCGGTTCAGGTGTATCGTTTTTCTGATGGTTCTTACTTGGAAGGTCAGGATACCTGGAGGGTCAGCGGATTGGAACGGGATGTGTATCTTTATGCGGTCTCTAAAACACGAATCACCGATTTTTTTGTTAAAGCAGAATTGAACGACGATTTAAAATCTGGATATTTTTCCCTTGATATTGATTATTTACAAGATGATGAAATAGCAGAAGAAAAAACTATCAAGGTTGTTTTAACCGGTTCATCTAAAATATTATTTGACTCGACAGCAGTTGTAAAAAAATCAATATTATTTGAATCGGTCATTGACCAGATCAACCCATGGTCAGCAGAAGATCCGTACTTGTATAATCTGCAGATTAATTTGTTTAATTCTCAAAAGGAAGTCATAGAAAGTTTCACTCAACAGGTGGGTTTCAAACGAGTTGAAATTATAGACGGAAATCTGCTTGTAAATGGGAAAGCCATTATGTTCCGCGGTGTTAATCGCCATGAATGGGATCCTGTTCGGGGGCGGTCCATTACCGAAGAGATCATGGTCAAAGATATACAACTCATGAAAGAGAATAATATAAATGCCGTTCGTACATCTCATTATCCCAACCAGGAACGCTGGTATGAGCTATGCAATGAATATGGTCTCTATGTCATCGATGAAGCTAATATAGAAGCTCATGGTATGCAATTCCATGAAAAGAGTTATGGACATATTGCTAGTGATAGCACTTGGACTGCCCAATGGATTGACCGTGGAAAGAGAATGGTTGAGAGGGATAAGAATCAACCCTGTATTATTATGTGGTCCATGGGCAATGAAGCGGGTGACGGCAAGAATTTTAAAATACTTTATGATTGGATAAAATCAAGAGATGATTCACGTCCTGTGGCCTATCAACCAGCCCGGTATGAACGCCATACCGATGTGGTTTTTCCCATGTACAAGAACATAGAATTCATTTCTGATTACGCTTCTAAAAAAACTGAAAAACCCCTTATCCTTTGTGAATACGCTCATGCCATGGGCAATAGTGTCGGCAACCTGCAGGATTATTGGGATACATTCGAAAAGTATAAGGCACTCCAGGGTGGTTTCATTTGGGATTGGGTAGATCAGGTCATTTTAAAGATAGATGAAAATGGAACAGATTATTGGGCTTATGGCGGTGATTTCGGAACAGAGTTTGCTGAGAACGATTCCAACTTTTGTGCCAATGGCCTTATTGCTGCCGACAGAACCATCAAGCCTCATATGCATGAAGTGAAAAAAGTGTATCAACCGGTTAAGTTTGAAGCCGATAAATTATCTCGAGGCCGAATCAAAGTAACCAATCGCTACGATTTTGTTGATTTGAATCATTTGGATTTTGAATGGTTTGTTAAAGGTAATGATAAAACTATTTCATCAGGAAAAATTGGAAAACTTGATCTTGTAGCAGGTGAATCACAGAAATTAACATTCAATCTTTCCGGGATTATCCCAGAGCCGGGTGTGGAATATTTTTTAATGGTTCGAGCTAAAACCAATCAGAATCATCCACTCATTTCAAAAGGTCATATTGTCGCGTGGGAACAATTTCAATTACCAATTAGTCGCGAGTTGACTGCAGCTCCTTTAACTGATATGCCCAAGATTACTATCCTAAATACAGACGCAGGAATTGAAGTGCATGGCGAAAATTTTAATGTATCCATTAACCGCGCTACAGGTCAAATAAAACAATATATTTATAATGGTATTGAATTCTTTATTAAATCTATTGAGGCAAATTTCTGGCGAGCGCCTAATGATAATGATCTGGGGAATGGGATGCCAAAGCGAACTGGATTATGGAGAAATGTGAGTGATAGTTTGAAGACAGAAGTGATACGGAGTGAAATAAAAAACGGTTTTGCTCGCGTTGTGGTCAAAAGCAGCTATCCATCCATTAATTTTAATTTAGTTTCTGTTTATAAAGTGTATGGAAACGGGATTTTAAACATTTATAATAAATATTCAATGGCAGACACCTCACTGCCGGAAATTCCAAGAATAGGAATAAAGATGAGTTTATCGGGAGATTTTGATGAAGTAACCTGGTTTGGACGTGGTCCTCATGAATCTTATATTGATCGTAAAACATCGGCTGCAGTTGGGCTGTATCATGGGTCGGTATGGGATCAGACTTATCAATACGTACGTCCCCAGGAAACAGGAAACAAGACTGACGTTCGCTGGATGGCACTTTCCAATGGGGAAATCGGGCTGATGGTCAAAGGATCACCCACATTTGATGGCAGTGTCCATCACTATCCATACGAAGATCTTGATTATATTCCCAAAGGACAAAAACACGGCAAACTGAATATACAGCAAAAGGACCAGGTGGACTGGTTGATTGATCTTAAACAAATGGGCGTTGGCGGCGACAATAGCTGGGGAGCAAGGCCCCATGATAAATATACACTTTCTCCAGGGAATCATGACTATTCCTTTATGCTGGTCCCTTTTGAAGTCGGAACAGATTTAACCAAACTTTCTAAACTAACGATGAAATAAAATCTTATAAGCCTTCACGAGGTTTAAACGGAATACTAAAATATTGAGATTGTCTTTATGGCTCCAATGATTCTAGGTGAAATTGGATTTGCCATTTGGTTACTGATTAAAAGTGTGAAGATCGCTTTACATTAATTACCTTTTTTTATAGAACTCAATGATTCTTGGGGTTTTTTGTTTGTGGGAATTAATTTCCGTTTATTGTAATCACAATTCTGCGACTTCCGCCGCGATCCCGGTGCTCACATAAATATATCCCTTGCCAGGTCCCCAGGTTTAGTTTTCCATTAGAGATAGGGACACTGACAGATGACCCTAAAATAGAAGATTTTATATGAGCCGGTATGTCATCAGACCCTTCTAATGTATGTATATAATATGGCTGATTCTCTGGTGCTAAATGATTAAAATGAGATTCAAAATCTGTTCGGACACTGGGATCAGCATTTTCATTGATAGTAAGTGAAGCAGAAGTATGTTTGATAAAAATATGTAGTATCCCAATGTTGATTGTTTTTATAACAGGTGTTTTCTTAGGTTTCGATGGTAGTGAAATCTCTTTTTGCTGCCACATATTTATAACTGTTTTTCCAGCCAGATCCAAGATTCTGATTCAGGGATTTTTGTTATTTCTTCTATGATTACGAATCCTCTTTGTATACAGAATTCTAACATGGCTTGATGTTTTTTCCTTGTTTTTAAGCGAATGGCAATGTAGCCTCTTTCCTTGGTCCAGTTTTCTTGTTTGTCAGCCAGCGTATCCGCCACTTTCTGTCTTCTGTATTTAGGAAGTACACCACCCATCCAGCTGTAAAAACTGCCATCCTTGAATCGATCATATCCAACTTTAAACCCAACGGGTTTTTCATCCACAAAAGCATTCAATGAAAGATGGGCTCCCTCACAGCGTTTCTCATATTCATCTAGTGCATAAGGGGAATCGAATTCAGGAATCTGGTTGGACAGGTCAACACATTCCTGAAAACTGCCTGACTGGATCTGGATCATGTTTTCCGTTCTTTTTTCTTGGCTGCAGGGAAGAGAATATTATTGAGTATTAAGCGATACCCGGGAGAATTCCTGTGAAGCGAAAGATCGGTGGGCGGATCACCGACAAAATGCTGATAATCTTCTGGATCATGCCCAGCCAGAAACGCGAAGGCTCCTTTTCCAAAACTCCCATGTAAATATTTTACCTGGTCTGAAGCCGGGTCTTCCCCCATGATGATAATGTGTTTCTTGATTTTGTCTTTGAGAAAGCCCGTAGTCTGTCCCATAAAACCCTTCACAACACCCACGTGATTCTGAGTAAGCATCGCGGGGACAGGATCATATTTTGCAGAAAATTCAA
>JYMV01029904.1_pt1 | contig 13093 bp, 11 predicted proteins | sample 338911 | NCBI WGS metagenome assembly JYMV01 (sample SAMN03354496, study PRJNA234377) | hydrothermal vent metagenome | biome: Deep sea; feature: Hydrothermal plumes at the Eastern Lau Spreading Center, Western Pacific Ocean; material: Seawater | place: Tonga | collected 2009 | depth 2000 m m | reverse complement strand
ATTTTATGAAGGGGCTTTAGAGTGGATAGATGGCTACTCTCCTGAAGATGATAAGAAAATAGAGGTGAATTTTATGCTTCAATACGTGAGTAGCTCCTCAGTTATTTGTGTATTACAAATATTAAAATCATTTGAAGATCTCAAAGAAAGAGGAGGCGCTGTGTCAATTCACTGGAAGCATCAGTCTGATGATGAAGATATATTGGCAACCGGAGAGGACCTTGCCAGTTTGACAAGCCTTGAGTTCGAGTATTCAACATTTTAAGACGTGGGAGGATATTTTATAGAGGGCACCAAGAATACGCCGAAAGTTACTTTTGATATTGAAAAGCACAGCATGAGCCTCTCAGGCCGATCCATGCCTGCAAACACCATAAGCTTTTATATAACAATAATGAACTGGGTAAAGCAATATAGCCCGGAGGAAGGCTCCAATATCACAATCGATATCAAGTTTTCATATGTGAATACTTCTTCAATTATTGCGCTATTAGGCATACTCAAAGAATTCAAAATTCACCAGGAAAGAAATTGTACCGTCTTGGTTACCTGGCAATACGAGAAAAACGACGAAGATATGGTTACGATAGGAGAAGATATTAGCTCTCTATGTGATCTGGGATTCGAGCTTGTAGAGTACGAATAATCTTCTAAACAATTCCAATCTAATCCTTGAACACCTCTATTGTTACACTCTTTTCCGTTAACTCAGTAAATTTTCCATGATAACGTGTTGCCTTAATGATGTGATTGTCAATAAAGTGATAGTTACCCCCTCTTGGTTTTCCCACCATTAGGGCGTGGAACTTAAATCCATGCTTTGTAAGCCAATCGTGTGTAATTTGATAATGCTCTGTGGTTCTTGCAGTTAAGAAAGTAATGATATGACCTTGGTCATACCATTTATTGATAGTTGCTAAAGCATCTGGAAAAGGTACACAGGTAACCATTCGCTCCGGTTCTTCATTAGGCACATCTTCGGTAATCGTACCATCTATATCAATAATAAAGTTTTTTATTCCAGATGGAAACAGAGGACTTAGGTGCTCCCCGTCCTCACCAATTGATTCATTTAAGTCGCTAGAATCTGTCATTGCTAATATTTATAATTAATGTTCATAAAGCCGGCAAATATAAATTATCTGTTGTAACTATTAAGTGAAACTTGACAATGTTGTAAACAAAATGATTCGGAATGCTGTAAGTATGCGGTTCCATGATTAAGTTTGAATAACGCCAACCTTATAATCCTCTTTTATTGGCGCATGATTAGCTGCTTCTATACCCATTGAAATAACTTTGCGTGTATCCATAGGGTTGATGATCGCATCCACCCATAAACGAGAGGCTGCATAGTATGGTGAGGTTTGTTCATCATACCTGTCTTTAATTGTCTTAAGCATCTTTGCTTCTTTATCAGCTGAAATCTTCTTTCCCTGAGCTTTTAAAGAGCTAACCTCTATCTGCAAGAGTGTTTTCGCAGCTTGCTCCCCTCCCATCACCGCTATCTGAGCTGTGGGCCATGCAACAATCAATCGGGGGTCATAGGCTTTCCCACACATAGCATAGTTTCCGGCGCCATAAGAGTTTCCGATAATCACCGTGAACTTAGGTACCACCGAGTTCGCCATGGCACTAACCATCTTTGCGCCATCTTTTATGATTCCACCATGTTCAGCCCTCGATCCAACCATAAATCCTGTTACATCTTGCAGAAATACGAGTGGAATCTTCTTTTGGTTGCAGTTCATTACAAACCTGGCTACCTTATCGGCTGAATCGGAATAGATGACACCTCCTATTTGCATTTCACCTTGTTTTGATTTTACCATCATGCGCTGATTGGCCACAATGCCAACCGCCCAACCTTCAATGCGGCCCAATCCACAAACTATAGACTGGCCATATTTGGCCTTGTACTCCTCAAATTTTGATTCATCAACAAGACGAGAAATCACCTCACGCATTTCGTATGGCTTTACCCTGCTATCAGGGATAATTCCCATTATTTGCTTTTCATCTTCTTTGGGTGGCAAACTCTCTGCTCTATCGAAACCAGCCGTTTCAAACGCACCTATCTTATCAAATATGTTCCGGATAGAGTCCAGGCAGCTCTTATCATCATCACTCTTGTAATCTGTCACACCAGAAATTTCGCAATGCGTTGTCGCGCCGCCCAGTGTTTCGTTGCCTATGTCCTCGCCAATAGCAGCTTTTACCAAGTATGAACCCGCCAGGAATATTGAGCCAGTCTTGTTTACTATGAGTGCTTCATCAGATAATATCGGCAGGTAGGCGCCTCCAGCAACACAGCTTCCCATAATTGCCGACACCTGAATAACTCCATTGGCCGACATGATAGAATTATTTCTAAATATTCTTCCAAAGTGCTCTTTGTCGGCGAAAACTTCCCCTTGAAGAGGCAGAAAAACACCTGCACTATCTACCAGGTAGATGATTGGCAGTTTGTTCTCCATGGCTATCTCCTGCGCACGTAAATTCTTTTTAGCTGAAATCGGAAACCAGGCCCCGGCTTTTACTGTGGCATCGTTGGCAACTATGATGCACTGCCTTTTACTCACATAACCGATACCTATGACAACACCTCCGGCAGGGCAACCGCCGTATTCATCATACATTCCTTCACCTACGAAATCACCGATTTCAAAGAAACGGCTGCCTTTATCTATCAGATAATCAATTCGCTCACGGGCTGTAAGTTTGCCAAGATCATGTTGCTTATCGATCTTTTTCTTTCCACCACCCAAATGAATTTCGTCCAGCTTCTTGTTCATCTTAGCGATGAGTTGCCTCATCACATCTTCATTCTTGTTGTGATTAATATCCATACTCCTTCTTTTTCGGGAAGGCAAATATAGTAAGATTCTAGGGGGAATTATCGTGGAGCTCAGGCTTTAAAACGAATCCAAATCCACTGGGCGTAAAGCGCCAAACCACTTTACCACCTTTTCGCCTATGTCAGGAGCATGAACGTGGATGAGGTAACCACCGCTTGCAATTGAAGTGCTTACCTCCGGCCCAGAATGGAATGTCATCAGCACCGGGTTGACCCAATCCATTTTCAATGGCTATGTTGCCCATTTCTGAACTTAAATGAAAAGTTGGATTCCAAACCATGTCGTTGCCATTGACGAGATACGAATCCTCTCCAAACATAATATTCAGTCATTCGCCAGTCTCGATGTTAACTGTGTAGCCGGGGAACCAACCCATGCCGGTGTCAAAGCCATCATCATTGGCAGAGCCGCTTCCTTCAGCTACAGTTTTTCCATTTTTATCAACAGACAGGTGGGCCCGGACGCCCAATTTAGATACGTTACTGCCTATTGGACGGGTATATTTCGGGTTTTCCTGCATTTCCAACACAACAGCCCGCGTCCACTTAGATCTGTCCGTTGTGATGATCATATCCACACTCGCGAGATCAGATAGTTGAGCCCTGTCATTATTGGTGTAGGAAAATGCAGGACCATTCATGTCATTTGAAGCCAGGCGATATGGTGCCCAGGTTCCGCCAATGATATTTTCAAAGGCCCCATGCTCGTCTATGGGATTATCATCAATAAAATAATCTCGTTGTCCCGGAGGATTAAGCGCGGTACCTGAACGAATCCAGTTCATTGCATTGGGGACATCGACATCTGCAACTCCAGAGAGCCAACGTTGGTTGGGGTTGGAAAAAGTCATAGAAGATTCCAAAAACCCATTGTTCGGATCCGGGTTGGGGCCCCCGGCTAGCACGGCCTTTTGAACGGGACTAGCAAGGTTGAGAGGAACCGCGTAACCGGGGCCCGGATCATGAATTTGTTCGATGGTAATAAAGATGCCTAAATCATCGATAATTTCTTCGTTTCTATCTCTGGTGCTTTTACAGCTTTGATAAATGGTATCCGATAGATTATTTCCATTCAGCAGCACCCAGCGATAGAACTTATTGATATATCCCTCTGTATATTCTGATACAATGGTTTCTTCCACTTTGCGTAGGTTTCCCTTGTCGTTCAAAATCCACCAATAAACAACATCTCCATATGCAACTGAAAACAGAAGCGGTGTAGGCAAGATAAAACTAAGAGACTTGCAAAGCATGGGTGGGTACTTATTAATTACTGCGTTGTTCATGCATATTTACGCTACTCAATAGTGTAATACCACCTTGATTTAGAAAACGGTGGTTTGTGATGAGAATGTGGTGGATTACAAAGGGAATTAGGAATATAAGTAGACGATTCCTAAACGGATTGAAATACATGCCTGTATTATTCCTGAGCTCGCCGCCACCTTATTGTCAAGATTTCCTGTTATTGAGTACATTTCCACACTTGCTATTGAACATGCAGTCATACGCCATGAATGAGCAAAAGGGCCTGATTGAAGAGGTCTTTGAAAAGTGGAAGGGCAACTTAGATCAGATTGATGATGTGTGTATAATCGGTGTGCGGGTTTGAGGTAGAGATTGCTTCGTCATTTTTCCTTCGTAAAAACTCCTCGCAATGACGATCTTATTGAAATACTAACCCTGTCGAATTTGAGTAAATGAAATACGCAGCAGTTTTTCGTAATGAAAGAGCTGTTGCTTCTCAGAAGTTGTTACCAAACACAAGGATATACCCTCTTTGCCGGCCCGCCCTGTCCTTCCGCTACGGTGCGTATAATACTCATCCTTATCTGGCAATTGATAATGGACTACAAAGTTTAATGCTTCTATATCCAGCCCTCTAGCCGCAAGATCCGTAGCCACCAATATTCGTAGGTTCTCATTTCTAAAGGCCCGCATTACTTTGTCACGCTCAATTTGCTTTAGGTCACCATGAATTGCATCCGCCGCTATATTCTTTGCGATCAGTTGCTTCGCTAGTTTGCGTGCTGTGGACCTTGTTTTGCAAAAGACGATGCCTCTATTCTCATCTTCCGATGACAGAAGCCGCATGAGCACATTGAACTTCTCATGCTCCTCGCAAAGCAGATATTGATGTTCAATATCCCTGTTCACAACATTACTCCCACTCACTTCAATTTTGTAAGCCTCTTCAGACAAGTGCTCATTTACAATCTGCTTTATACCCTGGGGCATGGTAGCAGAAAAGAGCCATTTGCATTCTATATTCTCTAAAAAACCAAGTATTCGGTTGAGCTCCTCCTTAAAACCCATACTCAGCATTTCATCAGCCTCATCCAGTATCACAGTTTTAACATGCGTCAGATCTACAGCCTCTCGATTTACCAAATCAATTAGCCTACCCGGTGTTGCAACAACAATTTGAGTAGGTCGTCGAAGCGCGGATATTTGTCGTTCAATGTTGGGCCCACCAAATACCGCTTCTGAAAATATTTTCTCCGTGTATTTTGTGCACCTGAATAGTTGCTTTGCTACTTGCTGACTCAATTCTCGTGTCGGACAAAGAATTAGCGCTTGAACATGCGTTTTCGTGGAATCAATTTTATGGAGCAACGGTAATCCGTAGGCCGCTGTTTTACCTGTTCCGGTTTGTGCTTGAGCTACCAGATCTGCATTACCCTCCAACAGTAATGGAATTACCTCTCGTTGAATCTCGGTAGGTTCAATAATATTCAGCTCCTTCAATCCCTTGATAAGATTCTTACTTATACCTAATGCTGCGAAATCACTCAAAACTTAAAATGTTAATTATGGACTACAAAACTACAATTTATACTAAGCTGACATTTCCTTAATGGCCTTCACCAACCTATCCAGGTCGTAAAGGGTTGTATACACATGTGGCGTAACCCGCACACCATGAACGGTCTCGTGTTCGATAGGCGTGGTGTGGATTTTGTAGTTGTCAAACAAGAACTTATTGATGTCTTTGGGATCCATGCCCTCTATGCCGAAAGTGCAGAGTGCGCATGAATACGCTGCATCAAATGAAGTGTACATTTTTACCCTGGGGACGTCCTTTACCTGAGTTGCCCAATAGTTTTTCAAATAACGCAATCGCTCTTCCTTTCGTTTGCTACCTATAGATTGATGAAAGTCGAAAGCCTTGCCTATTCCTTGTTCTGTTGGGAATGATCTTGTACCCAAGAACTCAAATTTGCGGATATCATCGCTCATGGGATTGTCATTGGAGAACATCGTCCACATACTTGCGATCTTTTCCTTTTTCACGAACATAAAGCCGGTTCCGAAGGGGGCGCATAGCCATTTATGCAGACTTGTACCGAAGTATTCACAGTCTATGTCTTTTAAATTGTACTCAATGTGTGCAAAGGTGTGCGCTCCATCTAACACTACTTCTATTCCCTTTTTGTGGGCAGCGGCTGTAATTGCTTTGGCGGGAAGGATTTGTCCGGTGTAATTGATCATGTGCGTGATGTGCACAATCTTCGTCTTGGCGGTAAATGCCGCCTCAAATCGCTTTACAATAGCTTTGTCATCCTCCATGGGCATATCCAGGTCAATGTACTTCAACACAATGCCGTCACGCTTCTCCCGTTGCTTCCAGGAGTTCACCATGTTGGGATAGTCGTATTTTGAAAGCACTATTTCGTCTCCTTCCTTCAGAGGAAGGCCAAAGATGATGGTCTCCAATGCTTCCGTAGTATTTCTGTTAATCGCAATCTCCTCAGGGTCACAACCCGCCAGGTGCGCCAGCTTTTGGCGTATGGGTTCACGGCCATTGTCGAGAATACGCCACATGTAATATGAGGGAGCTTCATTGCTCAACCTATTAAAACGCTCAAAGGCATCCTGTACTACCTTGGGCTGAGGGCTTACCCCTCCGTTGTTCAAATTTGTGATCGTAGCTGAAACTGTATAGGACTGCTGGATAAATTTCCAAAACCTTTCATCCTGGGCTGCATCTTCAGGAGAGAGGTCCTTTATTTTATTGAGCTCCTCTTTTAACTCAGCCGCATACACCGGATCGATCAGCGAAGCCGCTGAAAATGTGGCCCCTGCGAGGCTTAGTTTTTTGAGGAATTCTCTTCTTTGAGATTTCATAGATAGCTGAGTTAGAAAAGCATGAATATAGGAAGAATATTTTATTGAATCAAGGAAGCGGGGTTGCTTAATGCGCCTTCAGCTCCACTCAATGTGCAAGAACTTTCACGGAAGGAGCCGAAGTGTACATAACTGCTAAGCATCCAAATCATTGAACAAGGAAATATGCTCAATCCCATCAAAATTGCCTGAGCTCATCATCAGTATGACTGCATTATCGAGCTCTTGCTCCTTCAGAAAAAGAACAACTTTATCAGATTCGGTGAGCGTACTAAGGTTTTCTCGCCCAAAGGCTTCTTTTACCTGTTGCTCGGTGATGGCCTTTAACTTTTTGTGTTCAATGGTATGGGGATTGTAATAAACCATGGCCACATCTGCCGCTTCCATGGCGCCTTTGTATTCCAACAGAAACTCCTCATTCAAGCTGCTAAACGTGTGCAGTTCCAGACAGGCAATGAAATTGTGTTCAGGATATTGTTGCCTTACCGCTTTGGTGGTTGCTGTAACTTTTGAAGGAGAATGGGCAAAGTCCTTGTACATGACGAGATTCTCAGACCTGTGAACCAGCTCCATGCGGTTAGAAGCGCCTTTAAAGGAGGTGATGGCCTCTCTAAATTGCTTGGATTCAATTCCCAACAGCTGGCAGACCATACGCGCCCCTTCCATATTAGCGAGATTGTGATCCCCAAAAACATCTAACGGAATTGCCTCGCCTTTCTCTACTTTCAAGAAGGTTTGGCCATCAACAATTTCATGTGCTGGAAGTCCGTAGGCATAAAGCGCTGCCTGTACATCCGAATGTTGACATATATCCAGAACATTTTCATCTAAGTCACAGTATATCAATGCTCCGCCCTCAGGAATTTGCTGGGCAAAAATCCTGAATTGATCCAGGTAATTCTCGAATGTGGGAAAGACATTGATATGATCCCATGCAATGCCACTAATTAGAGCTATATCAGCCTGATAGAGATGAAATTTGGGCCTTCTGTCGATGGGTGATGATAAGTATTCATCTCCTTCAAAGATGGCGATAGGCGCTGCATCAGTCAGTCTCACCATGGTGTCAAAACCCTGCAGTTGTGCGCCCACCATGTAATCGCAGTCGATGTTGTGATGATGGAGTACATGCAAGATCATGGCGGTAATACTGGTCTTTCCATGGCTCCCTCCTATCACTACCCGTTTTTTATCCTTGGCTTGTTCGTACAAGAACTCCGGATAAGAATAGATGGTAATGCCGAGTTCCTTTGCTTTCAATAATTCCGGATTATCTTCGCGTGCATGCATGCCCAGCACTATTGCATCCAGATTCGCATGTATATTTTCTACATTCCATCCCATCTCTTTCGGTAATAATTCGTGGTCATTCAGCCGTGACTTTGAGGGTTCAAATATTTCGTCATCCGATCCGGTAACCACCTCACCCTTCTCGTGTAAGGCGATAGCGAGGTTGTGCATGGCACTTCCTCCGATGGCTATGAAATGTACGTTCATAATATAATGGCTGGTTCACACAAATGTAACATTGAGATTAATTGATATTTTTGTTCGACACTTACACTTTTACACAGTTCATTGTTATGAATCTTTATCCAATCAACGCCGGTAATTTCAAGCTCGACGGCGGTGCTATGTTCGGGGTAGTTCCCAAATCATTGTGGACGCGAACCAATCCCGCTGATGAACACAACATGATCTCAATGGCCATGCGTTGTCTGCTCATAGAAGATGGGGACAAGCTTATCCTCGTAGACAATGGAATGGGCAACAAGCAATCGGAGAAGTTCTTTGGCTTTTATTATATGTATGGCAACGACAGCATAGATTCATCCCTGGCAAAACATGGCTTTGGCCGTGGTGACATAACGGATGTATTTCTCTCTCACCTACACTTCGATCACTGTGGTGGCAGTATTGAGTGGAATAATGACAAAAGTGGCTATAGACCGGCTTTTAAGAACGCAAAATATTGGAGCAATGAGCTGCACTGGAAATGGGCCGGTATACCTAATGTGAGGGAGAAGGCATCCTTTCTAAAGGAAAATATCTCACCCATAGAAGAGAGCGGACAGCTCAACCACGTGACCACGCCAGATGGCGAGGGAAATTATACCGAGAATGTATTGGATTGTATGAATGTGCTATTTGTCAATGGGCATACTGAAGCACAGATGCTGCCCCACCTTTCCTTCAAGGACAAAACAGTGGTGTTTGTGGCGGATCTATTGCCCACGCACGGACACATTCCCATTCCCTATGTGATGGGTTATGATACGCGCCCTCTCCTTACCATTGGCGAAAAAGAAAAATTCCTTCAGAGAGCTGCCGACGAAGAACAGGTGCTGTTTTTTGAACACGATCCAGATGTTGAGTGCTGTACGGTTCAGCATACGGAAAAAGGTGTGAGGATAAAAGACAAGTTCAAGCTAGCTGATCTATAAACACTAAGGTATGCTCAGAATCATATTCAGATTGATATTTTTCTTTAAGGGCTGGAAGCTCGACGACGCCCTTTTAAAAGAGAACAATATAACCAGATGCGTTATGCTCGCCGCTCCACACACTTCTAACTGGGATGGCGTATTCCTGATAGCAGCATTTCTAAAAATGGGAGCGCCGATACGGTTTACGCTTAAGAAAGAGTGGTTGAGATTTCCCCTAAATTATCTGATTGGCCCTTTGGGTGCTATAGGTATTGACAGAAGTCCTAAGGATGGCTCATCAGACAGGATAAGCATGGTTGATGCTATGACCAACTTATATAAAGAGGAGAAAGAAATGTTCATTGTAATCGCCATAGAAGGCTCCAGAAGTCCAAGAGACGAGTGGAAAACTGGATTTTATCATGTGGCCATGAATGCAAAGGTTCCGATAGTATGCGGTTATCTGGATTATAAGAACAAGATTGCAGGTGTAGGCAAGTTGATCCAACCATCAGGAGATATAGAAGCAGATATGCGGGAGATCTCAGCGTTTTACAGAGATATTACCCCGAAAATTCCAGCAAATTTCATGCTGGATAAAAAGTATCAGTAAGGTCGAAGAAGCATTTAAATAAGATCTACCTACCCTTAGCTTAGTGCTCCTTTAGAAAATGATGCTTGGGACAGGGGAAAAGGGTCGAGGGAAAAATAATTACCTGTCCCTTGTCACCCATACCAATTAATGTAAACTACTTAGAAATGCGATGTTTCAGCAATGACTAGCACTATATGGATCGACAATAGTGCTTTATCTATCTCTTTATAAAGATAAACTGCCCACCTTCATCACCTGCACTCTTGATGGGTGAAAATTTAGGTGACTGCTCTGAGTTGTTGGTGACTGGAATCTTGATCTTGTCATAGAGTTGGCCCGCATCCATGTACTTCTTATTGTTGTTATTCAAGACCTTAAGGAAATAGTACGCGAAAACAGAATGCCCATCTCTGCCACCGTCCATTACCGGTTCCAGGCCTCCTGATGTAATCGCCTTACGAGAAGGCAAAGCATGAACTTCCCTGTAGTACTTCTCAGAATCATCAAATGGTACCATTACCGTGCTGCCTCTGAATATATCACCGCTAAAGCAGGCGTCAGAAACCAGGAGCGTATGTTTCGATTTGATTCCACCCATAAATGTTTGGATGTCTGAATTGGATATATACTTCGAAGTAGATGCCGTTGACGCATCACAGGGTACCCAATATCCTTTGTTAAGCTCTTTCTTATACTCTCCGTGCCCAGAATAATAGATAAACAAGTTATCCTGTGGCTGTACATTGGCCACCAACCACTCCATTTCTGATATGATCGCCTCTCTCGTGGCCTGGTTATCATACAGTTTCCTGAAGTGATCGAACTTGTATTTTGACTTGAGCAAAGCTTCAACAGCTTTCGCATCATTTACCGCATTACCCAACGCTGGCCAGGTTCCTGTATAACGGTCGATGCCAATGATCAGCGCGTAGTATTGTCCAATCTGCATACCAGATGCCCGGGAAACATTTAATCCTTTTAAGGGATCTCCGCTTCCTCTGTACATAGGCTGGCCCTCACTTCCAGTTGAAACTTGTGCGATTGCTAAATTGGAAACCGGAAGCTCTTCATTCATTGCTACTTTCAGATCGAGGTCTTCAATATTCGTGTACTTTGCCCCTTCGATCTTTAAACCGATATCCATGGCCTTTTCAGTGAATTTATCCGTGGCATAGAATTCCATTGATATTTCCTTCATCTCACCGGGTTGAAGTACCGGAATAGTTTCGGATAATTTATTGGTGGCCATTACATTGGCTGGCAATAGAAAAATAACCTTTAGGTCCTTTGCTTGCCCTGCCGATGTGTTTTGCAGCTGCATTGTAAGTGTAATTGGCGCACCAACCGCCGCTTTACCTGTAGCTGAGCTGTATTTATAATCCATTACCATTATATAGCTATAGCTCTCAGCACCTTTAGATTGAAAGCTTACAGTAATAGGATCTGGATTAAAGCTATTCGCTTCTTTAACAGTAACCGTAAATGTGCCACTTGTCGTTTCCATATCCGCCTGAGGATAAAGGCGAATCTCTACGTTTTGTTTTTTCCCACCGCTTAAGTTTCCAATGAAGTACTCACTCTCAAAATTTAATCCTGCAATTCCTGTAGACTGAATCAATGCCACTACATCGTAAGCAACTCCTTTTCCTTCATTTTTTATCCTGAAGTTCAGCGTGGCTTTGTCTTCATTTTCAATGAGGCCATTGCCATTTTTATCGTTTAACTCCAATGACGAACAAATCAGCTTAGGCTTTTGTACTCCAACCGTAAATTTCTTCTTTCCAATATTCAGCTCTGTAACGTCCCATATTTTGATGTGACCATCATTGCCACAACTTACCATCACGGTTCCCTTATCACCAAAGATGACATCATTGGTTCCATCTGCATGGCCTTCCAATTCCTTAAGCGACATTCTAGTTTGCACATCCCATATTATGATCTTTCCACTTTCATCTGCTGATGCAAGAAACTGCACATCCGGGCTAAAGCTAACAGCGGTAACCTTGTCCTTATGTTCTGTATGATCGGCTATTAGGTTTCCCGAAGAAGCATCTATCATGAAAACAGTTTTGTTTTGACCTCCACCAGCAATATACTTTCCATCCTGGCTAAATCTGAGACTACTCACTCCACCCACATTGGCATTAATCGAGGTTACCAGTTGTCCATTGGATGCATCCCAAATTTTCACGGTGTTGTCTTCAGATCCGGTTGCAATGCGTTTGCCATCTGCACTAAAACTCACCGCCGTAGCGCTCTTTGTGTGGCCTTCTAAGGTAGCAATTAGCTTACCAGCAGTAGCATCCCAAATTGTGACCTTTCCATCTTCATAACCACTGCCAATATTGTCATTTATCGGATTAAATGCTACTGAGGTTATAGGGCTGGCGCCTGTGAGTATTTTCTTAGGCTTGCCCAGCTCCGCGTCGTAAACAATCATTCTTTTACCTCCATCTGCAGTTACAAATAGTTTGTTGTTAGAGCTGTAAGCAACTCCGTTCACAGGTCCTTTGTGGCTGCCAAAAGCCTTTATTTTACTTGCTCCTTTTAGGTTCCAGGTGTAGCCACGTTCATCTGCCCCACCTGATAGGATTGTCAATTCGTCAGTTGTAAGGTCCAAGGTGAGGACCGGACCGGCATGTGCGTTTTCAATAGTGCTGGTTAATTCTTGCGCGTTACACGTCAAGGCATATACTAGCAAGGGTACGAGTAGAAGTGCTGGTTTTTTCATAGTCTATAATTTAGTAAAAATAAGTCCCAGACCAACATAAATCAAGATGAGTTAATCAGTTGGTAAGAAGTTAAGGATAAGTGGCTGGGATAGTTTATCAACTGGTAAACAAAGGGCGGGAGGAGAAGTGCTGGTTTTTTCATAGTCTATAATTTAAAATTATCTATTGCCTGGCTATCACGCTATACTAAGAGATAAGATAGTCGATGCTAAGTACTTTTGTTAGCTAGCTGGCTTGCTAACTATTCCTCTTTAGACTTTGCAGCTTCTGCTTTGGCTTTCTCGGCGTCTGATTTTGCTTTGTCAGCATCAGACTTTGCTTTGTCAGCATCAGACTTTGCCTTGGCAGCATC
>JYMV01004773.1_pt1 | contig 13093 bp, 8 predicted proteins | sample 338911 | NCBI WGS metagenome assembly JYMV01 (sample SAMN03354496, study PRJNA234377) | hydrothermal vent metagenome | biome: Deep sea; feature: Hydrothermal plumes at the Eastern Lau Spreading Center, Western Pacific Ocean; material: Seawater | place: Tonga | collected 2009 | depth 2000 m m | reverse complement strand
GTGGTCCCGCTCGTGGACCACAAATAAGTATATGGCCCTGTTCCATTACTTGCAGTTACCGCAGCGCTGCCATCTCCCGCTCCGCTACAAGAAATATTGGTACCGGCGACAGAAATGCCCAACGCGCCAGGTTCCGTGATGGAGATAATGCTGGTAGCCGTACAGCCAGTATTGTCGATAACCGTAACTGTGTTCGTTCCAGCGCTAAGTCCTGTAATGTCATCGGTACTTTGCAATCCTGGTGACCATGAGTAAGTATATGGGCCTGTACCTCCGGTAACGGTAATATAGATGGAGCCATCCGCACCACCGTTGCACGTTACGTTATTAGCAGAATCAGTAGTGATCATTGGAGGATTTCCATTTTGAACTACGGTAGCCACTGCTGTATTTGAGCAGTCATTGTTATCGGTAACTGTTACAGTGTAAACACCGGCGATGAGATTAAAAGCAGTATCAGTAGCCTGTGCACTGCCATCGTTCCATAAATAGGTAAAGGGCCCTACGCCCCCGGTCACAATAACCCATGCCTGCCCGTCACTACCAAGGCAACTTTCTCCACTGGTATCTGTTGAAAGCACAATGGCTGCAGGTTCAGAAATACTGACAGTGTTGAATGCAGTACATCCGTTGGCATCCAGCACAGTTGCAGTATAAGTATTGGCGGCGAGACCATTCGCCACAGTTCCACTTCCCCCTGTTGGCGTCCAGGTGTACGTAAATGGGGCTGTTCCGCCTGAAGCACTCAGTGTTGCGGAGCCATCTGCTCCACCGTTACAATTTACGTCAGAGCTGTCGGTAATCGCTACGGTTAATGCGGATGACGGTTCAATCACCACAGCAATGCCTGATGTAATACATCCTGTAAATGTTTCTGTAACCTCCACCGTATAGGTGCCTCCATTTAACCCCGTTATATCGTCTGTGGTGGCACCATTCGACCACAATATCGTATAAGGAGGTACACCAAATAGACTGTCGGTAATGGTCATGTAGATGGCTCCATTATTGGCCCCGAAACAATCAACATCAACTACGGAGTCTATGGTTACGACTGGCCCACCATTGAAACTGTTCACGGTAACCGAGGTAGAATCCGAACATCCGTTGGAATCCGTTACCAAAACTGTATAAACGCCGGGGGCCAACCCAGTGGCTGTATCAGTTGTTTGCGATCCAGGATCATCCCATAAATACGTATAAGGTGTATCTCCGCCTGTAATCCCTACCCACGCGCTTCCGTTGGCCGTGGAGCAATTGGCATCAGTTCCACCAGAGGCAAAGGTCATACCGGATTTAATCGTATCGATTGCCGTACATCCGTTGGCATCGGTCACTGTGAGATTATATGTACCTGCAGCCAGCCCGTTTATCGTATGTGAGGTATCAACCGTATTGCTCAGGTTACCACCATTGGACCAATTGTAATTGTAAAGTGGTGTGCCTCCGGTGATGCTGCCAGTGATCACTCCATTGGATCCACCGCCACATCCTGCAATAGTATCCACTGTAAAAGAGATCAATAGCTCGCCGGGTTCTGTAATCGTGAAGCTGTCAGTTTGTAGACATCCGAAATTATCAACCACGGATAATGCCCAGGTTCCTGGTGGAAGCCCAGTGTTAGTAGATGTTGTGCTTACGCCAACGGTCCAGCTATAAGTATATGGCGGAGTGCCGGCACTGACTGTTGCTACGGCCTGTCCATCTGTGTCACCGAAACAGGACACGCTAGTGGTTGTAATCAATACTCCCAAGGGCAACTTGGTTGTTGCAGTGCCGATTCCTGCAGATACAGCCGCCACATTTGTAACACTTGCTCCAGCGCCGGTCACAGTTGCTGCACTTGCTTCAGCTGTTGCCGGATTACTCACCTGTGGACTAACGGCTCCTGTGCCACAAGAGGAGCTGCTATCACCTATTGAATTGACCCTTACCAAATAAATATCTGAACCTCCTGCTCCGTAACTTGTGGATGTTGCAGAAAATACATAGCCTCCATCAGGGGTTTGCCGAACGGAGTTGCCTATGTCAGTCCCGGTATCTCCCCCAAAAATTTTCTTCTCAGGATTGGCCCACTCTGGAGACCCCGTACCATTTAGCTTTAGCAAATAAGTGACAATCGTCGAGGCTCCGTAGCTATTGGTGCTTCCTGTTAATATATACCCACCATCAGATGTTTGAACAATACTGTTACTCTTATCATCTCCATCAAACTCTCCAAATGTTTTCGACCATTGAACTACTCCCGCCCCATCGGTCTTTATCGTGTAGATATCCTCCCCACCGGATCCAAAGCTCGATGTAGTTCCGGTAACAATGAAGCCCCCATCAGAAGTTTCTGCTACCGAACGACCTTCTTCATTTCCAGTGCCTCCATAAGATTTTGACCATTGAACTACGCCAGTGGAATTGACCTTAACCAGATATACGTCGGAACCGCCTGCCCCAAAGCTGTTCGTTTGGCCACAGATAATGTATCCTCCATCAGAAGTTTGATCTAAGGAATAGGCCCTGTCATTCGCTGATCCCCCGTAGGTTTTTGTCCACGTGGTATCTCCGTTAGCATTCGTCTTTATCAGGAAAGCGTCTATCGACCCTGCACCTGAACTGGATGTAAAACCAGCGACGATATAGCCATTGTCAGGTGTTTGCTGCACTGATTTTCCCTCGTCACTCGAGGATCCTCCATAGGATTTTGCCCAGACAGAAACTCCGGCCACATCTACCTTATTCAGATAAAGACTCCCATTGGTCCCGGTAATTATATATCCATCATCAGCCGTTTGCTCTATCCATGCACCTGTTTCACTCCCTCCTGTACCCACCGCTTTGGTCCACAAGGTATCTCCTGAAGCATCGAGCTTCACCAAAAACACATCATTGGATCCTGATCCAAAACTGTTGGTGGTGCCGCCAACAATATACCCCCCGTCGGATGTTAAGTCCACCGCTGCACCCGTCTCAGTAGCACTGCCTCCATATGTCTTCTGGAAGTAGGATTGCGCTCGTACGGCAATTGTCGAAAGAAATATAAATATCAGGATGGTGAACAGTCTCACGCTATATCATTTGCAAGGGTGGCCTACATGCCATTGGGCATGGCCAATATAAGGGGACTAAATTAGGAAAATCTACCAATTTTTCGAAAATTTGCCTGATTGACATCAGATATATGGACGAACTTTTCATGAAACGTTGCCTTGAGCTGGCCATATTGGGCAAAGGGTGCGTAGCTCCAAATCCAATGGTGGGATGCGTTATCGTTTATGGTGGTAACATTATCGGAGAAGGGTACCATGAGAAATTTGGAGAAGCACATGCAGAGGTCAATGCCATCTCTGCCGTTTCAGATCCTCAGCTGATGGCAAAGTCCACCTTATATGTCAATCTGGAGCCCTGTAGGCATATTGGAAAAACAGGATCTTGCGCTGATCTAATTTTGAATTCCAATATCCCTAAGGTGGTTATTGGGTGCAGAGATGCGAATCCTGCGGTTCACGGAGGAGGGGTGGAGTATCTTGAAGAGAATAGTTGTGAAGTTGTGCTCGGTATGAAAGAAGTAGAATGTCTGGAATTGAACAGACGGTTTTTCACCTTTCACCAAAAACAGAGGCCATATATTATACTCAAATGGGCGGAGTCACGTGATGGCTTTATTGCACCTGCGGACCAGAAGCAACAGTGGATAACCGGAGATGAAAGTAAGAGACTGGTACACAAATGGAGAACTGAGGAGCAGGCCATAATGGTCGGAACCAATACAGCAGTAGTAGATAATCCAGCTTTAACTGCTCGCGTATGGCTGGGAGAGAATCCGATTCGCATAACTGTGGATAACAAGGGAAGAATTCCTACCACATCGCAAATATTGAACGATGAAGCGGAGACAATAATTTATAGCGATCGTGTAATAGAAGGCGGACGAACTGCAAAGTATGTGGAGGTGGCCGGGGGTACTGAGCAGTTACCGGCAATCATGGCCGATCTACACAAAAGAGAGGTTACATCGCTAATGGTAGAGGGTGGGCAGCAATTATTGAACTCGTTTATCAAGTGCGGACTCTGGGATGAAGCCCGCGTTTTTACAGGTACAACGGATTTTATTGAGGGTAGCAAAGCGCCTCAACTCGGCTCGGAACACCATGACGAAGAGGCTGTCGGTGATGATACGCTTCGGCTATACTACAATAAAGCTTAGAATGTTCTACCTGGCACTTAGTATTGTCTGTTCCACTTGCATATTTCTGATCTTCAGGCAGTTTTCCAGGTATGAGATTGACAATTTCCAAGCTATCGTCTTTAATTATCTCACCGCTGCACTGATTGGTTTTTCGCGACGATGGTAGCAATACCTGGATTTGGGTCGCTGTCTTGATGGGAATATTGTTTATTTCCATGTTCAATGTGATAGCCATTACAACACAGGAAATAGGTGTCGCGGTAGCTTCGGTGGCGGCTAAAGTGTCCTTGATCATTCCCGTGCTGATAGCTGTGCCCTTGTATGGTGATGAAATGCCGTTGGTGAAAGTTGTAGGGATTACACTCGCTTTATTTTCAGTTTTCTTGACTTTTTATACTAAGGACGAACGCCTAAAATCAGGGAGGCTGTGGTTCTTACCCGTTATATTATTTATCGGAACGGGCCTGCTGGATACACTTTTAAAATTCACCCAATCGGTATTATTGAATAAGGAGCAATTCAATATGTTTTCATCCATTCTCTTTGCTGTCGCTGGAGGGATAGGATTGATAGTAGCTTTAATAATAATGATTGGCACACGTAGAAAGTTCCGTCTAAAGAATGTGCTGGCTGGTGTAGTTCTGGGTGTACCGAATTATGGATCTATCTACTTCCTTCTCCAAACTTTTGAGCACAGTAATATGGAGAGTTCTGTGATCTTTCCCATCAACAATATGGGTATTGTGGCTCTATCAGCATTAGCTGCTTACATCTTATTTAGCGAAAAATTATCCGGACTAAATTGGGCGGGTATTGGAATTTCAATTCTTGCAATTGGGGTGATCTCCTTTGCATAATACAGCTCAGGCAACCAAACACGCTCGAAAAACGTATTTTAGACAGCTAATTGATATCTGGTGATCAGATTAATACTCATATTCATACTTGCTCCTGTATTGGCCCTCGGCCAGTATCCGCCTGATAATGAATTTCCCTTCTCTAGAGAGTATTCGGGCCCGTCCCAAACATATTGGAATCGGGGACCATTGAGCTCTGTTAACAGCAGTATGATCCAGGCCTATTTACGGGATAATACTGAGATAAGCCTGGAAGGCAGCGCATTGCTTCTCCTGGATTCTGTCAAGAGCCCAGGTGGCTGGCATTTCAATTTTCAGCAGCAATATAACGAGGTTGAGATTTTCGGCGCCGGGGTTAAAGCAAACCTGGACAATGATGGCCGGATTCGGTCGGTAGTTGACAACACGATAAGGATCCCACTCGGCCTAAGTGATGTTTTCCCTCCGATAAAACTGCGCAACATTGAGATGGGTGAAAGTGTGGTCAGCACTGCAACATCACGTATTTATTTCCAACACAATGGTGAGTTACTGCCCTGTTTTAGGGCGGTGATAGAAGAGGTGAACCACATCAACTACGAGGTCATCTACAACACAAAGGAGGTTCTTTATGTGCAGGACTTGAATCGCTATCTCATGACTGACTCGTTGGTCTCAGCTAAGGTATTTTTACCTGATCCATTGACCACTGCAGGTAAAGTCTATGGAGGAGCTTATGGGGACATTGGTGACGCAGATAATTCAGCTCTTAACAATGAGCGTTTTGATGTGACCATGATAGTAGATTTTACGAGCGATAGCTTTCGGCTTAGCAGCGCCTTAGTTGAAATTCAGGACTTTTCAGGTCCAACTACGGCCATTGCAGTCAGTGGGACACCGGTCTTTGACTATACCCGCTCAGAAGATGAATTCGAAGATGTCAATTGCTTTTACCATCTCACTGCGTTCCAGAACTACATGCAATCGCTTGGATATAATTTGGTGAACTACCAGATTGCCGTTGACGCACATGCCCTGGGCGGGGCGGACAATTCCATGTTTAGTTACCCAAAACTGTATTTCGGTGATGGTTGTGTGGATGATGCAGAGGACGCTGATGTGATCATTCACGAATATGGGCATGCCATAACAGCCAGTGCTGCACCTAACACCTGGGTAGGCAGCGAGAGAAAGGCCCTTGACGAGGCTGCGGGCGACTATCTTGCAACCTCATACACGAGGGCGCTCAATCCATTCAACTGGGAGCTGATGTTTGGATGGGACGGCAACAACGTCTGCTGGGCGGGTAGAACGGCAGCAACAGCCAAACACTATCCAGAGGATCTATCAGGGGATATCCACAAAGACGGAGAGATGTGGAACGCAGCGCTCATGCAAATCTGGGAGGTCCTGGGAAGAGAAACGACGGATCAGATCTATCTGCAGTCAATTTACAGCTATGCGCAGAACATAAGTATGACTGATGCCGCATATATGTTCCTGGATGCGGATAGCTTATTGAATGGAGGAGCCAATTATATTGCCTGTTATTATTGGTTGGAGAAGCGTGGCTTTATTCCTCCACTGCCCTTCTTTTCCGGTACTGACGGCAATGGAGACCTTGCAAGTTGTAATGGTGTATGTGATGCGACAGCGGTTGTAATACCCATCAGCGGAATTGCTCCTTATACATACGTTTGGAAAGACAGTCTTGGCAATACTCTGCCGCAAACCAACGATACAGTAAGCGGGTTATGTGCGGGGAGTTATACCGTTTTGATTACTGATTCTACAGGGGACACGGTAACCGTGACGGTAGCTGCCCGACAACCAGATCAGATGAGTGCAGCGATATCAGTGGTGGATGAGGCCTGCTCGTTCTGTGACGATGGGGTGGCGCTCGTTCAGCCATCTGGAGGCACTCCGCCATATTCCTATATGTGGAATGATCAATCAGCGCAGACAACGAAGGATGCTACCGGTTTGGATTCGGGGTATTATCAAGTGAGTATAGTAGATGCGAATGGATGTATATACCTTGATTCCGGGTTGGTTGGCACCAGCACCTCAACCACATTGGGCATGACTTTCACTTCCAGCGAAAACTTACTGTGTAATAGTATTTGCACTGGGTCAATTCAGGCAGGAGCCTACGGCGGTGTGTTGCCATATACCTATCTATGGAGTGACGGACTTGCCCAGACGAACAGTCAGGCCACAGATCTTTGCTCAGGGACTTTTACAGTGACCGTAACAGATAACAACGGAGACAGTATCGTGGATTCCATGACTTTAACTGAGGCACTTGCAATGACCAGTATTACTTCCACCACTGCTGACTCAGGGAATTCTGAAGGAACCGCTACGGTTGTAGTGGCCAATGAAGTACCACCGCTAACATATAGCTGGAGCGACGCTCAGGTTCAAACCACCGCCACTGCCACTGGACTCTCAGCAGGCGCCTATACCGTTTCCTGGGTCGACTCGAATGGCTGCGCAGGCAATGACGCGGACACAGTGGACTTGTATATTTCAATTGCTGATCTGGGGTCAGTGACATTTTCAATTTACCCTAATCCCACAGAGGGCAAGTTGTACATGAAGTCAGGCATGGCGACTGTTCAATTGGATATACGAATAACCAATGGGCTCGGGCAGATGGTTCATGCAGGGTGTTTACCGGGTACCAGCGAAATAGACCTTTCCGATTATCCCAGAGGCCTTTACTGCGTTCAGGTGGTGTATGACGGAGTTGTATTACGGAGCGAGAAGTTGATTTTGCGCTGATCCTATTCCGGAGCAGCCTTATGCAAGACAAAAATCAAAATTGCTCCAGAACAGCGATGCGCTCCTCTATCGGAGGATGCGTTGCAAAGAGTCCAGATATACCCATGCTCTTCTTTTCCTTTTTTGTGGGATGATCGATAAACATCTGGGCAACGTCCTGCCGTTTAACCGCCTCAATCCATGGATCTGCTGAAATTTTTCGCAATGCACTGGCCAGCGCATTTGGCCGCTTTGTCATTTCTACCGCACCTGCATCCGCAAGGAACTCTCGCTTTCTGGATAGGGCAAATCGGAAAAGCATTGAAAGGAGATATCCTGCAAATGCCAAAAGACCGATTAGGAGCATGAGTTGATTTCCCTTCTTGCCGCGGCTTCTACCGGAATATCGTAGAGATCGAAAAGCCATTTCAGAAACAAATGCAAAGATGCCTACAAAGATGATCGAGATGATCAACAAACGCACGTCGCGGTTTTGAATATGGGTGAGTTCGTGAGCTATTACAGCTTCCAACTCCTCATCGTTTAACTTGTTGATGATCCCCCTGGACAGTGTAACCGTGTAGGTTTTATCATTGATGCCGCTTGCAAATGCATTGAGTGAGTCATCGTTGATAATATTGACCTTAGGGTTTTTCATGCCCCGGGACATGCATAAGTTCTCCACCAGATTATAGACTCTCTTATTCTCTTTTCTTTCAAGGGGCTTGGAACCCGTTGCTTTTCTAATCATTGAGGTATGAGAAAACCAGGCAATGCAAAACCAGATTCCCACGACTCCCAAGACAAAGGGGATCATTTCCAGAAAAGAATCGTTGGCCCAGATGAGGCTTCCAGTGTCTTCAGCGTCGCTAATAATGAAAAAGAACAACCACACAAGACCGAGCAGCAATGCGGGAAATGCAATGAGTAACAGGGATGATCTAAAGTTGTTCCTGTTGATTTGAGCTTGTAGCCCTATGTACTGCATCAGTTAAATCCGACTTTGGGGGGCTCATCCAGTTTCGCTCTGTCTTGCACACCTAGGTCAAACATGTTCTCCTTCTTAAATCCAAACATGCCTGCAATGATATTGCTGGGAAACACTTCCACTGCATTGTTTAGTTCTTTGGTTGCTGAATTGAAGTAGCGGCGTACGGCGGATAGTTTATTCTCGATATCAGAGATCTCCTCCTGCAGTTGCACAAAATTCTCACTCGCTTTAAGGTCCGGATAGGCTTCAACTGCAACCTTCAACCCGCCCAGCGCAGCAGACAGCATATTCTCTGCTTCAATTTTGTCGTTAATGGAGCCAGCACCCATTGCGGCAGCTCTGGCTGCTGTTACATCTTTCAGAACGGTACTCTCATGATCCATATATCCCTTAACGGTATCCACCAGCTGCGGAATAAGATCATGTCGCTGTTTTAATTGCACGTCGATATCTGCAAATGCGTTTTCTCGGTTATTGCGCAATTTAACCAGGCCATTGTAAAGTGAGGCCACGTACAATGCCAGGACAACTACTACCCCAATAATAATTGCTATAGGTGCCATTCTTTTTCTTTTATCAGTTTTTGATCCTCAAACACCGGGTTTGAACATTTCCAGCAATAAAGGTATTCATTCTCATAATATTAATCGACTAATTGTTGCCTGCTATCTTTGTTCAGGGGAAGGATGATAATCTTTGTATTGTGTTTCTGAAGCAAGATGGTGTCACAGCTATGCGTACTCTAGTTGTGGTGCGCTTTGGAAATATAGAATCTCATGTAAATCTTCATTCATCATGTTAACGGCGGTGGAAGGTTCTCGGTTGTTTCTCGTGCGGTGCTTTGCTCTATGCCCTGATTCCTCTTTTTATATCTCTTAGATAGCAAGTATCCTATCAGGGCGACTTGTATCACTACCGGGACTATTCCCATGAGGCTGCCGTGTGTGACATCAGCTATAGGCATTGGTAGGAAGACTAGCGTGACAACATTTGCATCCATCAACGACAAAATGGAAGGTATCAAAGCATAGAGCAGTAACAAATAAACAAAAGTGGCTAAATCCGCTCTTTTTGATTTTTCTGCAAGGTTTATATAAATGAGAAAACAAATGTCGCGAACTACGAAACAAAGTACAGTCAATGGGTATGTGATGGCCATCTCACCTTCAATACTGAAATAAGGATCTGAAACATAGAGAATTACACCGGTGAAGGATAAGGGAATCAGAAAAAACATGGTTAACAGCCAGATAGGAGCGGAATGAAGAAGTAATTTGTAACGAGAAGTTTTGAAGTAATCAAGCAGCTGTCTGAAGTCAACGATATATTTAGACTCGCTGAAAACCATATAGTAAGTAAGCGCCACGGTGATTCCCAGAGCCAGGTAATACCTGAGCGGAGTAATCAGAGACACAGAGTTAGTCGTATCCTGATTCACGAAACCAAGTGAATAAGCAATAATAAATGTTAAAAATCCATACCATACCCAAGGTCCGTTTCGATATTGCAACTCCGTGCGCATGTTGCGGTACAACCCTAAGATCGCCCAGCACATGAAGCAGAAGACACTTAGAACAGTAAAATCCTTTGCTACAACTTCAATATTGTACCAGTGCATACGATCTGGCTTATACTCAAAGATTCCAACCAGGACACTAAAGAGATACCCTCCTATCAATAGAGCGATCATGAAATAGAAGGTACTCTTCACCTTCCCAGCGCTGCGGTTTTTACGAGCCCCAGTCAAACTCATTGAGATAACAGTCGCATGTACGAAAATGCAGGCCATGCCCACAGCCAGTCCACCCTTTAAACTAGTGTCTAGCTGGGGAAGTAGAAGTGAACTCCAGATGTAGACCAACAGACAAAGGCCTCCTCCATACCAGGAATATATAGTGCTTCCGAAGAGTTTTCCAATTGACATTACCCAAGGATTTATGAGTGTGAGGCGCTGTAAATCCCACGTCCGATCATTGATTTCTCCGAGCACGGCTTCAGATGCCTGCTTACTGCCCCAAACAAGAACAATAAGTCCGAACATTGTTAGAGACCATCCCTGCAGATTCTCCGCTAGTTCTGTCGAGGAATTGCTATCGCTCATCACATAAGCAAGCAGAAACACTGCACTAAGAATAATCGGCATCACCACCAGACGTCCAATGGAAATTTCCAGCCACGCGTTACGCTTCAGCTCAGGGTTGTTTATGATAGGATCTTGTTTCACTCTTTATTACTTACAATTTCCAGGTATTGGTCCTGTATATTTGCCCTTTTAAGGTAGAATTGACTCACCGGTATGTGTGCGTTAAGAAGCTGTTTCAGCAACTCGTGCTGTTCTGTTTCATCTCCATTAAATGTAACAGTCACAGAATTTCCTTGGATAAGGATATTCTCAATTCGTTCAATCTGCTCCAACTGAGCTCGTAACGATTCTTCAGCGAAGAGTACAGAAAATTCAATCTTCGACTTGGTGCTGCTACTATCTGTAAGTATCGTGTTTTCGGATACTTTGCCTTCGTTTAGTATGATCAGATTGTCTGCGTACTCATCCAGTTCAGCAAGAATATGAGACGACACGACCAGCGTCATTCCCTGCTCTCTTAATTCATGAAAAAGGGTCGCCAGCAAATGCCTTGCTTCTGGATCCAATCCTGATGCTGGTTCATCAAGCAACAGTACCTTTGGCCTATGAATAATGGCTTGGCTGATGGCCAATCGCTGCCGCATACCTCTGGATAAACTGCCTGTTTTTTCATGCATTTTACTAGATAACTTCAGTCGTTCTACGACCTCCTCGATTCTATTTGTGATTTCTTTATGGTCATAGTTATGAGCAAGCGCAAAATAAAACAAGGATTGGTGAACTGTTAGTTCATCATACAAGCCGAAAAAATCCGGAAGAAACCCCAGTACTCTGTTTACTTCCCTGGGATTTTCTATAACATCAATCCCATCTATAGTAATTCCTCCAGAATAGGGCTTAAGAAGTGCTGAAAGGCATTTTAGCAGCGTAGTTTTACCCGCTCCATTGGGTCCCACCAGTGCAGTTATCGCATTCTCCTTGATGGAACAAGAAACGTCGTTCAGCGCGTATTGAGTAGGATACTCAAAGGTGAGATTTTCAATCTTTATCACCGATGTAAATTACTAAAATCTTTTCAAGTCTGTTGCGTAGAAATCCCACTGTGGCGTGATGAGTGAATCTCCGAAATCGACAGAATACCAGGGGCTGCTGTTTGAGTCGTTGAAGTTCTTGAGAATGTGGATGTCCTGTGCTGGCATGTAGCTTTGTGCGATCATAAATATTTTCTTTCCTTCAGCGTTTTCTGCCATGTCCACCACCATAACTGCATGTCCATAAGGAAGTCCCTGCTGTATGAATATATCCCCTATCTGCATATCTTCAACGCTCACACTTTGTAATTCTCTTCTCAAGGAAGCGGTGTTAGCATAGGAAAAGATGTAGTCCATGTACTCTCTGAAACTCTTATGCGAGTGCTCACTATCCGCATGGTCCTTATAATAACGGGGTTTGTTATCACGGAGAAAGTTGAAATGTATTTCATCATAGCGCTTTTGTGCAAAGAGGTATTCTCCCCTCAGCCGCATGCATGCATCCGCACATTGTTGAAGGTCCCGGGTGCCTACGTCAATGGTGAGGATAGCGTGGTGTACATCCTGTCGGGATTTGGGTTCTCCGTCGTGCTGGAACACCGTATCGTTATCGGTTCTTAACGCAACAGACCGCAAATATTGACCGAAAGAACTTGGGCTGGATACGGTTCGCTGATATCCCGCTGGAGGGGGTATGCCACCTATCTCAGTAGCTACAATGGGCTCAGGCATTTCCTCAGTTGTGGAATCGGTATTCTCTTGTCCTGGTTGGGTATTGATCAATGAGTTATCATCAGGTGTGTAAGTACAACTTAGCGCTAAGGCAACGAAGACATAAAACGAAAAATGGATGCGTAAACGATGTGAGAAACTAAGCTTGGCCATATATGAATAACTCGCGCTATGACGAATTTATTACAATGCTGCTGTTTTAGATGCTTCTTCCATGGCACAGTGCTTGCCGTCATTCAGGATAGAAACCACGGTATCACTCACTAGATCCTACGACATGGTAACCAAGAAACATCCACTCCACAAGTTGGAAAAGAGACGCAGAATGTTTTCCCAATTGGAATCGTTCTGTTATAGAAGTGGTCTCGGAGCCTTAATTTCTAATTATCCTATAATCCACTCATCTTTGTCTCTAGAATCATATTCAAAATCAGCATCAGTGACCTCATCATCATTGTAACTGTCTTCTTCATT
>JYMV01043117.1_pt1 | contig 13095 bp, 13 predicted proteins | sample 338911 | NCBI WGS metagenome assembly JYMV01 (sample SAMN03354496, study PRJNA234377) | hydrothermal vent metagenome | biome: Deep sea; feature: Hydrothermal plumes at the Eastern Lau Spreading Center, Western Pacific Ocean; material: Seawater | place: Tonga | collected 2009 | depth 2000 m m | reverse complement strand
AGGTGATTCCCGCCATAGGAGCCAGCCAAAACGGGCTCCTGGCACGCGCTATCAACTCTCCCTGATTTGCTGGCACAGGGGACAAAGAATGAAGTGATTGCATTAAGTTCATAAACTTTCTATATATCCAAATCGCCTAAAAAAGATTGGAAATGTGGGGGAGGGGACACTTTAAGTTCCAGATAACGGTCGAAACATTGGAACCTCAGTTTCCAGGCATGCAGTCCATATTCATAACTTCCTGAGTCCCCTTCACCATAAACATCGTCATTTAAAACTGGCAGACCTTGGCTGGACAGATGCACGCGAATCTGATTGGTTCTGCCCGATAGGGGGGTCACCTTTAAAACCGAATGGGTATCGGTGGAAGTCAACCTTTCCACCTGGGTGATGGCGGGTTTCGCATTCATGATGCCCTCGCCAACTCCCCGTTGTGCCCCTGCCACCACTCCGATAGGGGCGGTCAAAGTGAACTGATCTTTCTCCGGTTTTCCTTTTACCACAACCAGGTATTCTTTCTGTATCCGGTGGTTTTGGAACTCTTGCATTAAAAAACTCGCCGCCTGACGGGTGCGGGCAAACACGATCAACCCGGTAGTGGTTGCGTCCAATCGCTGTACAGGACGCGGAACCTCATCGGGAAATGCTTTCTTCAAAACCTCCGTCATGCTGTTTTGAAAATATCGTCCGCTCGGATGCACAGGGATAGGCGCGGGTTTGTTAAACACCCGGATATGCCTGTCTTGGTAAACCGTATTCAACCTGCGATCCGCAGGAGGTTCCTGACGAACTCCCGCATGGGTGATGATGCAGTCCCCTGCATTAAGAATACCACCGGGACGGGCCTTATTCCCGTTTACCATGATATCACCGTTTAATATCTGTGCGATCCAGGCTTCCCGGCTTTGATAGGGAAACCGTGATGAAAAATACTGCTCCACGGAAAAACCCTGATATGCAGGTGAAATTGTGGATTTATAAATCTGCTGAGATGCCGGAGGACGGAAGAGTGAGTTCACCGAGTCACACCCGGTGGCGACTAGTCGCGGCAGATAGCAAAGGCTCGTTGAGCCGAGATAGCTCTTTGCCAGCCAGAGAGAGTGATTGCACATTGGCCCCACGCCGAGTGGTGGTTAGTTCCATTGGGGATTGACAGGGGCATTTATCAGGTATTCATAATCCTTGCCCATAGACTTGACGGCATAAGCCCAGATGCTCTCTTCATTTTCCTGAAAAATAAATTCGCTCTGCGCCTCACAGGTCAGCCAACTGAGCCGCTCCATCTCGCCTGCAAGCTGACCCGCACCCCAACCGGAATATCCCATATAGAATCTGATATTTTTTTCAGGATCTTCAATCCTCATCATCAAGTTATCCAGAAGTTCCCCGCTCATCCCCATATAAACTCCATCAGAGATGGCATCCAGTTCCGGCAAAGGTATTTTTGATCGGCAAAGATAAAACACCTGCGAGGGAGACACCGGGCCTCCAATAAAAATTTTCCCGGGTGGGGAGTCTGACACGCCCATTTCCTCAAAAACCTCTTTGGCGCTGATCGGGGCAGGCCGGTTTATCACCAAACCAAACGAACCCTGTTCGTCATGATTGCACAACAACACGACCGTTCGGGAAAAATTGGGGTCTGGTAAAACAGGATTAGCGATCAGGAAATAACCTTTCCCATACTGTTCATTAGGTGCTGACATAGAATTTTAAATTATAGGTTCAGGGACTGAAGTTTTTTAAAGTTGGGACCTGTCTTGGCCTCTTCTTGCCCTTCAACAGAAGAAAAATTATTGTCTAAAGCGATACTTACCAGTTCAGGAAATTTTTTCGATTGGGAAAGGGCCAATATACCATCATCCCCGATTTCGTTCTGAGCCAGATCCAAATCCTCAATTTTTTCCAACTGGTTCTCCTTAGCAAAAATAATTGCCCCCTCATCCTTTATATAATTCCGGTAGAGATTGAGGGATTTGACCTTTTTCAATGCTTTCGAGCCGACCAACGACCGGATGCCTTCCGGCCCTATATCGTTACCTCCAAGTTCCAGCCAGTTGACCTTGGAAAATAACTCGGCCTCAGCCAATAGCTTAACCCCAACATTACCAACACGGTTGCCCCCAAGGTTCAAGCGCCTTACCTTGGAAACACGTTCGTCCCGGGTAATGATCGTCATGCCATTTGGTCCAATGCAATAGCCTTTCAAGTTCAATTCTTTACCGTCTGGCGTGAGCGTTTCGGAGATCACTTTTTCCATGATTTCCCGCAATTTTTCACCGGTAAAATTGCACGGTTCTGCGGGTTTATAAATTTCAAAATGCGTAATTGAAGGCATTAAACCTCCTTTAATTTAAGATAAAAGCGTTCTAATCCCCAACAATTCAAAAGGGTCAATTAGTAAAACAAACAAAAAAAAGGCTTATTCGATTTAAACAGGCTATTATAAGGTTGACAGAAAATCAATAATATTTTAAATTTTCAGGTTTCACCCACCACTCGGCGTGGAACCAGCGGGCAGTGGCTATATCTGCTAGCAAAGAGTTATCTCGGCTTAAGGAGCCCTTGCTATCCGCCTCCCCTGCTAAGGAGCGCTTTAACGTATTGGAGAAATTTTTATGAAATTGGATTTTGATAAAACGGGCGGCCTGGTCCCGGCCATCATTCAGGATGCGGAAACCGGAAAGGTTCTGATGCTTGCATATATGAACTCAATTGCCTGGGAAAAAACCCTGGAAACCGGGAAAGCCTGGTTCTACAGCCGGTCGCGCGACAAACAATGGATGAAAGGCGAAGAAAGTGGCAATGTGCAGATCGTCAAGGAAGTGTTTGTCGATTGCGATGACGACACGGTTCTGCTGAAAGTCGAGCAGGTGGGCAATGCCGCCTGTCACAAAGGTTACAACAGTTGTTTTTTCAGAAAAGTCAACGGTGACGTGAAAATTATCGAAGAAAAAGTTTTCGACCCGGAAAAAGTTTATAAAAAAGCCCACTAGGCGCCAGCGTGACGCTGAACCCGATGAGCAAGAACTTTTATAGCGCTCAAACCATGTTGACGGCTTAAAAAGCCATTGCTATTTACCCCCCTCGCTAGAGGGTGGGTATTTTAAATTCAATTTAAGAAAGAAGACAATCCATGAGTGGTAACGTATTAAAGTTAGGAATTCCCAAAGGGAATTCCCAAAGGAAGTCTGGAAGAAGCAACGGTAAAACTTTTTGGCCGAGCCGGTTACAACATCCGCATTAAGAGCCGGTCCTATTTCCCTAGCATTGATGACGATGAAATCGAATGTATGCTGATCCGCGCCCAGGAAATAGCACGTTATGTGGCAGATGGGGTGCTGGATGCGGGGCTGACTGGCAAAGACTGGATTCTCGAGAATAGAGCTGATGTCGAAGAGATCGCACCTCTGGTTTATTCAAAGGTTTCCGCCGGGCCTGTACGCTGGGTGCTGGCTGTTCCAAACGATTCTACAATCCAATCCGTTAAAGATCTGCAAGGAAAGCGGATCGCTACCGAAGTGGTAAACCTGACCACAGACTGGCTGAAAGACAATGGAGTGACCGCCCATGTCGAATTTTCATGGGGCGCGACAGAAGTTAAAGCCCCAAAACTGGTGGATGCAATTGTTGAAGTCACCGAAACCGGGTCTTCCCTCAAGGCCAATAACCTGCGCATTGTGGATACCCTGATGGAATCGACCACTCGCTTCATCATGAACAAGGAAGCCAGCCAGGACAAATGGAAGAGGAATAAAGTGGACCGCCTTGTTTTGATGTTACAGGGAGCCATGGCCGCGATCGGTCGAGTGGGGCTGATGATGAATGCGCCGAAAAAAAATCTCGATACAATAATAAAAATTTTTCCACCAGGAAAAAAACCCACCATCTCCGAGCTGAGCGACAAGAGCTGGGTGGCCCTGAATGTGATTCTGGAAGAAAAACTGGTGCGGGATTTTGTTCCCGACCTTAAAAATGCCGGCGCTGAAGATATCGTTGAATATCCCTTGAACAAAATCATCCACTAACCGACCAGCAGCCGGCCCACTCCCGTGGGAGGGGACTAGCAAGAGCTTATTAAGCCGAGACAATTCTTTGCTCGCCACCCTCTAGCGAGGGAGGCAATGGGCAAGAACTCGATTGCGCCGAGAGGACTTTTTGCTCGCCAGAAAGAGCTACGGCACGTTGGCCCCACGCCTAGTGGGGGGGGACTCCTTTATGCAAGAAAACACAGAATCGGAAAAGCTGGAAGACTCGGACTCTTTAGATAATGAAGAAAATTTTCCCGATGTTGAGGCGGCGGCTCTACCAGAAAATTCTGAATCCGATTTACCTGAATCCGACCCCCAGTTTGAGGAACAAGGGGAAGAAGCATTGCCTCCGGAAGAGAAAAAAAAATCCGGGGCTGGAAAATTCTTTTTATTCCTGATCCTTATTCTGGCAGGCTCAGGGGGGTATTTATATTTCAACAATCTTATTCCATCTGAAATTTTAAATCTCGTTTTCCCAAAACAAGTTCCGCCCAAACCCTCGGCATTAGTAGCCGAAATACCCCCAACCCCTCTACCCATTGAGGAAGATGTTTTCAAGATGCCGGTTATCATTCCGGTGCCTCGTACCGTTCCCCCCACGCTTCCTGAAACCCAGGAAACGCATATCAGCGGCAGTCCTGTTGATTCCCTTCCACCAACCCGGATCTCCGGTAATAATTTTGATCAAATCCCAGAAACAAAACCAGTAGAGGAACCAAAAAAATCTTCGCAGGATACGGCAAGCGTTGCAGAACCTGAGACAATTGTTTCTCCCATTGTGGAACCCCCTGAAACCGTCGAACCTTCCGAACCCTTAGCGGAACGCAATGAATCCGTCCAGGCCTATCTCGACTTCATTGAATCTTCAGTCCAGAAGTTGGGGGAATTGATTAAGGAAGGTTTTACTCTGGGCTGGGATTATATGACAGAAAAACTTGGGTGAGTGAACCGGCCCTCTAGCGAAGGAGGCGAATAGCAATAGCCCGTAAGGCTGAGATAACTTTTGCTCGCGGGACGTGATATTTTTCCTAAGCTTTTACCCGTGTCGGGCATGAAGTCAAAGGTTGAATACCACGCGTGCCCCGCAGGGGTAAAAAGTGATTGCCCATTACCTCCGGGGGTTCACCGGCCCTCAAACGAACCTTAGGGGAAACTTTTTCGGGACCAGGCCAAACTCGTGGCAAAGGGACTGAAAATGCATGAGCCCTTCCATCTCTTCTTCCCCGAAATCGTAACGAATTTTATTCTTGAGATAATCCCGTAATAGAAACACCGGATGGCCAGTTTTATTTGCCTGGGCCTGCACAATCATATCGAGATTTTGCAGTCCTTCCTGTTTGGCGTCCAGCAGGGTTTGAATGATTCTACTTTCCACCTTAATGCCTTCCCGAACCGCGATCACGGCGTGAACAAAAGTTTTCCCCGTTCGCTTGAACCACTCTTCACTGAGGTCATAAATCGACACGCCTTCTTTGGAAATCCCCAAAGCCTGGTCACCAATGATCAATGCGGCATCGTGTTGGTTGAGCATCTTTTCCGGATCTGGATCCTGCCGAACTAGTTTGAGCCCCTGCGGAATTACATTTGAGTAAAGTATACGAAATAGCGCAATAGAGGTCCTTGACCGGTTATCCAGCGCTAACGAACGGATAGCATTAAGAGGAACTTTGGAGACAAGCAATACGGTTCCCACCTTGTTTCTGGAAGAAATAGAAACATTGGGTAGTAGCCGAAAACGGTCGGCCTGCTTTAAATATTCAATGGCTGGAATCATGGCCATGTCCAGCTTTCCACTGGACAATTGATCTGCCAACCGTGCCGGAGAATCGGTCTTGATCTCTAATCCTGCCCCTGAAGCCCGCTTCATCAATGGCTCCAAAAGAGGTTGTGAATTAATAAATTCGTGGATTCCTAGCAACAAAGAACAGGTCCCTTTCCAAAAAGAAAAAGGGATGGGGAAAACCCCATCCCTTTAATTTAAACTCTGTTTCGGTTACAGAAAGAATGGAGCCATCACCAAGGACACGATAGACATCAGCTTGATCAAAATGTTCATCGCTGGGCCAGAGGTATCTTTAAGCGGATCTCCAACCGTGTCTCCTACAACCGTAGCGTGGTGGGCGGGGGAACCTTTACCACCCAAAGCACCCGCTTCCACATATTTTTTTGCGTTATCCCAGGCACCGCCACCGTTGGACATGAACAGTGCCAGCAAAACACCGGTAAGCGTGGCACCCATCAGCATTCCACCAAGTGCTTCCGCACCGAGCAACCAGCCAACAATGATCGGAGAGAGGAAAGCCACGATACCCGGGGCGATCATTTCTTTCAAGGCCGCCTGAGTACAGATATCAATACAACGGGCGCTGTCGGGTTTGCCGGTACCTTCCATCAGCCCCGGAATCTCGCGGAACTGGCGGCGTATTTCTTCAACCATAATCATGGCTGCTTCACCCACCGAAGTCATGGTGAGAGCGGCTACATAAAAGGGAATCACCCCACCTATAAAGACACCAATGATCACCGTCGTTTTGGTAATATCAATCGAATCAATGTTTGCCGCCTGAGTAAAGGCCGCAAACAAGGCCAGCGCCGTCAGGGCCGCAGAACCAATGGCGAAACCTTTACCGATAGCGGCCGTGGTGTTACCCACCTGGTCCAGTCCATCAGTGATTTTGCGGGTTTCTTCTCCCAGTCCGGCCATTTCAGAGATTCCGCCGGCGTTATCAGCAATAGGTCCGTAGGCATCGACCGACATGGTGATTCCCACCGTGGCCAGCATACCCACTGCCGCAAGAGCTACCCCATAAAGGCCGGCAAATTCGGCGCTCACAAAAATCGTTAATGCAATGATCAGGACAGGCACAACAGTACTTTCCATGGCTATCGCAAGACCCGTGATCATTACTGTTGCAACACCTGTATTGCTTGCCTCTGCGATGCGGATAACCGGCTTACCGGCCGTGTAATACTCGGTAATCAGTCCAATACCGATGCCTGCCAGACAACCAAACAGCAGGGCGACAAAAATGCCTGAAGGCAAGCCCATAACCTTGATCAGGAAAAAAGAGGCAAACAACATGGCGCCGGCGCTGATAAAAGTACAATTGCGCAACGCGGCGGAAGGATCCATGCTTTCTAAAGCGCTCATGGCCCGGATTCCCAGGACAGATGCAACCAGGCCGATCATGGCTACCAGAATCGGCAAGGCCATGTATTCGAATTTCATGCTTGCCATTCCCGCTCCAAGGGCAATTGTGGCGATCATGGAACCACAATAGGATTCGAAAATATCCGCTCCCAGACCTGCGGTATCGCCCACACAGTCACCTACGTTGTCGGCAATAACCCCCGGGTTCCTGGGATCGTCTTCGGGAATTCCCGCTTCTATTTTACCCACCAGGTCGGAACCCACATCGGCGGTTTTGGTATAGATGCCTCCTCCCACACGTGCGAACAAAGCAATGGAACTGGCGCCCATGGCAAATCCGCTGATGACGCTGATCGAGTCTCCCCGGCCAAATAAGGTGAACAATCCTCCAACCCCGATCAAGCCCAGGCTAGCCACACAAAGGCCCATTACAGCACCCCCATTGAAGGCAATATTGAGGGCTTTTGCCTGGCCACGATCCAAAGCGGCCTGGGAAGTACGCACGCCAGAGGTGGTCGCCGCATTCATACCAAAGTATCCTGCAAGCATGGAGCACCCAGCCCCTGTTGCATAGGCAATCGCGGTCCACAAACCGATCCACAAACCTTTTTGTACGGAAATCAAAATCAACAGCAGGATGAACACTCCGCCCACAAAATAGCCAAGCACTTTATATTCCCTGGAAAGAAAAACCATCGCTCCTTCATGGATGGAATCGGCGATTTCAGTCATTTTTTCATTGCCCGCAGGTTCATCGTCAACACTTTCAAAAATTTTCCAGGCGATGATGAGTCCGAACAATCCAAATAAAACTGCCAAATAAACAAATTTCTGCGACGCATCAAAAGCGGCCATCACCAGATACAAGGTCATGGCAATGCCGATGAAGATCATTTCTCCTTTATGTTCCGATAACATTCTGTTCAATCCTCCGTTGATTTTGATCGTTTATTTAGTTCTTTGAGCGCCCCTTCTACTGTTTGCACCGCTTGTTCCATAACCTCGTTTAACAGACCTGAATCTTGTTCGTCAAATGGGGACAACACATAATCGACAATATCGTCTTTATCTTCGGGCCGGCCGATTCCCACACGAACCCGCGCAAATTCCCCGGTCCGTATGGATTGAATCGTTGATCGAATTCCCAGTTGCCCACCATCGCCCCCTTTGAACTTTTTTTTAATCCTGCCAAGGGGAAGGTCGATGTCGTCATGAATCACCAGCAATTGCTCTGGCGAAAGATTAAAAGCGGAAAGCAACGACTTGGCCGCTTTTCCGCTTTCATTCATATAAGTCATCGGTTTCGCTATAACAACTTCGAGCCCTTCCACTTCCCCCTTTCCAAACAAGGAGAAATATTTGTGGCGTTCCAGCCGAATGTTATATTTTTCGGCCAGGTTATCTACCACCCAAAACCCGGCGTTGTGCCGCGTCAGCTCGTAGCGTGGCCCGGGATTGCCCAGACCCAAAATCAAGAACACCTTTTATTTTAACCGTCTTCTTTATTCCCGGCAGTATCCGCCGGTTCTGTGGTAGCGGCTTCAGCTTCTTCGCCTTCTATGCCTTCCTCAACTTCTTCGCCTTCAGGTATCTCCTCTTTCACCTTTTCTTCGTGAATAGTCAACACCACATCAGTGGGGAGATTAACAATTGTCACATCTTCTCCCACCACAAGATCGGATACATGAATCACCTGATTGAGTTGCACCTCATCCATGGGAAACTCAATTTTTTCAGGGATATTCTTGGGAATACTCTCTATCTCCAGGTGGCGAATGATGTGGTTGACCACCCCGCCCTGTTTTTCACCTGGGGCAACGCCCACCAATAAAACAGGAACCTTGACCTTGATTTTTTTTGCTACATCGACTTCCAGGAAATCCGCGTGCAACCAACCCGACTTTAACGGATGGGTTTGATATTCCTTCAACACCACATTCCGGCTGGAGTCCCCTTCGATATTGAGTTCGATCAAAGCATTGCGACCATTTTCTTCAATGAGCTTTTTCAGTTCCTTGGGGTCAACAACCAGATTGAAATTGTCTTTTAAACCATACATCACCGCAGGCATGGCTTCATCGTTTCTAACATCCCGTGTGGCAGATTTGCCGGTTACTTTCCTTAATTTTCCCGCTAGAACTGACATTCTAAACTCCAATCCGTGTGATAAAGCTATGAGCGCTCCACATAAAATCTATAACGCATAAGCCTGATTTTTTATTCCTTGGTTGAGTCGAATAACGAACTGACCGAGGTTTCTTCGTGAATCCTTAAAATAGCTTCTCCCAGCAATGGCGCTATCGAAAGCACCTTGATCTTCGGGTTTTGACTCAACCCGTTTCCTAAAGGAATGGTGTCCGTCGTCACCACCGATTTGATCGGAGAGTTACTGATTCGCTCCAACGCAGGACCAGAAAGAACCGGGTGGGAACAACAGGCATGAACCTCTTTTGCGCCAGCCCCCAACAAAGCATCAGTCGCTTCCATGAGGGTTCCCGCAGTATCAATCATATCGTCCACAATAAACGCCACCTTGCCCTTTACGTCACCAATAATATTCATGGCTTTGGCTTCGTTGGCAATATCCCTGCGCTTATCGATAATAGCCAGAGAGGTTTTCAGCCTTTTGGCAAAAGCCCTGGCCCGTTCCACCCCTCCCGCATCGGGCGAAATAACAATCAAATTCGGCAATGCAAGTGTACGAATATAATCAATCAAAACATTCATGGCGAACAGATGGTCCACGGGAATATTGAAGAAACCCTGGATCTGTCCGGCATGCAGATCGACCGTCAATACCCGATCCGTTCCTGCCGTTTCCAGCAAATCAGCAATCAGTTTAGAGGTGATCGGCACCCTTGGCTCGCATTTGCGATCCTGACGCCCGTAACCATAATAGGGAATTACCGAGGTGATTCTTTTTGCTGATGACCGGCGCAAGGCATCGATCATGATCAGCAGTTCCATCACATTGGTATTGCCTGGAAAACAAGTTGGCTGAATAATAAAAACATCTCCGCCACGAACATTCTCTTCAATCCGCACATAAATCTCGTTGTCGGAGAAATCGCGGATCACGGTTTTGCCCAAAGGGATATCGAGATATTTACAAATATTCTCCGCCAAAAGCGGATTAGCCCGACCGGAAAAAATAAGCATACGCCCGTTATCGCTGGAATACATATCCTAAAAAATTCCTTGCAAAATTCTGGCTGGGGCGGGAGGACTCGAACCTCCGAATGCAGGAATCAAAATCCTGTGTCTTAGCCACTTGACGACGCCCCAAAGTATAAAAATTCAATTCGCGCCCAACTGACTTCTCGACGCAGTAAGTTCTTGCTATCTGCCCCGTGATATTCTTCCCGGGCTTTAGTGCCCCAAAGGGGTACACGGCTAGCAGGCTAACATTTCCTCAGGATATAATTCAGATAAGCTGACAATGCTCTCAGCTAAAAACAGCCTGAATTTCCCACCCTCCAACCGGGCGTACGCAGTTTTCGCTGTTTCGAGATTGTCAAAAAGACCAAAGACAGTGGAGCCGCTTCCTGAAAGGAGTGCCCCCTTTGCGCCGAAAGCAAGGATCTGCTTTTTTATCGCAAAAATCTCCGGATACTCTTGAAATACAACAGGTTCCAGATCATTGACCCAGGCCGCCCCCAATTGGGCAAACTCCGACTGCAAGAGAAAATTTTTCAAAATGCTAATATTATTTTCCTGCTTTGTCAACTTCAATTTTAGATTTCCATACACCCAGGCCGTGGACAGGGCAAAACCAGGATAAACCATTAGAATATAAAACTTAATGGAACTATTTACCGGTTCTAGGATTTCCCCCTTGCTCCTGCCTATGGCACAGGGGGAAAGAAGGAAAAAAGGCACATCCGAACCCAATTCGGAAGCCATCAAAATCAGATCCTCCCGCTTTAATTTCAAGCCCCATAAGAAGTTGAGTCCTAACAAAATTCCGGCGGCATTGCCACTGCCCCCTCCTAATCCGGCCCCATGGGGAATATTTTTTTTTAAATGGATTCTTGCCCCCTTGCACCGATCAGGAAAACGGGTTTGCAACAAACGGGCGGCCTTGATGGCCAGATTTCCTTCATCATTAGGAATATCCGGCTGGTTACAGATCAGTTCCAACCCGTCCGCGAGGCATTCTATTTTGATCTCATCGCACCAATTCACCATTTGGAATAAAGTTTCGAGTTCATGAAAACCGTCTTCACGCTTGCCAAGCATATGGAGTCCCAGATTTACTTTGGCAGGTGTTTTAAAAGCAATGGTGGCAGGTGTCATTGTATTTTCAAGGAAGAAGGTCCCAAGAATTGAAACGTATCCGGCGGTAGCTCCTGGTTGATAACAGGATTTTTATACTTTACCCGAATGGTTTCCTGTTGTTCAGGAAATGACAATGTCACCAGATGAGGAAAATCGTGATCCCCAACTTTGGCGTATTCCTGCCATTTAACTGAATAGATAATATGCTCCCCCAGTTTTCGGGTCATCTCAAAAGGAAGCAAAGTCATGGCGGAAAACAGAATCGTTACACTACCCCCCCGCTGGATATCGGTTAACTGCAGTATGTATTGCGTCCGATCTGAATTCAAGCGCGAATCCAAAACCTTAAGAAACTCGAGCCTTGGAATATGACCGGTAAAAACTCGAAGATGCTCGCGAAAGTCCAACCCTGTTCCCAGCATTTTCTCCATCAGGGATTCTACTTCCGGCCCGGAATAATACCTGCCATTAGCCGGATTAAAAAATACAGTCCTACCCTTATGATAAGTAAAAACCCCCATGGCCTGGCCAAACAAACCATAGGTATCCACTCGGATAGACCGGTTATTTTGAATTATTAGTGTTTGGCGAAATGTTTGCTTTAGCTTTTGGCTCAGAAATGTGGTGCGGGCAAAAGATTTGAGGTTTTTGATTTCCCCAGCCCGGTCTTTCAGCCTTTTTAAAATGTAACCGGTGGTAATGGAATCTTTTAATAAATGTGGAGCAACCGGTTCAACGCGGGGCTGACAACCCACAAACATCAAAATAAAAACGAGGAGCAATGGATGGCGGTTTGCCACGCTTGGTAACAGGTAGGAATTCAACGGGTCTTATTAATAGTTCTGTTGCAAAAAGTTGCGCACTTTTTCGATTTTATTCTTAAGCGTTTGCGGATCCGGATATTCTCCACCCAAATCGCCTTTTGGGTTTACCGTGAGAAACAGGCTGTTTTTCCATGCCCCGCTGGCCTCATCATAATTTTTCAGGGAGAACAAAATATCTCCAAGATGGTCATAAAGAACCGGGTCTGGATCGGTATAGATCATGGCCTTCTGAATTTGCGTTAAAGCTTTTTCCGACTCACCCTTTTTGAAATATATCCAACCCAGACTATCGAGGAAATAGCCATTGCGGGGCTGGGTCGTCAGGGCTTTCTTCAAATGCACGAGGGCCTGGTCAAGATCATGCCCTTCCAGCGCGTACATATACCCTAAAAAATTATGCGCGTTGGAATGCAAGGGATTTAACTCAATCGCCAACCTCATATTTTCCATGGCCCCTTTGTAATCTCCTGCCTTTTCCATCAAGGCACCCAACTCAAAATAGTAGGAATCTTTTTGAGGGTTCAAGGCCAAGGCTTTGCCCATGTATTCAATCGCCTTGGCATTTTCATTTTGGGCCATATAGGCCAGCGCCAGCGAGTGATGAAGCTGGTCGTTGTCAGGTTGCATTTCGACAGCTTTAATGAGCAGGATCACCGGTTTTTTTGTCTTTTTCATTAAGCTATAGAGCCGTGCCGTATAAAGGATAATGTCTATAGATTCCGGCTCCAGCTTCCTGAGTTTTTCAAACTCCTTTACGGCTATATCCAGACGGCCGTGGATTTCATAAATCCGGGCCATGAGGACATGCGGA
>JYMV01024859.1_pt2 | contig 13095 bp, 8 predicted proteins | sample 338911 | NCBI WGS metagenome assembly JYMV01 (sample SAMN03354496, study PRJNA234377) | hydrothermal vent metagenome | biome: Deep sea; feature: Hydrothermal plumes at the Eastern Lau Spreading Center, Western Pacific Ocean; material: Seawater | place: Tonga | collected 2009 | depth 2000 m m | reverse complement strand
ATATTCTATTTTTTAGTGACAACCCTAGATCCCCCCGAGAATGTTGGCGTAGTGTAGGATCTCCCTTTAATATCGTCCATAAATCTTCGATATGAGAATCATCCCCCCTAAAATCCCAAAAAACGGTATACGAACCTATTCTATTTTTTTTATACTGTATTTCGTTTTTTTCAAGAAGAGTTTTATATAAAATGGTATTGGAAGATTCGCTGAGAACTTTATGGTTTGTCTTCTGAACCAAGTATCTATTTTCGTAGTGAAAAATAAATTGCCCTTCATTTTCAGTTGATATAATAGCGAAAGGTTGCAGCTTTGATAAATCAGGATCTGGAAGTGCATTATAATAAAATCCTGGACCACTAGAAACAACTACTGGTTTCTGGTCAATTAGGTGGGCCCTGTTCGCCATCCAATATGAAGTGAAAGCTAACTCAATACCTTCAGAGTTTAAAAATTGTTTTACCTCCCTAAGGTCCAATTTCTTTTCGACTGGAATTAATCCAGCCATAATTCCGCTATCTCTATAAAACCTATAATTATTCAAACTATAAAAGACAACCCAAAGAGTTATCAAAGCTATAAACGCAAATAAAGAACTATCTTTAACACGAAGTAAATAAATAGCGACCCAAACAACTGCTACAGAAAAAATAGGATATACATATCTCACTGTTATCGACCCGTTTTCTGGCAGTATATTGGCCAAACAAACTAAAATTGGCAGAATAATGAAAATTAAAATAGGATCAAAACGGCAACCTTTAAGTTTAAAAACATTTTTCCAGGTGTTCCAATAGGTTTTTAAAATAGAATACCCGGCAACTAGAAACAGTCCCAGCATTGCAAAAGTTAAGATGCCTATAGCAGGAAACAGTGGGTCATTTTGAGAGTCCAATAATATTCCCATCAAGAAGGGATCCTTATTGGGGTCCGAAAATATTTCCTTTAATGGAACGTATACACCTAGAACATCTGGAATTCGCTCTAATACTATAACTTTAACATGTTCAAATAATCGAAACAGACCGAGGTTCATATCAAATCCCTGTCCTCCACTTGTAATCTCACCGGTCACAATCGCAACAATGCGAGGCAAAAGACCCACCATTAAACCGGAAAAACCATACGCCATTAGGATCTTGGTTCTGTTGTCAATGCTTTGTGCTAAAGTTCTAGCTTTTTGAAAAACTCCGGGCAAGTCTTGCCGATATAGTAAAAGACGAACCACAATAAGGACAAGAACTTGTGCTACAGGTTTATGAAACTTTTTAATTTGAAAAATAGAGGTGTCGAATATATCGATAGCAAACCCACCCCAGACATACGCAAAACCAGTTGCAAGCAAAAAAGAAATTATGACAAGGTCTAAAATACGAATGAAACGCAACTTTCTGCTGTCTAAATTTTTCCACCAAAATGTAATTTTTGATAGTTTGAAATGTAGACGAACTTCTTCCCACCATGTGGAGGTTAGTATGAAAATAAATAAAATTGTTGCGACATAAATAATAGAATATGTATAAGCGTAGATTGATAAGCCCAGAGTAAAAAAAAGAAAAAATACCTTTAAGGCAAGTTTATTGCTAGAAGAATAACATTCAAGAAAAAGTACCAGACTCAAACTACCTAAAAATAGAATGACCGCATTAGACCAGTTATGCGTAGCAATAAAAGACATAACAGGAGAACAAAATACCATTAGCAAGCCAACCAAAAAAGGCGCCTTCGGATTAATCCTCCCTGAAATCCAACAGGTTCCCCATGTATGGACAGCATAAAATAAAATAGCGGGTAATTTATAGGCTAAGGCAGTGTTACCAATAAGCCAAAAAAATGGAATGGCGAAAAGACCATGAAGGATTCCATGATATGAAAAGTGTGCGGAAGATGGGTAGTAGAAAGTAAAGGGGCTTCCCTTCATTAAGTTTAGAGTAAAGCCAGCTTGTGCAACCTCATCAAATTGCATAAAAAAATCTGCATTTAACAAAATTGGATAGTTAAGGATTAATAATGCAGCGGTAATTAAAACAAGAGCTAAGAGATGAGTTATTATTTTCTGACCAACCATGTCACAGCTTTTCCTTTGCTAATAAATTATTTGTAGATGACGGTATTTTCCCAAATCCATGACATGCGCTCCGAATAAGTTTCTCAGAGTAGACTGCTTCACTAGCACCAAAAAAATTCATGGATAAATGGATAAAGAGATGGCAATATCCCTTAAGATCTTTAAATTAAGGTTGATAAACAACCTTAAGGAAAGGGGTCTAGCGCTGCCTATTGTACTTGTTCTAAATTGGGATTTCTAGTTTTTAAAAATTAGAAAGTCTAAGCAAATTTTTCTAGAAGCATTTTAATAGCAACATTGGAAGTTATCTTTTATTAAGCCCTGTCGACCGCCGGAAGGATTTATTTAAATAAGTTGGTTTCTGGAGCAAAAAAACAAAACCGCGACCTTTCAGAGAACAAAAATAATAAATTCATGCGATTTTCTTAACATCTCATTTAAAACTCGGATGCTCAATGAATTCTATTTTCTGGAGAATATAATGTCTAAACCAAGTCATCACATTTTTATATGCACCAATCAACGACCCGCTGGTGACCCCCCAGAGGTTCCTGTCGAGAAAACAACGCCATAGCTCTTATGGGGAAATGGGCATGGCGATTGAACAAAAAGATCTTCTTGGTCAAATATTAATCACTAATACCTCTTTCATGGGACCCTGCTCAATGGGACCGGTCATGGTAGTTTATCCGGATGGTGCCTGGTAGAACAAAGCTCTTGAGGATGTTGAAGAAATTCTTGATCAACACATCGGCCAGGGGGAAAAGTCGACCGACTAGAAATGCCCGAAGAACTTTGGGGGTAATGAGGACTACACTCTAGAGGGCAAAAGAAAAATAAACTTTTTAAAAGTTAAATATTTTGACCTCGTATTTTTTTCATTCCTTATGGAATCTCTCTCTTCCTGTTCGCTTCTATTCGCGTAGTAATTTTACTCCAAAGCTCTTTTCTTCCTCTACTGCTTTTACTTGAGTAAGCAAGAAGTCTATCTTCACCTCCATCAAAATAAGCAGCATTTAGTTTGCTCACCTGCTTTTTGACTTCCGACTGAGACAGTTTATCTGTTTTCGTTCCAACAAGTAAATATTCAACCCCACAACTCTCAAGCCATTGCTGCAAATTAAGGTCCAAGGGAGATGGGCTTCGCCTTAAATCAATAATAAAAATAACCACCAAAAGGGTTTCCCGTTTAAGAAAATAGTCTTCAATCATTTTTTTCCAACGTTTTTGAACTGATTGAGGAACCTTAGCAAACCCATATCCCGGAAGATCCGCAAAGATAAAGTCATTATTTATCTTAAAAAAATTAATCTCTTGAGTCTTACCAGGAGTCTGGCTAGTCTTGACAAGTTTTTTTCTATTTAGAAGAGAATTAATTAAAGAAGACTTCCCAACATTTGAACGACCAACAAATGCTAACTCCGGGCACGCAGAGTCTGGATATTGCTTGTAAGAAACTGCCCCGTTAAGAAATTCAGCAGAAGTTATTTTCACAACTAAAGTTTTTTTAAGATAGCAGATCTAAAAATCTAAGAAAAACCCCGACCATAAAACTGAGAGTAGACACATATACTCACGGCTTAAACTTATTAATAACCAACCCAGAAAGTAGTTTTGGGTAAAAGAAGGTGGCTTTTTGAGGTAAACGAATCCCTTTTTCAGCTAGATTTCTAACTTGATTCACTGGAGTTGGGTTTATAAAAAATGCAAGGTCAAACTCACTTGAATTAACTCGATCTAGTGCTTCTACCATGTCGACTTTATAAGTCACATACTTCTGATCATTAGATTGTTTTGTATCTATATTTAAAATATTTTTAAGAATCATGGTATGTAGTTGGACTACATCTAAAGTCTTTAGTTCTTCTGACTCACCAACTTCAAGCAATGAAAGTATATTCGACTTTTCTTTAACTCTAACAAAGCAACCTCGTCCCTGCCCAAAGCAAATAAAGAAAGCCACGCTATCTTCACCAACAGAATCTAGAGCCTTTCGAATTTTATTTTCATCTACTCCTTTATCTAGAGGCTCTACAAAAAAATATTTCTTCAATTGATCTATAAAAATAGTCTCATCGAAAGGTGCTGGGCTTTTTATAAGCCTATGAATGGGGTACACTGCCAATGACTGTGCATCCAAATTAGTCAGAAACATCATGACATGGCCCGAATCACCTACTTCATTTTTATTTTCCTTATAATAGTTTAACGCCGTTTCATATCGATGGTGTCCATCAGCAATAAAAATCTTTTTGTCATAAAACTGCCCAATGATAAATGCTTGTTTTTCATCATCATCAATTCGCCATGCTTTGTTCAAAACTCCATTTTCTTCAATCACGGCAAACGGATTTTCTTTCATAGTCTGATTCAAACTTGTGTCTACCACTCCTGACGGGTCGGAAAACAAACCGAAAATAGGACTAAAGTTTGCCCGACACGCCTTAAGCAAATTCATACGATCTTGTTTTGCTTTTGCCAAAGTAAATTCATGGGGGCAAATATTTCCTGAATCAAAATCTTCTAAACGTACCCGAGCAAAAAAACCAACCCGACAAACTGATTCACCTTCACACACATACTCCTGACTATAAACATAAAAACCGAGCTTCTGGTCTTCAACCAAAATTCCATCTTCAATCCACTTTACGAATGTTGCAGAAGAACGTGTGTATCGATTGTCGTTTTCATCGTCCTCTGAATACTGCTTTTCTAGAATTAAACGAACCACGTTATAGGGGTTTTTTTTATAAAGCGTATCTTGTTCTTTGGATGAAATCACATCATAAGGAGGGGCGATTACTTGATCTATCGGACCCGTCTTTTTCTGATTAAACAATAAACCTCTAAAAGGAGTAATATCTACCATGGCATTATTAGATGAAAAAAGCGTTAGGATTAAAAGATACAAACTGACTTGTCGATCAAAAGCTCTACCCTAGATTATATCAATTTTTTTATTTTATAAGCTAGATTGACTTAATAGATTGAGCATGCACTATCCCAAATATTTTCAAATCATTAGTGAGAAAAAGCGCTATCACAGTAAGATCCTATTCTTAAAAAATAATTCATTAGGGAGTTTAAAAATATAAAGTTTTTCTGGATCGATGATTAGGCTGATTTATAATATAATTTAGTTTTTGATCGGTGATATTATTCATATAGGGTATCGCTTACCTGTTGATCGAAATATTATCGTCATTCAGGTCAATGGCTTTCCACCACTGAATAGTCTTATCGAGCCCCACATCAAGACTAAACTTTGGACTCCATCCTACTTCTTTCCTTAATTTATTTATATCAGCAACTAACCTGATTGGATCACCTAAGCGTGATGGGATTGAACCTAATCTTATCAGTTCAGGATAGCCGACTTTTTCTCCTATAGTTTCTATAATATTTTTCAGCATGCTACTTTCACCTGATCCGATATTTACAATACCTGTTACCTCAGTACATAGTAGAGCCACAAACCCAGATGCAACATCCTCAACATAGAGCAAATCCCGGTACTGTTCACCGTGAGTGCACTCGGCGACCTTTTTACTTAATAAAGAATTAATCACAGAGGGAATCAAACGAACTGGGTGTTCATAAGGCCCGTAAACGAAAAAAATTCGCCCCCAACAGAGGCTCAACTTGTATTTTTTACAGAAAGTATTAGCTTTTAATTGAAGCTCATTTTTACAATTCCCGTACAATGTGGCTGGTTTTGTCCGTGTTTTTATTTCCGAACAGATTTGTTCGTTCCATTCATATTCAGCACATGTTCCAGCAATAACAATTCGCCTCCCACCATGCATCTGAAAGGTTTTTAGTAATTCAAGACTAGCTTGGACCCATTTTTTATTTTCTAAATCGTCCCAAAAGCTCCCTGGTTCAGTAGTCCATGCAAAGTGTAACAAATGGGTTGGCCGAATATCAGCGAAAAGTTTTTTAGTTTGAGAGTAGCTTTTAAGGTCGGCTTGATGCCAATTAACACCACTAATAATTGGATTCTTTTTTTTTAATGAAACCGCATGTACTTCATGGCCCGCTTTCAAAAGCAAAGGCAGTGAATGTCTTCCAATGAATCCAGAAGCTCCTGTTACGAGCGTCTTTATCATAATTTAAAGTCAGGATAGTTTTGATCCTTTAAGGAAATAATCAGATTCTTAGATGGCCAGTCAATTCTAAAAGATGGATCATCCCATCGAAAACCATCTGCGTGGCTTGGTGAATAAAACTGAGACATTTGATAGATGACTTCTACATTATCTGTCAATGTCTGAAAACCGTGTGCAAACCCTTCGGGCACATAAACCATTTTTCTATTTTCTGCTGATATTTCTATTGAAGTCCATTCTTTGAAAGTTGATGAATCATAACGTAAATCTACAATTACGTCATAGATAAAGCCTCGGGAACATCGGACAAGTTTTGCTTCAGCATAGGGTTTTTTTTGATAGTGCATTCCCCGTAAAGTATTTTTTTTTGTATTTAGAGATATGCTGCACTGTGAGACATTTCCATTGAGTCCGTGGTTTTCAAAATCTCTACAACAAAAAGTACGCGCAAATGCTCCTCTTTCATCTATTAACATTTCAGGTTCTATAATAAACGCGCCTTGTAATTTGGTTTCTTTAAAAATCATGGTTCCACTTTTATTTTTGGAATTGGTGTGACAAATCTACCTCCCCATTGAACAATGTGCTTCATTTGTTCCATGATCTCATTTTTAATATTCCAAGGTAAAATGAGAAGATAGTCTGGTTTTGTCTTTTTAATTTTTTCTGGATGAAAAATAGGGATGTGGGTGCCAGGGAGAAAACATCCCTGTTTATGTGGGTTAATGTCAACGGTATAATCAATAAACTCAGTTCCAATTTTACAATAATTCAGAAGTGTATTCCCTTTTGCTGGAGCACCATAGGCTACTATAGACTTACCTGCTTGTTTCGTTTGAGTAATAAATTGACGAAGTTGGTCTTTTGTTTCTTCCACTTTCCTGAAGAAGTTGTGGTAAGAATCCAGCTTGTCTAACGCATGTTTTTTTTCCCTTAGCTTAACTCGTGAAACATTTTCACTAATGTGATTATCTAAGTTTTCCTGATGTCGAATATATATTCGGAAGGAACCGCCGTGAGTTTTCAGCTCTTCAATGTCAAACAACTTCAGCCCATGATGAGCAAATATTTTTTCTACTGTTAAACATGAAAAATAAGAAAAATGCTCATGGTAAATCGTATCAAACTGGTTTTGCTCAATTAACTGAAAGAGCGACGGAAATTCCAAGGTGATTACTCCGTTAGGTTTTAGTAGGATTTTTAGGCCGGCAACAAAATCATTTAGATTAGGGACGTGAGCCAGAACATTATTGCAAATCAAGAGGTCTGCTTGTTTGTTACTTTTTGCTAGTTCTAGGGCAAGGCTAGAATTAAAAAAACTTTTTACTGTTGGTATTCCGAAGGACTCTGCAACTCGTGCAACATTACCTGCGGGTTCAATTCCTAAAACGTGAAAGTTTTTTTCCTTAAAATTTTTAAGAAGGTAACCATCATTGCTAGCAATTTCTATTATCTGCTTATTGCAATCGAGATTCAGCCGAGAAACCACTTGATTAGAGTATTCTTTACAATGCTTGAGCCATGTTTTGGAATATGACGAAAAATATGCATAGTTGTTAAAAATATTTTTTGGACTTTCATGTTCTTCAAGCTGAACAAGGAGGCATTTTTCACAAATATAAACATGCAATGGGTAGAATGGTTCTTTGATTTGCAGTTGGCTTTTATCCAAAAAAGAATTTGCAAGAGGGGACATCCCTAAATTGCAAAAGGATATCAACATTGAACTGCAGAAACGACAGGTTGGAGAATTCAACGTGGATCCGTGTTTTGACATATTGAAGTTTGAGTTCGGGTAAAACTTGAAGTGTTATTTTTTGACATTAAGTCAATTATTTCTAGGTGGGAATGACACCAAGAATTTATTGCTTATAGTGAATCCACTCTAATTTATTTGGTGTAGTGAAAGAGACTATAAGGTTTTACTTCAGTTGAAATAATTGTTCTTTATTTTAGCTATTTTATAGGTGTAAAATCAACTCTTTGGATAGATTGTGTTTTTTTGGAGTAAAAAAGCGAACATGAAGAGAACTAAAAAAATAAACCGGTCCATGGGGCTATCTCAGGATAATATTTTACGAAAATTGTTTCGAATCGTTAATTATAGTTTAGAACTTCTTCTTGTTAGGTTATATAACAAATCTTTCCTAGGTTCCAACGATATTGCGGCGCAATTTCACTCGCTTTATTACTCTTCTCCTGAAAGAACTTGGAATAATACTCGTTGGATGGGATATCGGACAATGCGATGTCCATTAGATCTTTGGGTATATCAAGAAATCCTATATGAAATAAAACCAGATGTTGTCATAGAAACAGGAACGAATGAAGGTGGGGGGGCTCATTTTTTAGCTTCAATAATGGACGTGATTGGAAAAGGAAGAGTTATTGGAGTGGATATTGAAGAAGTGGATAATCGGGCAGATCATAAAAGGATTACATATGTTAAAGGTTCATCTATCAGCAATGATATTGTTAAGAAAGTTTCGGAAATGATAGATGTTGGCCAAGTTGTGTTAGTTATTCTTGATTCGGATCACAATATGCCACACGTACTAGAGGAGATGAAAATATATAGCAAGTTTGTAACTAAGGGAAGCTATATGATTGTGGAAGATTCAAATGTCAACGGTCACCCTATCATGCCTAACTGGGGTCCAGGACCTTTCGAAGCTATTCAGAGATTTTTAGAAGAGAATAATTCTTTTGAGGTTGACAAAAATCGAGAAAAATTTTATTTAAGTTTTAATCCTGATGGGTACCTAAAAAAAAGAACTGATTAAATGTTTTGTGCCACTCGCAGGATCGTTGTCATATGCAAATATTTAATAACAAACGAATCCAACTAATAAAGTTTAGCTCTTTTCACTGTTGAGGATTCCAGGCGGCGGGTGGAGGTTGCCTGTTAAACAATTTTGAAATTCCAGAATGGTAAAAGAGCCAACCAACTCTGCCTGGGAAAACAGAAAAGTCTAGAAACTTTACATGATAATAGGCTCTTTTGAGCATCCAAAGAGCACGCGAGAAAAAGAAAACCAATGGGAAGTGAGGTTGCTCTTCGGTAAACGGTTTTGCATATTTTAACAGATATCTAAAAAGCCTCTTTGGAGGCCTAAAAACGGTTAGTAGATAGACCATGCAGTTGGCGAGAGTAGGCGCTGCAATAAGGTAGCTTGTTTTAATATCTTTAATGTCAACACCTCGTTGCATAAGATCATTTGCTAATTCTGTATTTGGAATTGCTCTAAGTGCAAAAACATTTAGGTTGAATGGTCGTTTCATACTGTATAGCAAATTCAGCGTATCGGCGATATCTTCTCTGGTTTCCACTGGATTATCTACAATTAAGTCATAGTCTGGGGGAATCATATATTCTTTATATTCTGCCAAAATAGATGTGGCATGCGGGATGAGTCCTGGTTTGTTTGGCCTATCATAAAATTCGAGGACTTGATCACTACCACTTTGTATACCCATTCGTACGCGTTTCATCCCACCCCATACAAGTATCTCGATTTTTTCTTTTTTAACAAAGCTTGGGATGACTCCTACAACGAAAAAAGGGATATTAATTTCTGCTTTCCATTTTTCTGCAAACTCTTTCAAGGTAACCTTTGGAATTGCCATAAAACTATCATCCTGGAAGGAAACGGAAGAAAAGTGAGGGTGTTTTTTTAAAACATCTTTAACTTCAGCAATTATATAATCAACGGAGGGATGTCTGAGTTTGCGATAGTTTTTGTCATTCTCAATAAATTTTGTGTTTGCGCAAAAGCTACATTTGTATGGACACCCAATCGACCAAATGGTCATATAAGTATTGCCCAACCCATATGAGGATAAATAATCATTGGTGTTTTGAGGGATAAATCCTTTGCCATGTTTGAAGATGAGTTCATTGTCGGCATATAATAAAAAAGGGAATTGATCCATCTCTTCCGAAGTATGAAGAGGCAAAAAATCATTTCTTATGACCGTCCCATTATGATTAAACCAAAAGTTTTTTGTTGAGGTGTAGTCACCTCTTTCTTCAAAAGAAGATAAAAATAATTTAAAGGCGGTTTCTCCCTCTCCAACACAAATTGCATCAGGATACTCAATGGCGTCCTCAGGGTGAACAATCGGGTGGATACCACCCCAAATTATATATGTTTTTGGATTAATTTTTTTTGTTAGCTGGATTATCTCTTTTGTAAGGTCTGAGTAAGCCGTCATTGAGGAAAAACAAACTAGATCTGATTTTGCAAAGTGAGATGCTATGCTATCCAAGTCGGCGTCTGAGTAAACGCGATCATGCTCCCCAGGTTTGAATAAAAACCTTAATGGATTATACGCATTCGTAAGTGGCAAATAGCAAACTTCAGTAGATGGGTGAATAGATCTCGCAAACGATGCCATCTTTCTAAACCCCAAAGCTGTTATTCCGTCCTCGATAGATACAAAGCTAATTTTCATTTTTTATCGATTTTTAGTTCCATCCAAGTGGAGTTATTTATTTACAGACAATAAGCACAATTGTTTGAATTAGAGATAAGTGTTCAACTATATAGCAAGGGAATTAAAACCTAACTTATATCTAAATTTTATTCAATTCTTAAAAACAGTGGCTAGCATAACACTTATAGCTGCATTATGTTGTAATGTGATTTTTGTCTCTATATTATCTAAAATTATTCAAAAAAAAATAAAGTTCTTTATTTTTCTTTTTTAGTTTTTTTCGTTGTTATTTGCACATATTAGCTAATAGAAAGTTTTGAAATGACTATATCCTCTCTTTTTATTCGCCATCTAGCTTTAATTACCGCCATTTTTTTAGTTTCTATATTAATTCGCTACCCATTACTTATTAATAGCGATCATTTGTTTACATCGGATGATGGAATGATGGCGAATACCATATTACGTCTTTTGGCCGGTAACTCAATTGTTTTTTATTATGATTCTATTAAATATATGGGGCTTACTTTTGGATTAGTTTCTGTTCCGTTTATGTGGATTTTAGGAATTAAGACAGTGGCATATCAGCTGCCGGCAACTTTATTTTACTCTTTGTATGTGTGGACTAACTATCTTTTAGCTAAATTTTTAGTGCCTCGTACGGCCCTGTTGTTATTGGTGTTAATGTTAATTCCCCCACCCACTATTGTTACCATGTCTACGCATAATTGGCCTCATATTCCTGCCGCTTTTTTTGGTAATGTGATATTTCTTTTGTTTATTCAAGCAAAAATATCAAAAAATAATCAAGAGATGGTTGTTTTTTTTCTATTCCTTTCGATGGGGCTAGCGATTTACACCTATACATTTTCATTAATTTATATTTCGGTTGTTGCCCTTCTTTATTTGTTGTCTCATCCTAAATGGAACCAGTTTCGTGAAGAAATTTCACTGTCGACGTTTGTTAGTTTTTTCAAAAGAAAAGGAAGTAGGGCACAAAGGATCTGCCGTTTTTTAGATATTCTGATTTTTATATTTTCTTTCGTGATTGTATTTTCATATATTTTTGGAGGGTTCGCAATAGATATAGGGAGTACTTCAATTTTTCAGGTAAAGAATTTTCACAAACCAGTATTCCAATTAGCTGGAATCCTCTTTTTACGAATTGCAATTTATAGAAAAGATTTAGTTTTCTTTTTTAAGAACATTAATTCTCTGATATTTGAGAAGATTTCTGTCCGGATGTGGCGTTTAGTACGCTTAGGAACGTTTGGGTTTTGTTTGGGTTTGTCACCCCGCATAGCAAGTATTTTGATTGGTGAAACTTCCCGAGGAGGGCAGGGGTTTGACACAGATATCTTGCCAACGGAGTTGGGCATGCATTTCTGGGATTTGATTTCGCGTGCCGGTCCACAGCTTTTTGGCTTGGATGTATTTCGAAACTTAATAGTAGATTCCGAATTTTCTTATACAATTATTTTCTGGGTTTTATTTTTTTTAATGGTGACATTATTTCTTTCGTCAGGATTCTCTTTTTTCCTCAATAACTGGATCTCAGTTAAGAAAATATTGGGCTTAAAAGCTATAAGCTTTCAAGTTCATCACATATTTATCTTGTTACCTGTTTTTGTTTGTGCGGCAAATATCATTGTCGAAAATGGTTCGCAACCCCGCTATTTATTTCCCCTTTTTGGCACTTGTGTTCTTTGGATAGGGTGGCTATTGTCAAAACTTCAGGAAAAAACTAAATGGTTTTCCGTTTTTATAGTAATTCTTTGGGTGGTGTTTTATTCCGCAGAAAATTATCAATCTCAAAAGCATTCAGGTTTGATTGATGGAGTAACCCCTGTCAAGCTTAAAAAACTTTATATTTATGACTTGATCAGATTTTTAGAATCGAAGTCCATCAATGTCGCATACTCTGATTATGGAACCTCTCAGATAGGGACTTTTTTAAGCGCAGGAAAAATAAATATAAGTGAATATACTAATAATCCATGGGCGACGACCCAAAAAGAAAAATCGATGGGTAGTAATAACTTTGCAGTCATAGCTAGCGGGGATTTTGCTGCATCTTACAGTAATTTTTTAAGAGATAGCAATATACAATTCAAGCTTAAAAAAATTGAAACATATAAAGTTTTTTGGAATTTTTCGGGTGATGCCACAGAAATAAATAAACTCAGATCTCTAATAGTTGATAGTCCAACAACTTGAGTGAGGGAAGAAGCATTATTTGGATGGCCGGTTTCTATACTTTATGATTTGTAGGATGATCATTAAGAATGGTGTTTAGCCAGTCAACAACAAAGATGGGTCTTGCAATTCCGTCTTTATAGACCCGTGCCATATATGCGGAGAGAAAAGTTACCGCTGCGATCAAAAACATTGTGTTTAAAATATAAATTAATGGAAGAGGTGCTTTCTCTGGAGTCAAAAAATATACAAATAACACAAGAAAATTGCTTAGCAGTAAAGGAA
>JYMV01016063.1_pt1 | contig 13095 bp, 7 predicted proteins | sample 338911 | NCBI WGS metagenome assembly JYMV01 (sample SAMN03354496, study PRJNA234377) | hydrothermal vent metagenome | biome: Deep sea; feature: Hydrothermal plumes at the Eastern Lau Spreading Center, Western Pacific Ocean; material: Seawater | place: Tonga | collected 2009 | depth 2000 m m | reverse complement strand
AAACGGATGTTTGGGTGGGGCTGAAAAAGCCGGTGAAGCGGTCGAGATCGATGTCGAGAAATTGCATCGAATCCTGACCGCAAAATGGGCTGAAAAACCGCCATCCGAGGGTGTGGGAAAAACCCCCCCGGGCAACGAAAAACCGGATGAGAACATCTACATCGACGGGCATCTTTCACATCACCTCCCAGTAGATGCAATCATCGTCTTGCGCTGTCGTCCTGAGGTGCTTTGTGAGCGTATGCGCGGGCGCGGCTGGCCAAGCGCTAAAATCACCGATAATGCCGAGTGGGAAATGCTCGGTGGGCCGTGGTTGGAATTAGATGAAAACTCCCCGCCAATCCTCGAGATTGATACCACTATCGCATCAGCGGCGGCGGTGGCATCCCAGGCCATGGACTGGGTCGGGGCCGATTTTGTTCCGAAATTCCCGGCCGAACGGGCCGATTGGATTCGTTGACGGCGGGATTTCCAGGATGTGAAAATTGCTCATCTGCTAATCAACCAGCCGCAATCGTTTACCACCCTAGCCGTACCCAGCGGGCTACATGGCACTCGAGAAATTGCGGGCGGTGTGGGAGCGTAAGGTCTTCGGTTTTGCTGGAAAGATGACTTGGTTATCACCGACGTTGGTCACCTTGGTGACCTTGCCGGTGGGAATTTTCGCAGCGTGGTTGATGGCTTCAGCCGGCTCCGATAAAACTGGTGGCTGGATTCTGTTGGCAGCCGCGGCTGCGGTCGGTATCTGTCAACTTCTCGACGGTTTTGATGGCACTCTGGCGAGGGCGACCAACCGCGTCACCAGATTCGGCGATCTGCTCGACCATACCATCGATCGGATTCTAGATATCGTTTGGCTCGTTGCGATTGGGATGAACGTGGCGTGGGTCGGTGATGAATCACTGGGGTGGCTGGCCGCGGTGTTGACCTTATTCGGTTCATATATGGGGACTCAGGCGCAAGCTGTTACCGGTAGTCGTGACTATAGTGGCTTCAGCCGCGCCGACAGGATGGCGTTGATGATTCTCGCTCTAGCGGTCAGTGGTACGATGGCACTGACCGGAAATGAGATGTCGGGGACCCTGTTTGCCCCGTGGTCTGGAGTGCCGCTCAATCCTTTGAGCATACTATTGGTAATCTGTGCCGTCGGTGGTTTGTACACATTTATTCGTCGATTCATGCAAGCGAAGGGGCAATTGGCCATTCTGGACGAACAAAAGCCCTTATCTGTAAGCGAGGGTGATACCGCAGTCGATGCGGACGCTCGATGAGGCGGTTAACGGGGCATTTTCGGCTGATTCACCAAAGGTCGCTCAACGTTGCTATAAGCAACGTCGCAGGCGTCATGCTCATAACCGAATTAACCGAACCCGAAGCCGAGGGGATGTATGATGGCTGCAATTCGACCATCTTTCAAATCGACTGGAATGGTATTACTGTTCTTGATTTCACTACTGGTTTGGAGCCCACCGGCCATTGCTGAAGACATCGGCGACCCGACTCTGTTGCAGGCCCAGGACATTAACGCGACATTTGACCCGCACAGTGAATCAACAACGGTTACCTGGCGCAATATCAACAACTCAATCGATTCATCATTATTTGAGGAATTGTGGGATGTCACCTACCATGTCTATCGTCACGATCAACCCTTCGATACCGCGGCATTCGCTGGGTTGACGCCATTTACCAGCGTCGATGCATGTGATGAATTCGGCTCAGGCTCCAATCCTAACAATTGTCGAGGTACCGAAGACCGGCACCCGGGTCATAGTGTGACCTACCAGATTCCTCCGGGGGTAAATGGCTCGTTTTACTACGCCATCGTTTCCGAGCACGGCGATGGAACCCTGATGGAGAACCTGGATGTCAACGCCTCAACGTTGTACACCCCGGTCGAAGAGGTGACGTCACCGGTACGTTCGCCATATTTCCTGCAAGCATCGTATGTCCCAACGGAAATGGTGACGACGTTGACCTGGGTAAATTACAATGTGATAAATCCGGTACTGCCGGTAGACGGCGACGATGCTTATCGGATTCATCTGTGGCGCAGCACCAACCCGATAACCCGCAGCAACGGGATGACAATGCTTTCAACCGAGTCGCCTATCGCGGTATTGGTCGCAGGGGAGTCGAGTTATGATGTGCCGATTCCAATCTCGACGACGAGAACTTCGTACTATGCAATCACCTACCTTTTGCCTAATTGGGCCGCAGACGGCAGTGATTACGAGGACGTTCGGTTTCTTTCCGGCAATACCCTTGTGGACTATGTGTTTGAAGATACCATCCCACCGCCACCGCCTAACAATGTCATCGCAGTCTTTACTCCAAATCAATATAATGGTAGTGGGAATACGACGATTACGTGGTCACAGTTGCTCGAAGAGAGCGGCGAGTCCTACCTGATCTGGATGGCTGGGGTGCCATTTAGTGATACCAATAGAACTGATATTGAATTGGTTGCAACGGTACAGGAAGGTTTCAGTTCCTACCTTTTCAATGTCGAGCGCGGACAGATAGGATATTCCTTTTATTGTATTGAAGTGATTGACCAATACGGAATCCACTCGCTGACGATAAGTTGCGCCACCCCAATCTATGAAGACACCTTTACTCCTTGGATCGCCGAGCCTACCAATGTAGCCGCAGAATACCTTGGCGATGCAAAAACCAGAGTGACATGGACCGACCAAATCGGTGCAGAAGGCGAGATATACCACATCTGGTGGTCAAATTTCCCTGTACCCGGTAGCCAATTCAACGAGAATTCATCGCTCTTCTGGGTCACCTCAGTTCCCGATGGCTTCGGCGAGGCAATCGCCGATGTACCCTTGGGGGTAACCCGCGACCCCTCGTATTATTTCGTCACCAGCGAGGCTCGTTATGGCCACTTGAACGGCACCTACCAATATCGTGGCCTGATACAAAACATGGCCGCCCCGATCATCGAAGATACCCTCAAGCCCGATGATCCCCGAGTCACCGAGGTAACGATGATCGGCACCACCAACCAAGTCATCATCAGATGGGTTAACGACGTCGGAGAGGATAACGAGATCTACCATATCTACCGTCATGCCGGAGAACCGTTTGCAGAGGATGGGGTTACTTCAGATATCTTGGTCGATGCTGGGTGGGAGTTGATACAGAGTGATATTCCGACATCCAATGCGACCTCCTCGGTGATGGCTACCACTGTGCCCATCGGCGATAATATCAGTCAAAATGCTTGGTATGCGGTAGTGGTCGCGGATGAATGGAATAATGTCAATCCGACCATCATCGCTGGCCTCGGAGGTAATGCACTACAGGTTAACGAGGATACCATTCCACCGATAATCGGTCTGACGATTGATGACCAGGAATCATCAACTCTGCTCGACGGCGAGCATCGATTGGTTATTACCACCGATGAGGAATTGGCAGGCGACCCGATACTGAACATCTCTTCGACAAATGGCAAGTATTACACCATTGGTGATGTCCCAGCCAGCATGTTATCGGATAATATTGCTGACCCGTCGATTGGGCCGACATACTACTATGATTTCTCGGTCTCCAATACCGATGGCCACGGTGATTTGAGTGTGAAAATCCTAATCTCCGATGCAAATTATAATTCGGCCGAATATAACGAATCGAGGTGGAAAATCGATTCGGTCGCCCCCTCAATCAACATCTATACCCCTGGTCAATCGACCGAGAGCAAGTACATGTACGGCAGTGAAATCAATGTTCATGGCAGTGTGTCAGACGACGTTGGAATCAACAGTTTGCAGATAAAATTCACCTATAATTATCGTCAATCAAATCAAGCGACCAGCCCGTGGATGAATTTTGCTGATTCTCAGTTGACTTGGCATGATGAGTCGGTGGCTTTCACTTACTCTTTGAGTTCTTCCGATTTCCAGCCCGGTGAGCACCGAGTCGAAATAAAGGTCACAGACCTTGGAGGCAATGAAAGACAGGCGGGGGTGACCTTCCTCGTAGATTCCTGCCACCACACCATCAACGGCACCACGATTTGTGCATATGAGCAGGCACTGAAGCCAGACCCAGAACCGATAATCGAGGAGGTGTCTTTTGGTGACCCGCCTTACATCTTTGTCTTTGGCTTGGCAGGATTGAATGTTCTTGCCTTTATTCTTACTCTGCTGGTAATCACTATCTCCCTGAGCCGCGGCCGTGTCCGTGAGGATGAGGACGAGGGCGATGATTGGATGAAGGAATTCATCGGTACATCGACCGAGCCCGACATGGACGAACTTGTCGGAGTCGCTCCGGAAAAAGAATCCAAGGCTATTCCCGATGTCGATGAAGATGATGATGAGGACGACCCATTCGCCGTCAATGTCCTACAGCGCAAGTCACGTAGTGGCAAGAAAAAGGATGAAGACTCGGACAGCGGTCGCAGAGTGGTAAAGAGAAAGAAGTGAAACTTGGCGGCGGTCGAATGAGTGAGGCTACCGTAATGGTTGATGCCGAATCGGAGGATTTGGGAATGCACGGGTTGTGGTATTTTTTCGACCCGCGCAATAATTTGCTCAGCATTCTCCTGCTGACCGTTCCGATGGCGTTCTATTTCAGTTTCACGCACAATACGGGAATGGCTTTCATTTTCTCGATGGTGGCAATAATGCCGCTGGCATGGTTGATGGGTAAGGCGACCGAAGAGATTGCGACAAGGACCTCAGAATCGGTCGGTGGCCTGCTAAATGCGACCTTCGGTAATGCCGCAGAGGTAATAATCGCGGTGATGGCACTATACGCGGCCTACAAGGCCGGGGTTGGCAGTGATACTGCGGAAACGATGATGCAGGTCGTTCGAGCATCACTGATTGGCTCGATTCTAGGAAATCTCCTGCTGGTCATGGGTTTGGCCTTACTATACGGCGGGATAAAGCACTCGACCCAGACCTTCAATGAGGATGCCTCGCAAACCAATGGCTCACTGATGCTCTTGGCGATGGTTGGGCTGGTCATTCCGGCCTCGTTTGGCATGACCGCCGATAGTGCTCATATCGGTGGTCTAGTCGAACTCTCTCGCTGGACTGCCATCATCCTTCTCGGCGTATATGGCCTGCATCTTCTGTTCCAACTGAAGACTCATGTCGAGTTATATGCGACCGATGGTCATCATGATGAAGAACCCGAGATGTCGCTGAAGAACGCGGTGATATTACTGGTTGGTGCGACCATATTTGTCGCTTTGATGGCGGAGATTCTTGTGCACACAATCGAGGCTGCAGCCTCAGAATTCGGCCTGCCACCGCTATTCATCGGGATGATTCTACTGCCGATGTTCGGAAATGCTGCAGAGCATTTCACCGCGGTGACGGTCGCAGGGAAAGACAAGATGGACCTGTCGATAGGAATCGCCATCGGCAGTAGTATCCAAATCGCTCTATTGGTCGCCCCGGCGATGATTCTGGTCGCCTGGGGTTTTGGGCTGCCGCTGACACTTGAATTCGGAATTTTTGAGACCGCAGCGACATTCATGGCGGTATTGGTGGCCAATTTCATCGTCCAAGATGGCAAGAGCAATTGGCTTGAGGGGGCAATGTTGGTCGCGACCTACGCGATTATCGCCATCGCCTTCCTCTACTTCTGAGTTTATTCAAGGTCTTGGAAATATGAATCGACTATTTGGTCGAGGTCCTCGATGACCTTTGACTCGTCCAGGGTCATGGTCTTGCCATCACGCCGCACAGCCTTACCTTCAACCCACATGTCGAGACAATCAGCACCGCTGAAAATCAGGTTGGCGAGGTGGCGATTTGACGAACGGCCCAGCGGCCTCATCCTGATGTCGTCGAGATTCCATGCGACCCAATCCTGGCTACCTTTGGTGGCTAGGGCAAAGACATCGCGAGCTGGCAGCAGAGTTGCATCCCAATGGTCGTGCCTCTGCACCAGAGAGGCGAATTTCGCCTCGACTCGCATATCCAGTCCAGAACCTGACGAGGCTGGGCCATCGGTGCCGAGGCGTACCTCAACTCCAGCCGATTGAAATGCCGGCAATGATAGCGTGCCGCCACAGGCTAGTTTCATGTTTGAGGTCGGACAATGCACCGCAACAACTCCTCTCTCTGCCATCATCGCAATCTCTGACTTCTTCACCCAACTCGAATGGGCACAGATGGTATCAGGGCGCATGAATTCAAGGCTGTCGAGATATTCAGCAGGATACATCCCGGTGGAGTCATAGCAATCCGCGACCTCTTTGCGTGTCTCGGCGACATGGATATGGCACACAGCGTCGTGTTTCTCAGCCAGATCGCGAGCCCGGGTGAGGGTCTCTTCACTGCACAGGTAGACCGAGTGGGTGGAAATGGCGTAATCGATGCGCGAGTGCTGGCCATTTGTCGATAATAGGCCATCGAGTTCGGCCAGCGCACTTTCGGCAGAGGGGTGACTAGGTAAGGCGACATCGGAGACCGGCCCCCCACACAGTGCCCTGATGCCGACATCATCGATGACCTCTGCAACTATAGCCGGGAAGAAGTACATGTCCGCGGCAAATGAGGTTCCGGTACGTATCATCTCAGCCGCCGCGGCATAGGTACCAATCCGTACGTGTTTGGGGGTGATTCTGGCTTCGGTGGGAAAAACCGCCTTCTCAAGCCAATCCTTTAAGGGAAAACCGTCAGAAAAATCACGTGCATTGAGGCTCATCGCCATGTGAGTGTGCCAATTTTGGAAGGTGCGAGTCAGCAGTCTGGAACTGCCATCGATGGTCGTTTGCACATCCTCGTCACCGTTAGATTCACTCCATGTACCATCCGAGTGGATAAGAAAATCACCGAGTTGGCGCTCCCCCGAATCATCGATAAGGACCGTGTCCGAGTAGCGCACCGCTCGGTCGTCCATAGAACTGCGAAGAGCACTTTACTATTCACTACTTCTTTCCTTCCACTCTTGTTCGAATTTCTGCCACATCTCGGCTTCCATCTGCTGTCGTTCTCGGTCCAAAATCTGCGCCAACTCGGCTTCCAACTGCTGCCGTATCTGCACCTCGATCAGCGGCGCCAATTTCGCCTCAGCCTGCTGGAAAATCTGTTCCTCCAGCACCGGAGTCAACTCTTCTCGGGCCTGCTGCAAGGCCTGTTGACGAATCATATCTACATCTGGATTCTCATTATCCATTCTGTATCGGGAGACTTCGGCTTGAATTAGATTGGTGATTTGGTTGGTCAGTCTGTCAACAACTTCCAATTCCCATTCATTTGATTGATTAGGAATTCTCATTCTAACCACCTCATTTCGCAGATTTTGTACAATCCTCGCCTTCACTGGGCTCTCGTTGCTATGGGCATGAGCTCCAGAGACGAATCCGACCAGCGCCTCCAACCATTCTTCGTTGGTGATTTCAGCACCGCACCCTGGGCATCCAATCTCAGATTCTTGCGGGAGAGCCGATTTCTCAAGGAAAAGTAATACCAACTCCTCAAAATGGGTGAAATCAATCTCACCATTATTGTCATGTTCCACAGACCCATACATCTGCTCAATCTGCTCATTGGGAAAATCCAATCCGAGTCCCTCGAGAGCGGCCGCGAATTCATTGATATCGATGGCCCCCGATGAGTCGGTATCGAACTCATCGAAGAGTTCTCTTGTGCGTTCACCGAATTCTTCGGGGTTAATGCCGAGACCACCTATCTTGGTGGCGATTTCATCACCCGCACGTTGCCAAAACTGGTTCTTCCGGCGCCGCTTCGGCGCCGGTGCTGCATCGATGTCAAAGTTTACGGAGGTGCCGAAACCTCCCGTCTCCATCGACCCGAGTATGCGCTTCTCGTCCATTTTTCCTCTGACCCATAGTACACTTGGTCACGGATAAAATTACCGCCGACAAGTCCCGAAAACACAAAGAATTTCAAGAAATGCCGACTCTTCGACGCAATTTTTATCCTAATCTAGCGCTGATTAGGAAAAATAATCAGTGATTCACTTGCGGAAAACGTGGGAATAATTACCGGGATAGATGTTGAGGCTACCGTCACCGGGCAGATGCCAGATGGTATCACAGATGGCGTCGAGGAACCAACGGTCATGACTGACGATGATGATACTGCCCTCATATTCTTTGAAGGCCTCTTCAACCGCTTCCCTCGCATCGGTATCCAAGTGGTTTGTGGGCTCGTCCAACAATAACAGATTATTGTCTTCGAGCAGTAGTTTCAGCAACGCTATGCGGGCGCGCTCGCCACCCGAGAGGGATTTGAGTTTGGTCTCGGCCTGATCTTTATTTAATTGGAATTTCCCCAGCATCGCCCGGATATCACCGTATTCCATGCGCGGTTTCAGGCGCTGCACCTGCTCAACCGGGGTGAGATTGAAATCGAGGGTGCGATGGTCTTGGTGAAAATAGCCGATTTCAGCACCAGGCTGGACTTCGACCACGCCTCCATCCAGTTGCACATCGCCGATGAGGGTGCGCAATAATGTCGTCTTACCAACCCCATTAGCACCGACGATGCCGATCTTCTGTCCGCGGCTGACCGCCGCGAAAACCCCTTTCATCAGTGGACTCTCAAGCCCTTCAAAGGTGAGGCTGGCATTGCGCAGTTCAAGCACATCGAGCGAGGATTTATCGGTTGAGGAAAGCGAGAAAGCGAGGCCTTTTCGGCGCTTCGGGCGTAATGATTTCATCCACTTCAGTTGCCGCTGTTGACGCATCAACATGAAGTGCTTCTGCGAAATCGACTTGTCATATTTATTCGCCCGCTTCATCGATTGCAAGGCTCCAGTAATACGTTTGACCTCTTTTTCCGCTTTGGCGATACGGTCTTCTAAAGTCTGCATGAACAATTCCTTCTGCTGTAAATAAGCGCTGTAATTACCCTTGTAACCCTTGACGTGACCATTGTGTACATCGAGGATATTATTGCAGGTACGGTCGAGGAAATATCGGTCATGACTGACCATCACCAGCGAGCCCTCGTAGTCGGCGAGGAAATCCTCCAGCCAATCCAGAGTCTGAAGGTCGAGATGGTTGGTCGGCTCGTCGAGGAATAACACCTCTATCTGGGAAAGACCCACCAGTTGTCGGGCCAGTGCCACCTTGGCTCTCTCGCCCCCAGACAGGGAACTCAAAGGGGTGTTCATAGGGTGGTGACTCAGTCCGAGCGCATCGAGAATCCCCGAGGCGCGGGTGGATACATTGGCACCGCCACTCTTGGCACTCAGCGCCTGCAATTCCTGATAGCGGTCCATTTTCCCCTGCCAATCACCTTCGTAGAATACTGGGTCGGCCATCGCTGCCTCCAATTCGGCAATCTCGCCGTCTAATTCCTCAAATTGCCGCCCCTTTCTCCCCAATTCCATCTCTAGGGTCGCATCATCGTCTATATCTCGTATCTGTGTCAGGTAGGCAATGCGCAGACCAGGGGTGAAGATTACGTCGCCCATGTCGGGATTACGTTCACTGATGGTATTGAGAAGGGTGGTTTTTCCTGAACCATTATGGCCGATGATACCGATTCTATCACCTTCGTCGATGCGGACGCTGACCCCCTGTAATACGTTGACTGGACCAAAGGAGCGGTAGATATCATCGACCCGTATCAACTCGCGCACCATGGCCAGCCCTCAAACCGTTTACTACAAGACCCATACGGTCGCGAGGCAACCGATTTGCTTATGCTAAAAGCGTGGGTCGGCGGCCTGTCAGCCACTGTAGCTTAGTTGGTAGAGCGCGTGATTCGTAATCACGAGGCCGGGAATTCGAGTTTCCCCTGTGGCTCCAAGAATGAGTAAAGGCTAGTGGATTCGGAACCATACTGCTTTGTAAAGTTCAGAGTTGATTTCTGGCTTTGAGCCAGTCTTCGCCATAGTAATTCCATTGTTCCATCGTCCAGCCATTCGGTAGGCCTTCAGCCGGTATTTGTGGACCGGTGGAGGTTGTTGGGGTGGTGGTTACGGGTGCAATGGTTTCGGTTGCGATGGTTTCGGTTGACGCCGGTTCTACGCTAGGTGCCGGGCTGAGCAGCGAATCGAGGGCATTTTCGGTCGACATCAATTCCACTTCAAGAGTCGGGGTGGCGCTTGGCGCTGGTGTGGCTATTGGAACTGCGGCTGGAGCAAGGGTAGCTACTGGCATTGCTCCAGGCGCTGGTACGAGAGGTGCTTGGGTAGGCATGGCTGGCATGGCTGGCATGGCTGGCATGGCTGGCATGGGTGGCATTGCCGGCATTCCCGGTGCGATGAGACCAGGTGGTGCTGCTGGCAGGTCAGGTGGCGGTGTTTGGGCGAATTTGCTCCCCGTATCCTCCTTGCGACGAATCACCAAGGTCAGTCCGAGAGCCAGAATGATCAGTAGGATTGGAATGGCGATGTACCAAAGCATAGCCGATTCTTCTTCCTGTTGCCAACGCATCGCATCTTTGGGGTAGAAATCACCGTCGTCGGAGTAACCATCCTCATCGGAATCGATACATCCTGAAAGGTCGATGGTGGAATTACCGGCTTTGAGCGGGCAGTCGTCTGAGATTTCGGTGCCGTTCTGGTCAGCCCAACCGTCACCATCTCCGTCCGACCAGGCATCTGGGTTACGAGTGAACGCATCGGCATCGTCAGACCAGCCATCGCCATCGGTATCGGGACAGCCCAGTCGGTCGAGGGTGGAGTTTCCGGGCAGGGTGGGGCATTCATCGGCTAAGTTTCCAAACGCCTCATCGCCGTAGCCATCGCCATCGGTATCGGCCCACTGGGTAGAATCCTCTGGGAAGGCATCACCTTCGTCGGACCAGCCGTCGGAATCGGAATCCAGACAACCGTAACGGTCGAGGATTGAATCACCGGCCACGGTCGGGCAGGCATCGGGCCTGATCGCCTCGGTGATTCTCATGCCGATGCCGAGGGGGACTCTTTCAGCATCCCAACTCGAATCGGCCCAGTTGTCGCCGAAATTATCATCATCGGAATCATTCCATTGGGTATAGTCGTTGGGAAATGCATCTCCGGAATCCGAGCGTGTATCGCCGTCATCATCGGGGCAACCTAGTAGGTCAGCGGTTGAGGTACCGGTCTTGGTCGGGCAATCGTCGCCGTCAACCCCTGAGGTGTTGTCGCCGTAGCCATCATCGTCACCATCGGCCCACTGAGAAGGCTCGAGGGGGTAGAGGTCCTCAAGGTCAGCCCAACCATCTCCGTCTGAGTCGGTACAGCCGACATAAACTCCTTGGTTTGAGGTTCCATAATAGGTCGAGCACCAGTCATCGACGTCATCATAGGCATCGTCATCGTCATTATCATCCTCGGTCGAATCACGACATCCGTCGCGGTCGATATCGTTGATTATTGAGGAGATCCACCCGGTTGCACCCTTGGCGCAACGGTCGAAGCCGGGCCAGGCAATTGAGCAGTCGCCATCTGAGGCCGAGGTATCGCACAGGCTGTCATTGTCGTCATCGAGGTCTTCGCCGTCGTCTTGGCAGCCATCGCCGTCGTGGTCGGTGCTGGCATCGCCGAGCCAGCCGAGCATGCCTTTTGCACAGTCATCCGAATCGTCATCTACCCCGTCATTATCATCATCGCTATCTTCAGAGCTATCGCGGCAACCGTCGCCGTCGTAGTCGGTGCTCACGGTTGAAGTCCATCCGGTCTCGCCGAATTGGCAATCCTCAAGTGAATCCACCACCGTGTCATTATCGTCATCGATGTCGCACAGGTCACCCTCGCCATCACCATCGAAATCATCCTGGCCCGAGTTGGCAACCGTTAAGCAGTTATCATTCTCATCGGCCACCCCATCTCCATCGACATCATCGAAGGGGTCTATCCTGACCACCCGGTTGAGAAACCCATCGACGTACCAGAGATGGCCCTCTGGCCCGATCTCAAGACCCATTATCGAGTTGGCATTGGTGCTGATACTGTCGAGTAGATTTCCCTGCAGGTCATAGGCGTATATCTTGGCGTCATAGTTGTCGGAGACAAATAATGTGTTGTTGTAGAGGGCGATTCCGCTAGGTCTGGTTGGCTCGGTGGCAAAGGTACCGAAGTCGACGCCATAGGCGTTGGAGTACTCCGCCAGTTCACCGTCCATCTGTCCAGCGGTGGTTGGGGTGAAACCGTCAGCTGAATCGGTGTCAACCCACAGAATATTCCCGGAGCCGGTATTGGAGATGTAGAGTTTGGCGGTAGACTTGTCGAGAATCATGTGACCTGGCACCCATCCCTGCCGGTTCAGCGATACTTCGGTGTAGCGGCGGACGATGCCGTCATCGTGGTCCTCTCCGCCAGTGTTGTGGTCGGATTGGAAATCGTAATAGACCAAATTGCCATAATAGCCGTCAAAGTACCAGTATGCATTACCCGAATCATGGGCGATACCCATGCCGTTAGGGCTTTCGTGCAGCATGTCGAGGTGGCTGCCCAGTTTTCCTCCGGCCTGTTGGTTGACCATGGCAAACTCGGATAGGTCACTCGGCCATAGCGCCGGACCCATGAAGTTGTTAGCAGCCTGCTGGCCGTCGTAGGTGTTGCGGGTTTCCTGAGCGGTGGCGAAAATCCAGTCGTGCTCATTACTGTATTGTCCGAAGGCAAATGAACTCACCTCTTCCATGAAGTGGTTGCTGTAGGCGTCATCCCGGTTCTCGGTCCACTGACTGGTCTTGCCGGCGTCGTGAATGATGGTGATGGAGTCAGTCGCCCGGTTGGCGACCCACAGGTCGTCAGTCTGTCCAGGGTGGAATTGAAGGTCTCGGGGCTTATTCAGAGAGTTCGTGGCGGTGGCGATGATGGTCTCATCGAATCCGGTACCAAACTGCTCTACGACGGTATTTTGGGAGCCGGAATGGCTACTTCTAGAGTCGGCGACCACCGGAGTTGCCAGAGGAATTGTGGTAGTCAGCATGAACAGGGTCAGGATGATACAACCTAAGCGCATGGTTGAGTAGGCGAGGCTTGAGTTTTTATTCATTATGTATTCAGGAATAGGTTGTGAACGGAACCTCACAGCATTGTGATGCCGATTTTCAAGCGGAATTGCTGACGACGCCGGCGAGTGCGCCGAGCAGGCCGATCACGATGACACATCCCAATGAGAATCGACACAGTAAGAGTCGGCGCTCGATGCGGTTG
>JYMV01022839.1_pt1 | contig 13096 bp, 9 predicted proteins | sample 338911 | NCBI WGS metagenome assembly JYMV01 (sample SAMN03354496, study PRJNA234377) | hydrothermal vent metagenome | biome: Deep sea; feature: Hydrothermal plumes at the Eastern Lau Spreading Center, Western Pacific Ocean; material: Seawater | place: Tonga | collected 2009 | depth 2000 m m | reverse complement strand
GCGCAGATAATCGCCGATGCGCGGGAGCGCCCCCCACGCCTGGCCAAGCGAGCCGAAAAGGCTCGCGTGATCCGTTTGGCCAAGGTCAAACAGCTCCTCAGTTCGGGGGATGTCTGATGTGGACTCCATGTGCGCTTGGCCAAGTGGAAACAAAAAAGCCCCCCGGGTGGAAGGGCTTTTTGTCATTTTGAGCCTACGAGGCGAGGAACTCCTCGCGCTCGAGAAAGCCGGACAGTTGGCGGATGCGTGTCGGATGGCGCATCTTGCGCAGGGCCTTGGCCTCGATCTGCCGGATGCGCTCTCGGGTGACCTTGAACTGCTTGCCCACCTCCTCGAGGGTGCGGGAGTAGCCGTCGGCCAGGCCGAACCGCAGCTCGAGCACCTTGCGCTCGCGCTCGGTCAACGAGGTCAGCACGTCGCCAAGCCGATCCTTGAGCAGGCTGTAGCTGGCCATGTCGGTCGGGTTCTCGGCGCTCTTGTCCTCGATGAAATCACCGAAGCTCGTGTCCTCGCTGTCGCCGACGGGCGCCTGCAGCGAGATGGGCTGCTGCGCCATCTTCATGATGGCCCGCACGCGATCAACCGCCAGTTCCATCTCATCGGCAATTTCCTCCGGTGTGGCTTCGCGGCCAAATTCCTGGACGAGCTGCTTCTGCACACGCATCAGCTTGTTGATCGTCTCGATCATGTGCACCGGGATGCGAATTGTCCGCGCCTGGTCCGCGATCGAGCGGGTGATGGCCTGGCGGATCCACCACGTGGCGTAGGTGGAGAACTTGTAGCCGCGGCGGTATTCGAACTTCTCGACCGCCTTCATCAGGCCGACGTTGCCCTCCTGGATCAGGTCGAGGAACGACAGCCCCCGGTTGGTGTATTTCTTGGCAATGGAAATCACGAGCCGCAGGTTTGCCTCGATCATCTCGCTCTTGGCCTGGTGGGCCTTGCTGGCGAAGTGCTGCAGTTCCTCATAGGTCGTGAGGTAGTCCTCGGCGGGCTTTCGGACAAAGGCCTCGAGGGCGGTCAGTTTACCTTCCTCGCCCTTGAGCATCATGTCGGTCTGCGACGACTTGGGAGCCTGCTGCAACTGCTCGATGGCCCTGAAGTTCTGCTGCATCTTGTCGTGGATATTGTCCGCGACCAGTCCCATTTCCTCAACGACCTTCTGTTTGAAATGAAACTTCTGGAAGTTCTTCTGCAGTTTGTCGTTCAGTTTCTCGAATGCCTCGCTAGCCTTCTTCGACTTGGCCTTGGCGGCGCGACGCCAGGCGGCGTATTTTTTATCCACCTCGGAGTCTTGCTCTCTCACCTTTTTGATGAGGCGGTGCAACGCCTTGATATGTTTCTCACGGGTCTCAATGACCTTGTCGATCGTGACCCGGTCAAAACGCTCCTTGGGGGGATCGGCGGTCAACTTTTCAGCCAGGGCGATGTGTTCCTTAGCGGTAAAGCCAAGGCTGTACAGGATGCGCTTGACCTCCAGTTCGGCGGCCTCAATCCGCTTGGAAATCTCCACCTCCTGCTCGCGCGTCAACAACGGCACCTGCCCCATCTGCTTGAGGTACATGCGAACCGGGTCGTCGAGAATATCCAGTCGGCTTTTCTCGGCCTCGCTCTCTGATTGTACCGGTTTTTGCCGGGGTGCCGTGTCCAGTTGCTCGACAATCTCCACATCAAGACTTTTCAACTTGGCGAACACCTCGTCCAGTTTCTCCGGAGTCACCAAGTCCTTTGGCAGGGTCTCGTTGATATCGGAGATGGTCAGGTGACCCTGGTCCTGGGCCAATTGCACCAGTTCCTTAATCTTCTCCGGCAAGTTGAATTCCTCATCCTTGGAAAAATCGGGCTCCTGGGTCGGCACGTCCTCCGACCCTGCACCCTCGACACCCTCCCTGGGTTTCTCAGCAGGCGGCAGGGTTTCTTTTTTCTTGGCCTTGGTTTCCTTGCGCGTAGGTTTCTTTGCCGCATTCTTGGAAGCAGTTTTTTTTGCTGGTGCCTTTTTCGCGGGAACCTTGGAAACGGGCTTAGCCGCCTTTTTGGCCACGGCTTTTTTGGTCGTGGCTTTTTTGGTCGTGGCTTTTTTTGCCACGGCTTTTTTGGCTGTCTTTTTGGCCGACACTTTTGCAGCAGGCTTGGCCGTCTTCCTGGCCAGGGCCTTCTTTTTTGCGGTCGGGTTTTTTGGCAACGGCTTTTTGGTTGCCAGCTTGGCCGCGGTTTTTTTTGCACCCCGGCCAACCGGCTTTTTGGCCGGTGGTTTTTCTGCTTTATTTGCGGCTGTTTTTTTCTTCGCGCCAGTCGCCTTGGATTGCGCGGGTTTTTTGGCCTGTTTGGCCGGTGCCTTTTTTGTGGCTGTTTTTTTTGCTGCTGTTTTTTTGCTTTTTGCTTTTGCCATTCCGTTTATCTCGATCGGGCGCGGGTACATTCCACCTTATGACCCCAGAAGAAAGTCCTGTTTCATACACAGGACAGGCCGTAATTGTTTCACAAAGCATTAGCCCTGTCAATCGGCAGTTTGTTTTTCAGAGAAACGCCGCAGCTCAGACTTAATAAAAAAGCCCCAACTCAATGGAAGCCAATGGGTTGGGCTTTTTGTCAGCTTGAGTTCAGAAGCCAAGCAATCACTCCCGCCTGGCCAAGGGCCAACAGGAACAAGGCTGCCCAGATCGAGCCTTCAAACAGGCGGCGATCGGCTTGACCAAGCGGCGCGAGCCAGAAATGAAACTTGGCGGCACCCAGTTCCACCAGGTCGCCGTGATTCAACCGGAATTTTTTGCGGTGGGAATCGCCGTTGACGACAACCAGTGCATCCGGGCACGGGGTTGCTGTAATCCCGTTTTCGCCGTCGTTGTCGAGAATCAGGTGTTTGCCCCATACGCCCTTGGCATCGATCCGCAGATCGCACTCCTTCGCTTGGCCAAGCGCAAAAGGAAAACGGCGGGCCTCGATTGGGTCGCCCGCCGTGGCTTCGTCAATCCTTTCGAGTCGAATCTTCAAAAAATCTTTTGTTTCACGACAATATTATCACCCGGGTAAACCGGCAGATCCTTTGTCGGATCATCCAGCGCCGCCTTGCAGTCAACGATATCCACATGGCCGTTGGCCCGAATCACCCGGACCTCCCTTTGGTTCGCAAAATTGGTGAAGTCGCCAGCGGATTGGATGGCCTGGGTAACTGTGATCCGGCCGATAAATATCTGGCGACTGGGCTGCCGAACCTCCCCCCCCACGTAAAAGAAACGATCAGCTGTCTTGATGGTTACGTTGATGGTCTTGTAGATATCGGGCACGTATGCCTGTTCCAGTTCTCTCTCGAGTTCACCAATGGTTTTCCCGGCGGCGGTGACTGGGTTTTTCAGGTAAGGGGGGCTGATGGTGCCATCCTCACGGATGCGGCAAACGTAGGGTATCGGAATGGTGCTCAACCCGCTGAAGGTGATGGTGATATGGTTCCCGGGTTCGAGGCTGTCCGTGGAGTTGACGTGTATCGGCACGTCACTCGTCCCGGCCCCCGGGTTCACGGGCCGTGGGCGTGTGGTTTCGCAACCCGCAGCCACCAACACAACTGCAACCAATAAACCCCTGCAAACAAATGTCATTAGACAGTTTATCAAATCGATTCTCGAACAGCCCATTGCCCAGGTTCCCCCACGGCCATCAATACTTGGGCTTCTCATCCTCCCCGCCGATATCAGCCTTGGCCAGCAGCTTGGCGTCCTTCTTCCCGTCCTGGGCCTCGTCGGCCGACTCCTCTTTTTCGCGGCTCTTGTAATAGTAGTCGTAGTAATAGCCACTGTAATAGTAGTAGTAGGAATCCTGTGAAATGTTGATGTTGTTGAGAACCACGCCCACGAGTTCACCGCCAACCTTGGTCACCATATCCTTTGCCCGCTGGGTCATCAGCTGCGGGTATTTGCGGTACTGAACCACCAGCACGCACATGTCCACCATGCTGGCGAGAACCGAGGCATCGCTCACCCCCATGATGGGCGGGGCGTCCAGAAACACGTAGTCGTACCGACTCTTCATTTCGGCCACGAACTCCTTCATCTTGGCCGAACTGAGGATGCCCATGGAGCTGCTGGGCAGCTTGCCGCTGGGGATGAAATGGAGCGACGGTAGTTCCGTGGTCTGGATGACCTCTTCGATGGTGGCCTGCCCAAGCAGGTAGTTGGTCAGTCCTATTTTGTTGGATAACTTGAAGAAACGATGCATCGAGGGCCGGCGCAGGTCGGAGTCCACAACCAGGACTCGGTCGCCCTGCTGCGCAAAGACCACTGCCAGGTTGAACATGGTCGTTGTCTTGCCCTCGCCCGCACCGCCGCTTACCACGCTGAACGTGGTCTGCTTCTCAGATTGACGCCCGGCAAAAAGGATGTTGGTGCGCAGCACCCGGTACGCTTCCGCGTGGGGACTTTCGTCCCCTTCGTCCAGGAGGGAACCCACATTTTGAGGAATGACACCAAGGACGGCGGCATTAAGGGCACGCTCGACATCGTCAATGGTTTTCACGCTGGTGTCGAGATACTCGATAAAGAATGCCAACCCCACACCCAAAAGCAGGCCGACCACAACCCCAAGTGCGATGTTCAAGGGAATGTTCGGCCGAACCGCCTTGATGGGCAGATCCGCATCGTCGGTGATTTCCACGGTGGATTCCTTGGGCAGCGCCAAGTCCACTTCCTCCTGCATGACCCGGAGCGCGATGGTGTCACGAATGCGCGTGGTGTTGGAGAGCTCCCGCTTGGCGTCGAAGTATTCCCGTCCCTTCTCCCGCATATCGGATTCCCGTTTTTTTGCATCCGCGACATCTCTTTGCAATTGCTCCACTTGGGCCTTGGTTGAGTTGACCCTCAACTCCAGTCCCGCAAGGACGCCCTTGATCCGGTCATCGATCTGCCCCTCGAGAACGGCCACCACTGCCTTCAAGCCCTTGATTCTCGGGTGCTCATCTCCCAGATCGACGCTTTGGTTGGCCAAGGTTTGCTGGCCGGTGTGCAATTCGCGAATCAGTACATCCAACTGGGCATCCGGGTGGGCAGTGAGGATGGAGGCACGCAACTCCTCGTCGGATTGCGCCCTGAGTCCCTCAAGCAAAGTGGACTGTGTGGTGTGAATCCCTCTCGCATCGATCAATCCGGATTCATAACGACGCACGATCTCCGGCTCGATGATTGAGTAGCTTTCATCCCCGGCCGCATCGGATATGCCCTCCTGCGTTCGCAGTTCATCGACATTGGCCTGCATGAGGGAAATCTGTTCGTTGATTTTTTTCAGCCTGCTGTTGAGCACCAAGATTCCCTTTTTCACTCGTTCCTCCTGCATATCCTTCCTGTGGTTTTGGTATTCCTTTGCAAGGGCCTGGGCGATCGTTTGTGCCCACTGTGGCTTCCGGTCGTACGCCCGAAGCTCGATGATGCTGGTGTTCCGGAACTGACGAATATCAATCGCCTTTTCCAGGATTTTCCGGGCCTCGATCTCCGTCAACGACTTGCCGCCGTTGAGGCGTTTCCACTCTTCAGTCAATCCGCATTTGGAGACAACCTTGTCCAGGACTTTTTGTGACTGGATTTTCTCGAACTCAGTCTGGATGAAATAAGGGTCAAACGCCGTTGGCCCGGATTGCATGCCAAGCAACGGGGCAATATCCGACGTATCCTTCTCGATGGAGATCCGGGAGAGGCTCATGTAGGTCTCGGGCAGGAGGAATGTCACCACGGTAGTCGTCACGGCGGTGAGTAAAAAGACGAGCAGGATGGTTACGAACCGAACGCGGATGATCCGCCAATAATCCAGAATGTGGAGTTTGTCGTACGACTGATCTTTACTTGGATCTTTACTTGGGGTTTTATCCATTTTCTACAACCCAGAAAAAAAAGGGAGGCCAGATAAACACTTCCGGCCTCCCGTGAAAAGTTTTTGTTCTAGGAAATCAATAACTTGTGCCAATGCCGATGGACATGTAGTTCCGCTCGAAACTGCGGTGCGGGACGTCCGAGTCGAGCTCGTCGTAGTTGTAGGCCACCTCGGCCCAGATGTTGTCGGCGATGGCGTAAGTCAGGCTGGCCCCCAACAGCAGGAGGGATTCCTCCCTGCCGTCCAATTTCTCGCCGCCGCCGTTGATCTCTGCATCCTGAAAGCGACCGGTCAGGGTGCCATGAACCTTGGCGCTGATCTTGTGGAGCAACTGGGCGTAAACCGCAGTGATTTCCTGATCAGCAGCCTGCAGGTCAGTGGCTCCGCGGGCGAGGCTCGCTCCCGCCACCAGTTTGCTCCCCTCGGCATATCCCCATTCCATGCGGGCATCCACATACGGGCTGGTCTCATCCTCCGGTATCAATCCGGGCATGAGGTCGAAATCATAATAGTCGACGTTCTGCACACCCGCCCGCACATCGGCGATGAAATTCTTGTTCAACTGATGGCGTGCCCCGACATATCCGTAATGGGCGTGATTGTTGCGGGCATCCGCCTTGAAATCCAGACCCGGAACCTGCAGTTCGCCCCCGTCAAAGTCCGTCGAGGAAAACTGGTAACCCACGTAGTATTCCGTTTGGGCCATGCCGTAAAACACGTCAAGACTGACTTCGTTGTAGGATCGGTCCAGCAGTGCGGAATGGTATTCCTCCTCATAATCGAAAATGGAATTCCCGTAACCAATCTCTGCTCCAGTGCTCCCTGAAAGAACCCGGCGGTATTGTGCCGAGAAGGTGTTGCGCAGGTTGTCTCCCTCGGTGCGCAGCGGGGTGCCTCCGTTCAGTATTTCAGGCTCCTGGGCAACCACAAGGCTGTCTGACAACAGCAGGACTGATGTGTCGGAGAATGCCTTGTTGAGGCTGATGCCCAACTCGTGGCCGTAGTCCTCATTGTCGCTTTCCCGATCTTCGTAATACCGCATACCAAACGCATACCCGGCGCTGAACTCCGTGTCCGTCCCTTCCCCGACGGTCAGGTTGATACCGGGGCTGACCTCGATGCCCCAGCTCTCCTCGGCGAGTTCCTCGGGCGAAGTTGTATAGTTGTCGTCGTAAAACCCCCTCAACGAGGCGGTTACTTCCCAGACCTTGCCGGCGTCAGCAGCCTGCAATCCGGCAACACCAATCGCGGCAACTCCCAAGGTGATTATTCTTTTGTTCATGGCTTTATTTGAAAATCCACACTCAAACCCACGAGCGGTCAGCAGGCTGAATGGAGGGGCATTGTCGATACTCAGCCGGCCATGTCAACCCCAATTGCATAAGTTTTTTGACTTTTTTAATTGTCACAACCCCGTTGACATCAAGCACCTATGGCTGGCTTTCCGGTATCGCAAACAGAAGCCACTGCCCGGGGGAATAATCGTTCAAAACCGCCTTTAGCGGGAATCCTTTGGGCAAATCACCCTCAACGCGCACGGCCCGCACAAAACTCTCCCAGTTCAACTCATTTGCATAAAACACTTTGCTAACGTACCGCTGATCGGTGGTGACCTCCGTAAAATACAGTGCACTAATTGGCCACCGGTCGTTGAGGGCGTAAAAATCAGGCTGGACGTTGCGGGTCAGCCACACGCAATCCCGATCGCCGTACCAGGCCACGGCCCATGGGATGTCGCTCATTAGCAAGTCCCCGGCGCTGATGGTGTCCTCCCCCGACTCTCCGGGCAGCGAGCTGACATACTGCACACGCGCCGGATAGTACGGCGGATCAGCCACGGGAGAGGGATGCGGCAGGAGAAAGCTCAAGGCCATCGGAAGCGAGGCGGCCACGACCAGCCCGGCGGAAGCAGCCAAGCGCATTTCCGGCAGGCCCACTTTCCACTGATCCAACAGCGAGAAAAACAACCCTGCGCCGAACAGAAAAGAGACCGGCCCAAGAATGGCCAGGAGATTCTCGCCATCCACGCTCGACGCAGCCACCTCCGGGGCGCCTTGGCCAAGCGACCTCGCCAACAACTCACCCAGCGTGCTGTTGGCCGCCGAGAGGTGTGTGCGGCCAAGCGCTTGGCCAAGCGCAAACATCGCGAGTGTCATTAACAAAAAAAACCGCAGCCGCCGCAGCGATCGGTTCCGGAACGGCACAACCAAGCCAACGAGACACACCACCGCAAACCAACTTCCGGAAAACCGCAGCAACTCGTGAACCAGCAGATGGCGGAGGTTGCGTTTCAGCTTGTTCGCAACGTCCCACAACCCGACGTGGTCAGCCACCCCCACCTTGATTTCATTCTCTGCGTTTTTTTGATTGTCGCTTGGCTCATAAAACAAGGTGCGCTCGAGCGTATCCTCGGGGAAGGTGCTGGTCTGCGAGTACAGGGCCAAGCCGGCCGTCCCGAACAGGTTGCCGCTCCACTGCATGTTCCTCACAAGCCAAGGCGACATCACCAGCAAAAACCCAAGCAGCGCCAGCGCCACCGTGCGTCCCCTGTGCCGGCCCAAAAACCAGCCGAGATAAACCAACACCGGCAGGATCACCCAGGCAAAGCCGTAGCGGGTCAACCCGCCCAAGCCAGCCAGTGCCCCAACCCAAAGCGCCATCCAAGCAAACCAACCGCCGCCGCGCGGCACCTCGTCATTCCCCTGCTCCTCCAGTTTCACAAGCGCCTTGGCCAAAGCCAAAAACAAAACCAGCAGCAACATCGTCGAGAGACCGGAGACGCTGAACCGCCAGTAAAGTTCCGTTCCCAAAAACACCAATGCCGCACACCAGGCCACCGGCTGGTCGAATAGCTTATCGCCCAGCCGAAAGACCTGCACGAGCGCGATAAAAAAAAGAACCTGATTGAGCAGGTTGATGACAATCTCCGGCTTGTAACGCGGAGAATTGCCGATTTGAAACTCAAACGGCAGCACCTTCATCAACCCGGCCAGCAGCAACGGGTACACCGGCGGGTTGGTGATGTCGGGGAATTCGCTGCGAAGTTCCTCATCGGAGACAGCGCCCTGCTGCCGCAAAATATCGAGGCTCAGCGGCCGGATAAACCGAGTGGTGTAGCCGCGTCCCTCGGCGATGTTGCGGGCCAGTTGCGCGGCGTCCATCGCCTCGGGAGACGTAAAATTTTGAGTGAGGTTCAGGTTGTAAACCAGCCCCAGGCTCCCGATCAGCAGCAGCAAAACCAAGCCGCGAATGCGCTTGGCCCATTGCCCCTCCTCGAGGCTGTGTATGATTTCCTGAACCCGAATCATCCGTTGTTACGCCGCCGCTTGGTCACCCTTGGATGCAGGGATGCCTCATCGCGTTCAAATTCCCTCCAAACCGTAGCGGTTGAGCTTGCGGTGAAGCGTCCGCCGGCTGATGCCGATTTTCCGAGCTGCCGTTGTCCGGTTGCCCCGGCATTCCTTCAGCGTGCGGATGATGAGTTGCTTCTCCGCCTCCTCGAGCGTCACGCCTTTGTCGACGAGCGGCCGGGTCAGCTGCTTCTCGTGTTGGATTACGCCCCGGCTCTGCACCGATTGAGGGAGACCGGCCAACTCGATCATGTCGCCCTTGGCCAAAACCACAGCGTGCTCCACGGCGGTGCGCAACTCACGCACGTTCCCCGGCCAAGCGTAGCGGATGATCGCCTCCAGTGCCTCGGCGGTGAAGTCGGTCACCGGCTTGGCGTTTTCCTCGGCGAACTCGCGGAGAAAACTCAATGCCAACATCGGGATGTCCGAGGCGCGCTCCCGCAGGGGCGGCGCCCAGATTTCCACCACGCCCATGCGAAAGTAGAGATCCTCGCGAAATTCGCCGTTGCCGACCAGCTCTTTCAGATTTTTGTTCGTCGCGGCGACGATGCGGACATCCGCCATAATCGTCTTGCTGCTGCCAACCCGCTCGAAAGTGCGCTCGCCGAGAAACCGCAGCAGCTTGACCTGGGTCGTCCCGTCGATATCACCGATCTCGTCGAGGAACAATGTGCCGCCCTCGGCCTGCTCAAACCGCCCAACCCGCCGCTCGTGCGCGCCGGTGAATGCCCCCTTCTCGTGGCCGAACAACTCGCTCTCGAGCAGCGTCGGCGACAGGGCCGCGCAGTGCACCGTCACCATGGGACGCCGCGATCGCGGGCTGAGTTGGTGGATCGCCTTGGCCAGGAGTTCCTTGCCAGTGCCGCTCTCACCCTGGATTAGCACGGTCGCCCGCGACGGGGCCACCTGCCGGACGATATCCATCACCTTTTGCATCGGCTCCGACTCGCCGATGATGTTTTCCAGCCCGAACTTTTTGTTGAGTTGCTGCTTGAGCGTTTTGTTTTCGCTCTCGAGCGTGCGCAACTTGAGCGCGCGGGCGATGCGCGTCTCGAGTTCGTCGATCTGCATTCGGCCCTTGGCCAGGTAGTCGTCGGCACCCTGCTTGAGCGCCTTGACCGCCAGTTCCTCAGAGCCGTAGGCGGTCATCAAAATACAAATCGGCGGCTTGGCCAGCGACTTGGCCCGGGCGATCAGTTTCACCCCATCCTCATTGTTTGGCAGCCGAAAGTCGGTCAGCAACACCTCGAACGATTCCGACTCAAGCAGGTTCGCCGCCGAGGCGGCATCCTCGGCCACGTACACCTCGTAACGATCCTCCAACGCGGCGCGTAGTCCGTCGCGTGTCGGCTTCTCGTCATCAACAATGAGCAGGTTCGGATTCATGCCTCGTTGTCTGCCGTCTCGAGCAGGTGCTGCCGCCGTTCCTCCTGCGGCAGCCAAATCCGGAAGGTCGTTCCCTTGCCGCCGTGGCTCACGAGTTCCAGCCGCCCGTCGTGGTCGCGCACGATTCGCTGCACAATCATCAGGCCAAGCCCGGAGCCTTTTTCCTTCGTCGTGTAGTACGGCTCAAAAATCCGCTTGATCTGTTCCTGCGGAATGCCGCCGCCGGTATCGGTCAGGCTCACCCAGACGCCGGCGGCGGCCTCGCCGGTCTTGATGGTCAACTCGCCGCCGGTGCTCATCGCGTGCATCGAGTTTTTCATCAGGTTGATCAGCGACTGCTTGATTTGCGCGGCGTCGAACAAGGCAAGGGGCAGCGACTTCGCAAACTCCAGCTTAATCGCCTGGCCGCGGTTATCGAACTCCGGGCGCAACAGCTCGATCGTCTCCTCGACCGTGTCGTTGAGTGAACTTTTTTTGAGCTTCGGCTTGCTCGGCCGGATGGCCTGCAAAAACTGGGTCACGATGTAGTCGAGCCGGTTGACCTCGCCCTTGGCCACGCTGATGTATTTTTCCAGCTTGGCCGCGATGTCGCTCACTTCGTCGGGGTCACCGGCCTCGCCGGCTGCCGACGGCTGGCCAAGCTTGCGGATCTCGCGATCCATCAATTGCAGATGAATGCTCAGGGCGTTCAGCGGGTTGCCAAGCTCGTGCGCCACGCTGGCCGCCAGCAGGGTCAGGGCCTGGATGCGCTCGCTCTCGATCGCCTCGTGGGTTTGTTCGCGAGCCTCGGTGGCGTCGTGCAGAATCAGCGCCATGCCGGTGCTGCCCTTGGCCTCGCCATCGAGCGGCGCGGCGTAAAGCCGGATGAAGCGTTTCCGGGGATAATCCAGCTCGAACTCCCGCCGCACGACACTCCGGCCGCCTTCGTGATCCGCCGCCTGCAGGGAGGCCCAGTCGAGCTCGGGGAGCAGTCGCGTCACGGGCTGATCCATCGCCGCATCCTCGTCAAAGCCGGTCAACTGACTCGCAGCAGCGTTTAGGTAAGTGACCTTCCCCTCCCGATCGGCGACGAGCACACCGTCCTCGATCGTGTTGAACAGCGTTTCCAGAAACGACCGATCCCGGGCAAGCCGCTCGACAAACGACTGCAAGTTCTCCGGGTTGAGAGCATCAATGCGCCCGAGAACTTTTTCAATAAAACTGGACTTGGTCGAGGGCATGCGGCTCAGAGCCACTTTTTGATTTTGAAATAAAGAATGGTGCCCAGCGTGGACACAACCGTCACCGCCAACGCCACAATGTATCCGGTTTTGCCCGATGCAATCTCCGGCATGTTCTGAAAGTTCATCCCGTACCACGTGCCCACCAGCATCATCGGCGTCGTGATCACGGTGAACACCGTCAGCAGCTTCACGATCTCCCCGGTCTTGTTCGACGACATGTTCAGATACACCTGCAGCACGCCGGTCAGCGACTCCGCGTAGCGCGCCGCCAACTCGCCAATGTTGTAGAGCCCGTCGTAAACGTCACGGTAATACGGGATCAGGTGCGACCGAACGAGCTTGAACTCGCCGCGGACAAACCGGCCCAGCACTTCCTTTTGCGGGCCGATGATCTGGCGCAGTTGCAGCACCTCCTTCTTGATCTGCAGAATGGTGTTGAGCGTCTCCTTGCCGGGATCCGCAAGCGCCCGCTGCTCCACTTCCGCCACCTCCATCGCCAACTCGTCCAGGGCCGGCTTGTAGTTCTCTACGATCAAGTCCAGCAGCGTGTGGGCCACCCGGTCCGGTTCCGTCGCGATGTCCGCCGCGTTGCGCAGGCACATCTCCCCCGCCAACTCCACCGGCCGCAGCGGCTTGCTGTGAAACGTCACCAGGAAATTTTTGCCCAGGTAAAAACTCAGCTCCGACGTCGCGAACACCCCGTCCTTGCGGCTGTAGTCCACCGCGTGGATCACCATGAACAGATACGGCGAAAACTCGTCCTTCTCCTTCGGCAGATACTCCTCGACCTTCGGCGACGGACTCTCTGTCACGCTGTCCTCGATGGACAGGGGATGAAAATGGAAGACGTTTTTGAGTAGAAAATCAGTCTCCTGCGGAGTCGGATCCTCGAGGTCAACCCACAGGAACAAATTGGTGTCCGCCAACAGCGTCGGCATCAGGAACAACTCGATGTCCTTGCTGTGCAACCTGCCCTTGGTCGTAAATGCGAATGACCGTACCATAAGCCTGTTGTTGTTTAGCGTTCAAATCCAAGCCCCAATAGGGACAAACTGGCGCAATCCTACCCCCAGTTATTCACAATGCAACTCAAAACCGTCGAGATAGGTCAAAATGTCACACTTTTCTGTTTTATTACTACGATTTTATTAGCTTAAATAACTATTCACGTGTTAGTTATGTATACAATTGGCCAAGCCACAATCAGGCTGACTTGCACTATTTGCATTCGTGAATAAGCTTCGCGCGGCTTGACCCAGCTTGGCCGCCGTTGTCGGCGTAGCCGCG
>JYMV01017126.1_pt1 | contig 13103 bp, 16 predicted proteins | sample 338911 | NCBI WGS metagenome assembly JYMV01 (sample SAMN03354496, study PRJNA234377) | hydrothermal vent metagenome | biome: Deep sea; feature: Hydrothermal plumes at the Eastern Lau Spreading Center, Western Pacific Ocean; material: Seawater | place: Tonga | collected 2009 | depth 2000 m m | reverse complement strand
CGCTCCGGCCTTCAGCGATCCGAGAGTGCTACAGTACAATCCGTATCTGACGGATTCGTTGCTTCTTGGAACGGATGGTGGTGAACCGATCAGTTTCGACACAGAATGCTTTTCCATGTATTCGGACATGTCGAAACGAATAAGAGCCGAATCAGCCCCGAACAAGAAATTCGCGAGTGCCCGAGCCAGTTCGGTCTTACCAACGCCGGTCGGCCCGAGAAATACAAAACTACCAACCGGCCGATTTGGGGCTTTCAGACCAGCACGCGAGCGACGGATCGCTCGCGCTAGCGCGGAAATAGCCTTACCTTGGCTGACAACACGACGGTGCAGTTCCTCCTCCATCTGCAAAAGTCTGTCACTCTCATCTTGGTTGATAGACGTGAGTGGCACGCCAGTCCATTTGGAAACTACTTCGTCGATTTGCTGCTTTTCGACAACAATCTGCCGACTGTTCGACTTCACATCGAATTTCTGTCGAACGAGCTGGAGATTCTCCCGCGCGACAACCTCCTGCTCTCGAAAAAACTGCGCCTTTTCATAATTCTTTTGAGCGGCAGCGTTTTCCATCTGTTCGACCGCAACTCGGATGCTCTCATTGATTTCAAAAAATTCCTCACTACGACCAGCGTGGTGTAGCTTGGCGCGAGCACCGGCTTCGTCCAGAATGTCGATTGCTTTGTCCGGCAAGAACCGATCAGTGATGTAGCGATTCGACTGATACACAGCGGCCTCAATCGCCTCCTGTGTGTATTGAACATGGTGGAACGACTCATAGCGTTCCTTCACGCCAAGCAGAATCTGGAGCGCCTCGCTCTCGTCTGGAGGATCCACCTTTACTGCCTGGAACCGCCGCTCTAAAGATCGGTCCTTCTCTATGTACTTCCGGTACTCAGCCGGAGTGGTGGTTCCAATACAGCGAATTTCACCTCGCGAGAGTGCAGGCTTAAGGATATTCGCTGCGTCAAGAGAGCCTTCGGCCGAGCCGGCGCCGACAAGCGTGTGTAATTCGTCGATAACAACAATGACGTTCGAGTTCTCGATCAACTCTTTAATGATTGCCTTCAGGCGTTCTTCAAACTGCCCCCTGTACTTCGTTCCAGCAACGATGAGCGAGATGTCAAGGACCAAGAGCTGTTTGTCGGCGAGGAAATGCGGAACGTCCCCCTGAACGATTTTCTGGGCCAACCCCTCGACAATGGCAGTCTTCCCGACGCCGGTTTCACCAATAAGGACAGCGTTGTTCTTCGTTCGGCGACAAAGTACCTGTTGAATCCGCTCTAGCTCTAGTGCGCGCCCGACGAGTGGGTCCAGTTCTGTCTTCATGGCCGAATCGGTAAGATCGCGGGAAAATTCAGCTAAGAGCGGCGTCTCTTTTACCCGCGTGACCGTCGTCTTTTCATTGAGAAGGGCTACGATATGTTCGCGGACACCGTTGAGCCGCATGCCCTTCTCTATCAGGATCGACGCGGCTACAGACTGTTCTTCCCGCAGGATCCCAAGTAAGAGATGCTCGGTGCCGATGTAGTTGTGCAGTAGTCGATCGGCTTCCTCGGCCGCAAACTGAAGAAGACGCTTGGTCTCGCCGCTAAAGGGAATCTCCACCGAAGTCGACACCTTCTCTCGGAAGACGGTGCGACCCTCAATCTGCTTCCGGATATTCTCAAGAGAAAGGTTAGAACGCGCAAAAATCCGACTGGTTAGCCCCTTCCCCTCGCGGATTAAACCCAGAAGTATATGATCGGTCTCGATAGAAATGCTACCTAGTTGACTCGCCTCATAACGCGCGAAGAACAACACCCGGCGAGCTCGTTCTGTATACCTTTCGAACATTCCGTTCTCAATCTGCGACCGCGTTGTCGCTCTCTAGCGCATTATAAGGCATTGGCCGCCCTGGTTAATGCCCTGGGAAGCTGTAAATCATTCATTTTCCTAAGTCTTACAGCTCGAGACTAGAGAATTTTACTTGAGATTTCTAGCGACTGCGCGCTAACCCAGCCAGTCCACCAAGCCCCTATGCCGGGTGCTGCCCTAAAGGTTTGGTTAGGATTCACGTCAGCCGAAGTTGGCCCGCTTCTAAATGAAGCACACGGTCACAGCCGGCGGCCAAACGCATGTTATGAGTCGCAATAATCGAGGTAAGTCTCCGCTCCCGGTGCATTTCGCGGAGAAGATCATGGAGGACCTTGGCCGTCGCCTCGTCGAGGTCACCAGTCGGTTCGTCAGCCAGCAACAGGGTCGGCTCCATCGCGAGTGCTCTAGCGATCGCCACCCGCTGCTGCTCTCCACCAGACAACATTCCCGGGCGGTGGTCAAGTCGGTTGCCCAAGCCCACCCGACCAAGAAGCGCCTTCGCCCGAGGACGTCCCTGTTCTGGATTCATCCGAGCGACTCGCAACGGCATCTCAGCATTTTCGAGCGCCGTAAACTCAGGAAGGAGATGGTGAAACTGAAAAACAAAACCGACTTGCGAGTGCCGAAAGTTTACGCGCTCAGCGTCTGAGAGGATCGCGATGTCGACACCGCCAACAACAATACTTCCACTGTCGGCAGAATCCAGTCCACCTAGCAGGTGCAATAGCGTACTCTTCCCCACTCCGGACGCGCCGACAATGGCAACCATCTCGCCCGTTTCAACCGCAAACTCGAGGTCACGGAGAACCGGAACGGGCCCACGTTGCGTTTGGAATGACTTCGATAACTGGGAAACCTCGATGTACGGCATACCCTTTACTGGAAACGCAGCGCCTGCGCAGGGTCGACACTGGAGGCCTGGCGAGACGGATAGATCGTTGCAACGAAGCAGACGGCAACCGCTGATAACAACACCATTACGAGGTCAAGTGGATCAAGAGTGAAAGGTACGTAGGTCACCTGATACACATCACCTGGTAACTGCAATAACTTGTACCGGTCGAGAACCTGGGTTGCCACCACACCACCAATCGCGCCAACAGCCGTACCTGCGAGTCCAATGATCAGTCCCTGCAGCATGAAAATCGCCATAATACTTCTAGTGCTCGTCCCCATAGTTTTGAGAATTGCGATGTCACGGCTCTTGTCCATAACGAGTAGAACGAGCGACGCGACGATATTTAACGCAGCAACGAGCACAATCAGCCCAATGGTGATCGAGATCGCCATTTTCTCTAACCAAAGCGCTGAAAAGAGCGAGCGATTTAAGTCCGACCAGTCCTGGGTTAGATAGTTCGCACCAAACTCCCGCATGATTGACTCCGCGACATCGGACGCCGCGTACAAATCGTCAACCTTAAGTTCCAGAAAATCAGCACCCACACGGTCCAACAGCCTAGCAGCCACGTCGAGGCGCACGTAGGCATAACTGGTATCAAACTCGTGCAATCCCATATTAAAGAGACCAACAATGCGGAATTGCCGGGCTCGAGGCATTACGCCGAATGGAGATAGCCGCCCCTGCGGCGTCAGTAACGTAACCTCATCGCCGACAAAGGCGCCAAGTTTGGCTGCAAGACCTTCGCCAATGACAAGGCCTTCAAGTGTCCCGGCGCCAGATGGAGCGAGCGCGTCAAGACTGCCGTCACTAACTGCGGAGCCGATTTCAGTGACACCAGCCTCAAGATTTGGGTCGATCCCCTTAAGAGTAATAAACGCTTCGCCTGTATCGGTCGTTGCTAGCGCTTGGCCCAAAATGACTGGAGCAACCCGCGTGACCCTTGGCACCTGACGGAGTCGCTCAAGTTCGACTTCGTATTCAGCCAGACCTGACTCGCCAAGTTTCCAAACGTAAATGTGTCCAGCCGAACCAACGATCCGATCACGCAGCTCCTGCTGCAGTCCGGTCATTAGGGCGAGCGCGATGAGTAGAGCCATCACTCCCACCGCCACACCGATAGTGGAAATTACTGAGATTAAAGAGATGAACGCCTGTCGGCGACGAGCCAGTAGATACCGTAGCGCGATATACAGTTCAAACGGCAGGCGCATAATAGAAGGGTCACTCGCGACGCGGCCGCATCAGCGGAAACAAGATAACGTCACGAATCGAATGACTATCGGTGAGTAGCATCACAAGGCGGTCGATACCCAGCCCTTCCCCAGCGGTCGGAGGAAGGCCATACTCCAGTGCGCGTAGGTAGTCCTCATCCATAGCGTGCGCTTCCAGATCACCCTGCTGACGATTCTCACGCTGGGCTTCAAAGCGGCGTCGCTGCTCCGCAGGGTCATTCAATTCACTGAAGGCATTGGCGATCTCAAGCCCACCAGCGTATAGCTCAAAACGTTCGACGGTTTCCGGGTCATCAAGGCGCTGCTTTGACAGCGGTGAAATTTCAGTTGGATAGTCGTGAACGAACGTTGGCTGTATCAGCGTCGCTTCGCAGAGCTCCTCGAACAGAGTTAGAACAACCTTGCCAACAGTCGCCCCTGACGGAATATCAACATCCAGTCGTTTGGCCAGATCGACAGCAGACTCGCGCACGCGGAGTGCACCATCTTGAATTGGCTCGCCGAGACGCACAGAAGCTGCCTCGCGCACAGCGTCCCGAAGTGCCACGCGTGCGTAGGGTGGCGCAAACGAGATCTGATGCTCACCATAGGAGACCTTATCCGAACCCGTTGAGTGTCGTGCGACTTCCGATAGCATCTGCTCGGTAAACCCCATCAAATCACGATAATCGCTGAACGCCTGGTAGAACTCTAGCATTGTGAACTCAGGATTGTGCTGGGTTGAAATTCCTTCGTTCCGAAAATTCCGGTTAATTTCATACACCCTCTCAATACCACCTACCACCAAACGCTTGAGGTAAAGCTCAGGCGCGATCCGAAGATAGAGATCGAGGTCGAGCGCGTTGTGATGAGTCCGGAACGGCCGCGCTAGGGCTCCGCCCGCGATTTGCTGCATCATCGGCGTCTCGACCTCCAGGTATTGCCGTGCATTCATAAAATTGCGTAAACCCTCTAGCACACGACTGCGCACTTCAAAAACGCGACGTGCATCAGGATTTACAATGAGGTCAAGGTATCTCTGCCGGTACCGAATTTCGATATCGCTCAGGCCATGCCATTTTTCTGGAAGCGGCTTGAGGCACTTAGCCAAAAACTCAATCCTCGATGCCCAAATCGTTAGCTCATCGGTCCGCGTTCGGAAGAGCCGTCCCTCAACTCCGATTAGGTCTCCAAAATCGAGCAGCTTGAACAGCGCGAAGTCGTCGATTGATAGCCCATCCTTTCGTACATATACCTGGATCCGAACACGTCCGTCGGACAGCACGAGAAAGTTTGCCTTCCCAAAACTGCGGATACTGAGAATCCGCCCTGCTGTCATCGTATTGGGTTTTGTGGCCTCCAGCGCATCGCCAGAATGGTCCCCATGACGCTCGACCAATTCCGCAATCGTGTCAGTGCACGGGAATGAATTCGGGTACAACTCACGACCTAAACGACCAACTTCGGCCATATTGCTGCGCCGCTGAGCGAGTTGATCGGTTTCGTTCGTCATAAAATATTACCTATCTTCAACCGACGGGTACTTCTTCTCCCGTTTCAAGACGCCGTTTAATATCGTCGAGAACGCCGTTCACAAAGGGTAATGCCTCATTGCCACTAAACTTTCTGGCTAGTTCGATTGCTTCGTTGATCACGACCGCTCGGGGAGTATCGTGCGTGTACAAAAACTCAAAAACAGCGATCCTCATAATCAACCGGTCAATCACGGCCATGCGCGCTAGGCGCCAATGCTGGGCACTCCTCGTAATGAGAGGGTCGATGTCCTTGAGGTGTGCAGCGGTGCCTCGTGCTAGCTGAATGGCAAATTCCGGCTGCGATGGGATGAATTCCAGCCGATTGGAGTTTTCGAGGGCGACGTCTATCGGAATCTTACCTATTTCACTCTGATACAGAAGCTGAAGGGCTGCCTCACGACTCTGACGCCGCGTTGGTTCATCCGAAGTATCAGCTTTATTGGAGCGACCTCGTCGTCGCACCATGTTCACCCGCCCTCCGGCGGTTCGCGGTGAGCGGGTAACTCACTCCCGTTGGTGAGTATCGTCAACGCATCCACCAACCCAATAGCGGCCGCCGCTGCCTCCCACCCCTTGTTGGATGGACCGTCGTTAGTACGTGCCATAGCCTCGTCAAGTGAGTTGGTCGTTAAAACACCGAACGTCATCGGAATACCTGTCTCAGCCGACGCAGCCGTAATGCCGTGAGCCACTGCCGAGGCAATAAACTCAAAATGCGCGGTCTCACCTTTGATCACACATCCCAAGCAGACTACTGCATTAAATCGACCACTTTCGGCAGCACAGCGAGCGGCTAATGGAATTTCAAACGTTCCCGGGACTTCCACTACTTCCACGTCTTCCTCGTCAGTACCAGCCTGCTGAAGCCCTGCCATCGCACCCTGTCGTAATCGGTCTGTCACGTCACGATGATACTGTGACACGATCAACGCCACATGAAGATTTCTGGCGTCTGGCAAGACCGAGGAGTCGAATGAACGCGTCACTGGCAGTGAACCTCACGAACCCTTAAAGACCGGCTTACGCTTTTCAAGGAACGCGCGAGTTCCTTCACGCACATCTTCAGTCGACGCAACCAAGCCAAACAACACCGCCTCGTGGGCCACGGCCTGGGAAAGCGGCATCTCTAATCCTTCGTTAACCGCACCAATGATTGCACGTACCGCGACCGGTGCCTTACTTGCCAATTCGCTCGCGAGCGCTTTCGCCTCAGTCATCAGCTCGGTGGCCGGTACGACGCGATTGACCAGGCCAATCAAGCGAGCCTCCTCGGCGCTTATGTGAGCTCCCGTCAGTAATAACTCCAGGGCTCGCCCTTTACCAACTAGTCGAGGTAGACGCTGCGTACCGGCGTAGCCAGGCATGATTCCAAGATTAATCTCAGGTTGACCGAGCTTGGCAGAGTCCGAGGCCAGACGTATGGTACACGCCATCGCGAGCTCACACCCACCGCCTAAAGCGTAACCATTGATCGCCGCAATAACCGGCTTACCCAAACTCTCAATCAACTCAAGCAGCGCTTGGCCACGCCGCGCATGCACACTGCCATTCACCGGCGTTAGTTCGGCTAACTCGCCGATGTCAGCACCAGCCACAAACGCCTTGTCGCCGGCCCCGGTCAGCACGACGCAGCGGATGGACTCGCTTCTAGCAACCTCTGCCATAACCTGATGCAACTCGTCGATGGTCTGACGATTGAGAGCGTTCAATACCTTCGGGCGATTGATCGTAACGATGACGACGGCATCCTCATGCGCTACTTCGATGTTCTCAAAAATCATGCAGTTCCCTTATCGCCTCGCATGTCCGAGACGCGACCAGAACGAACTCCCTACCAAAGCGGAAGGACGTATTCGGACGTCACGGGAGTCGGTCGGTGAAGGTCGGCGCGGCGTGGCCCGAGCGACGCGTGGCATGCGCTCGACTCGTCTCAATTATACTCCACACCCAAGCGGCACCGACCACAACAGCGGCACCGACACCGTTGAAGAGAAGGTCCATGGAATCTGGTGATCGACCTGGCACAAACGATTGATGCCATTCGTCCGAAACGCCGTAGGCAATCGTTAAGACAATCGAGGCAAGCGCAGTCCTACCTCCGACCCCGGACCATCGCCCACGGGCGAGCGCGCGAAGTACGAGAGCCCCGAATAGACCGTAGACGGCAAAGTGCACCAGTTTGTCAGGTACCCCGGACGGCACGGCCGACCCTGGCAGTGACGACGAAATGAAAATTGCTGTCATATGCGCCCAAACCGGTCCCCACAACCACCAACGAGATTCAAGACCACGGTCGGACATGCGCTTAGGCATCATCCGTCAGCATGCTGCCACTCACAGGGGAAAGGGATACATGAGCCAACCAAGGGTGACGCCAACAAGCACGAATGCAGCAAAGAGCATTGCGCCAAAACGGATCTGGTCCTCGGGCTTATCACGCATCAATACAGCAAACACCACCGATACAAAGCACGAGAAAAGCACCATCAGGAAAAAATGACTTGCCATGCACTGAGTCCCTACTTCCGACCGAGCGAGACGTCGTAAGCGTCAACCACCACTAGGGCATTGAGTAGTCCCGCAACAATCAGAAAGGAATTGCCGTATTCGTAGGTGGCTGCGACGGCGTTACCCGAGCCAAGGTCAATGACGCGCCCCAGTACGTAGAGCAAGCCAATACCGAAGTTAGCCACCGCGGCGAGGGCAACTAACGGCTCGGATGCATCAAACAAAAAGATACGTCCCTCAAGCCAGAGTCCGGTCGCAAACATCAGAGGTAACGTCACGATAAATACCAAACCTTGACGAACTCGGCCCTGCCACAAATGGCCGGCACCAGGCACTGCCCATGCCACTAAGCAGATCAAGGTTGTTGAACTTTCCACGTTGCTAGCTGCCGGTGCCTGCGCACGGGACCGCCGTGAATACTTCGTCATAACGCTAACAAGGTTCGAACAGAACTTCGGCCAACCCACTCCGCACGACCAACTGGTATTGCACTGAGTGACATTCCTGGATCATCCATATTTCCCTTTTCGAAATAACAAAATTCACACTCACGTCGCACGAAGTAACGATCTTCAACATCCGAAGAACGGGCCAAGAGTCGGTTAAAGTTCATTGAAAGACGTGAGTCGCTTGAATCCTAAGAATCGTTGCTGGATCTCGTCCGGTGTGACACATAGTAGCCGCTCAAGGCCAAACGCCTCGACCGAGAACGACGCCATGGTACTACCTGCGATGACGGCGCGCGTCAGGGTGTCGTGATTAACAATCGGACATCCTGCAAGATACCCCAGTAAACCGCCACCAAATGTGTCTCCAGCGCCGGTTGGGTCGCGGACATTGTTAAGCGGTAAGCCGGGAGCCGCAAAGAATCCATCTTCGCTAAACATGAGTACACCGTGCTCTCCACGCTTGATAATGAGCAACCTAGGTCCCATTGCTCGAAGTGTCTGCACGGCCTTGACGAGATTCGATTCCTTACTTAACTGTCTAGCCTCTGCGTCATTGATAACCAAGGCATCGACCCGAGTCAGCACGTGGCGGAGCTCTTCGGGAGTCTTCTCAATCCAATAGTTCATTGTGTCAGCGACAACGAACTCCGGCGACTCCACCTGATCGAGTACCTCAAGCTGCAATCCTGGGTGGATGTTGCCTAAAAATACGAAGGGTGAAGTTCGATACGCTGGTGGAATGGTCGGTCGGAATTCTTCAAATACATTGAGAAACGTGTAGATTGTTTCGCGGTCATTCAAGTCCTCGCTGTACTTGCCCTTCCAGCGAAAAGTTTTTCCCGGCACTTGCTGTAACCCGGTCAAGTCGATCCGGCGATTCCGAAAGATACGCATCTGTTCCTCGTTAAAGTCCTCACCAACCACCGCCACCATCCGGACATCCGTGAAATGGGCTGCAGCAATCGCGAAATAGGTCGCTGCTCCCCCCACGACACGACCGGCAACCCCGAACGGCGTCTCAATTGAATCGAAAGCTACAGAACCGACAACGAGAACTGGTTGCATAAACGACCTATCCCACTCCCTAAAGAATTTGTCTAATACTGATCATCACCATCTGTTCAGGATTTCAGATATTTGCCAATAATCGGCTCAAGCTCAGCGCGCGTGGCGGAGGGCATCTCGTCCTCCACTGTGATAATTGCGTTTTCCAAAGCTGAGCTGCACTTACAGGTTCGCACCTGCGATAGCCTGGCTACAACATCACTGATTACCCGCTGCGCCGTCACTGCATTCTTCTGGAGATTAGCGACGATCATTTTTACCGTCACCTCATCGTGCGATGGATGCCAGCAATCGTAGTCAGTCACCAGTGCTAGCGTCGCGTAGCAAATCTCGGCCTCGCGGGCAAGCTTGGCTTCTTGCAAATTGGTCATGCCGATGATGCCCATACCCCAAGCCTGATAGAGCTTGGACTCGGCCAGAGTCGAGAATTGCGGCCCCTCGATACAAACATAGGTGCCCCCTCGGTGCACTCGTACCTCAGCTGCCGTCGCCACATCAAACACCGTAGCGCCAAGCTCTGGACATATCGGACGAGCGAATCCAACATGTACCACGATACCCCGACCGAAAAACGTATCGACCCTGCCTCGTGTGCGGTCGAGAAACTGGTCCGGTATGACGAGATCTAGCGGCTGATACCTCTCTTGTAAACTACCAACCGCAGAGGCTGAGACAATCCGCTTAACACCCAATGTCTTGAACCCGAAGATATTTGCACGAAAATTGAGGTCTGAGGGTAGGAGCCGATGCCCCACCCCGTGGCGTGCTAGAAACGCCACCCTTTGCCCGCGTAAGGTGCCGGTCACATAGGGCCCTGACGGTGCGCCGAAAGGTGTCTGAATCGTCACCTCTTCCCGGCCTGTCACCTCAGGTATGTCGTATAGACCACTGCCACCGATGATGCCCACTAGGATGGTCATGACGTGTGGTCGGACTGCTTCAACTCGACAAGCACACCGTGGGTACTCGAGGGATGGATAAACGCAATCCGGGATCCGCCAACACCAATGCGGGGGGATACGTCGATGAGCTTAATGCCTCGGGTTTGTAAGTGCTCCAGTGCCGATTCTAAGTCGTCAACTGCCAAGGTAATATGATGGAGACCAGGGCCACGCCGTTCTAGGAATCGAGCAACCGGCGAAGCAGGGTCGGTTGCCTCGAGGAACTCGAGTGACACCCCGCCAGTTTCGACTTCGGTAACGCGAACCTGTTGGTCAGAAACGACCTCAGTCGGCGACACCTGTAACCCTAAAACGTCACGGAAGAAGCGAAGCGCCTCATTGAGGTCCCGAACGGCTATACCGACGTGATCCAACGTCGCTTTCATTTCAGCGCGGTGTCAAGGCTTCCGAACAACGTCGCGTTGAGCAAGGGCGCGATCCATAATCGCATCAACTGCTGTGTAGGGGTCCAACTCGCGCCGTGCAAGCTGCGCCGTTACCTTGTCAAGCTCACTTGGACTTACGAGCTGTTCGACGTGCCGCCAAAATGCCTCGCCAAGCAGACGGCGCAGCTCACTCGCCTCCAACCGATATCGCCTCTGGTACCGCAAATCATCGCCTGCATATTCGCGGAATCGATCAAGCGCACCCACGAAGTCATTTACTCCGTCGCCGGTCGTCGCCTGCGTCTTAATAATTTGTGGCCGCCAATCCTCTTGCGACGGCTCACCCAGTGAGAGCATCGCCTCAAGCTGAGCAACGGCACCCTCCGCTCCAGGGCAGTCAGCTTTGTTGACAACAAACACATCAGCAATCTCTAAGATTCCAGCCTTGATCGCTTGTACATCATCACCGAACCCTGGCGCAACAACCACAACCACAACATCGGCCACATACGTAATATCTACCTCGGCCTGTCCAACGCCCACGGTCTCGAGGAACACAACATCGTACCCGGCAGCGTCTAATACTAACGCCGCCTCGCGTGCCGCCTTCGCCAAACCCCCGAGTCGCCCCCGGGTCGCCATACTCCTGATAAAGACACCCTCGTCGCCAGCATGGGTTTGCATACGAACACGATCGCCCAGCACCGCACCGCCACTAAACGGACTCGTTGGATCAACAGCGACGATCCCGACGCGGCGTCCTCCAGACCGAAACATCCTAGCGACGCGGTCAACAAGTGTGCTCTTTCCTACACCTGGTGGCCCAGTCACACCCACGAGCCACGCGCGGCCAGTATGACTGAAGAGCTCGCGTATGAGGCGTGCGCCCTCCGGCACACCGTCTTCAATCAATGAAATCGCCCGGGAGACCGCCCGGAGATCTCCACCGAGCACACGGGTGGCTAGCGCACGCTCACTCTCTGCGTCCATCGACTCGGGCAGCACTCTATCACAGGGTCTGTGCATGATTTAGCGACCCGCATGGGACATAATCAAACTGTTTCCAGACTGATTGTGACTCCATGGTGCGCTCCCCGCATATAATACTAGCCACGTCCGGTGCACCACCTCCACACGCAAGGAGTGACCTAATGTTCTTACGAGCAACGTTGTGCGTCGGGTTGATCGTCATGCTCGTCAGCACTTCGATAGGCCATGCTCAACCCCGGGTTTATACCGGCGAAGGCGGCATGCTCTTCCATCCAATCCTTCTTGAGAAGACTGCTGATTTTGAGGATGTGGTCACCCGCGTGGTCGATGCAATGAGTAACAGTGCCGACGAGACGCGACGTGCGCAGGCCGCAGGCTGGAAAATATATCGAGCTACGGAGCCTGGCCCGCCTGATCAAACTTCTGTCCTCTACATATTCGTCATTGACCCAGCCGTGGCTGAAGCAAATTACTCCATTAATGAACTACTTCGACAGGAATTACCCCTTGAGGCGCAGGAGCTTTGGGAGAAATTCGCAGCGTCCTACGCATATAGTCCAAGTCTGATCAATCTGACGTTAGTCGCTGACTTCACGGAAACCCAGCTTCTACCAATCGCACCCGAGGTGCCATAGCCCGCTGGCACCCCATGCGTGTTCCTATCGGTCTGACGTGTCGGACAGCACTGACCGCAATCTTCGTTCTGTTCATCGTACTCGTTCCGAATAAGGCGGTGGCTGATGCCACCGTGTTTGCTGGTACGAACACGATGACCCCCCACGGCTGGGCGCGCGGTTTCAGCGCAGGGCTGACCTTGCTCAACCTCGGGTTTGAGGTCGAGTACACGAACGCTGGCGAAGATAATTCGCAACGCACACCCGGGCTTCAAACAGGCATGGTCAACGTTCTTGTACAAACACCGATGACGTCTAATGGCTTCCAGTTTTACGCAACAACGGGCGGAGGTCTCTACCGCGAGAGACTCGGTGAGGCACAAGAAACTCACGTGGGACTGAACGCAGGTGGTGGACTAAAGATCAAACTTACCGGTCAAATCCGTGCGCGAATCGATTACCGCGTGTTTAGTCTCCGCGGCGCGCCCATCCATTCCCGACCACACCGGGTCTACGCTGGTCTCAACCTCGCATTCTGACTGGCTCGATAACCGGTCTTCACCCGTAGGCACATACGCCCATTACGAACCGGCGGCTACGAACACCAAAAGTTCGTAGCCGCCGAGTATCACAATCGTAGGAGTTCGTG
>JYMV01028124.1_pt2 | contig 13108 bp, 16 predicted proteins | sample 338911 | NCBI WGS metagenome assembly JYMV01 (sample SAMN03354496, study PRJNA234377) | hydrothermal vent metagenome | biome: Deep sea; feature: Hydrothermal plumes at the Eastern Lau Spreading Center, Western Pacific Ocean; material: Seawater | place: Tonga | collected 2009 | depth 2000 m m | reverse complement strand
TGCTTAGGCAAGGGTTGCAGAGACATCAAGATTTTAGACAGATTAGAGCTGAAAAAATGGCTCGCGGCTTGGGCGGGGCAGGTGTGTTTAATGCACTAGAAAAAGTAAAGATTGTCGCCAAAAAAGGCATGATTACACGTACTCATTTTGCACAGATGCTCGTACAAGAGGGTGTGTGTAAAGATATGCGTAGCGTTTTTAAGCGCTTTTTAACCGGTAAAAAACCAGGTGGCGTCGGTGGTAAGTGGGCAGAATTTGATGAAGTGATTGAATGGATACATGCAGCTGGCGGAAAAGCTGTGTTAGCCCATCCTTTGCGTTATCGCATGACTAACACCAAGATTAAGCGACTATTAGGCCATTTATCTGGTGCAGGCTTAGATGGTGTAGAGGTTGTTACTGGCTCAAGCAGTGGTGATGAAATAACATTGGTTAGTCAATGGGCAAAAGAGTTTGGTTTATTGGCGTCTATTGGTTCTGATTATCATGGATGGCCAAATCAAAGGGTACGTATCGGGCATTTACTAGACATGCCAAATGTTAATGAAACTATATGGAAAGATTGGTCATGGCAAAATTAGTTGCAATTCACCCTCAAAATCCTCAGCCACGATTGGTTGCTCAAGTGGTTGATGTATTAAAATCTGGTGGTGTTATTGTCTACCCTACGGACTCCGGCTATGCGTTGGGTACAAGCCTGGGTAATAAAAATGGCCTAGAAAAAATTAGACAAATTCGCAAGCTATCTAAGCGTCATGACTTTACATTGATGATGCGTGATTTGTCCCATATTGGGGAATATGCCAAGCTCGATAATAATGCTTTTCGCCTGCTAAAGAAAATTCTTCCTGGCGCTTATACGTTTATTTTACAAGGTACGCGAGATGTGCCCAAACGCCTTCTACATGAGAAGAAAAAAACCATTGGTGTTAGAATATCGAGCCATGGTGTAGTTCAGGCGTTGCTTGAAGAGTTGGATGAGCCATTAATGAGCGTTTCATTGATTCTTGAGGGTTGTGAATTTTATGATATTGACGATGTACGAGATGTAGTTGATAACAAAGTTGATTTAATTATTGATGATGGTTATTGTCCACCAGACCCGGTATTGAAATTATTCGCCATGGTGCGGGTGATACTTCGTTGTTAGAATAGCGACTTCCCTATATAATTAAGCCTTTTTATACAACGCTATATTTGCATGAAAACTGCTGAAATTAGACAAAAATTCTTAGATTTTTACGCTTCTAAAGGTCATACAATTGAGCCGAGTGCATCTTTAGTGCCGCATAATGATAAAACTTTATTGTTTGTTAATGCTGGCATGGTGCCATTTAAGGATGTTTTTAGTGGTATTGAAAAGCGTCCGTACACACGAGCAGCAAGTTGTCAGCGTTGTGTGCGTGCAGGTGGTAAGCATAATGACCTGGAAAATGTTGGTTACACTGCTCGTCATCATACTTTCTTTGAAATGTTGGGAAACTTCTCATTTGGCGATTATTTTAAGCGCGAAGCTATTCAATATGCTTGGGAGTTTTTAACGGTTGAAATTGGCTTGCCAAAAGAAAAGCTTTGGATTAGCGTATTTGAAGAAGATGACGAAGCTGAAGATATTTGGGTGAATGAAATCGGCTTCCCAAGAGAGCGAATTTCTCGTTGTGGTGCTAAGGATAATTTTTGGCAAATGGGTGATACTGGCCCTTGTGGGCCATCAAGTGAAATATTTTTTGATCATGGTGAAGATATTGCAGGCGGCCCTCCAGGACATGCTGATGAAGATGGCGATCGCTATATCGAAATTTGGAATTTGGTATTTACTCAATACGACAAACAAGAAGATGGCTACTTAAAGCCGTTGGCAGCACCTTGTGTTGATACTGGCATGGGTTTAGAGCGCTTAGCCGCAGTACTTCAGCACGAAAACAATAATTACGACACGGACGGTTTCAATAGTTTGATCAAAGCAGTGGTTAATTTAACACCTAAAGCTGAAAATATTCAAACAGATAATGCCTCGGTTCGGGTCATAGCCGATCATATTCGCTCAACTGCATTTATGATTGTAGATGGCGTAATTCCTTCAAATGAAGGGCGTGGCTACGTGTTGCGTCGTATTATTCGTCGTGCAATTCGTCATGGTCATAAAATTGGTATTGAGAAGGTGTTTTTCTATCGTTTAGCGCCTGTACTAGCATTAGAGCTTAAAGATGTTTATCCAGAGTTAAAACTTGCATTGGCAAATGTTGAAAAAGTACTAAAGCGTGAAGAAGAGCGTTTTGCACAAACACTAGATCAGGGAATGAGCATTTTAGAAGAGGCTATTGCTGGTTTAAAGGGTGATGAAATTTGATACTTACGGTTTTCCAGTTGACTTAACCGCTGATGTTGCTCGTGAGCGTAATCTTACGATTGATATGCCAGGCTTTGAGTCAGAAATGACAAAGCAGCGTGATCGAGCACGTTCAGCAGGTGATTTTAAAACCACTCAAAAAGGTGTTGATATCACTCAAGAAACTGAATTTCTAGGTTACGAGCAATTAGAAAATAGCTCATCTGTACAAGCATTAATTAAAGATGGAGAGCAGGTTGAATCTATTGAAGCGGGCGATCAAGCTATTGTTGTATTAGCTCAATCTAGTTTTTACGGTGAGTCGGGTGGTCAAGTTGGCGATAGTGGCATACTTAGTAACGACTCTATCACTTTTGAAGTGACTAATACAAAGAAACAAAAAACAGGCGCCTTTGAGCATCATGGCGCCATCTCACACGGCACACTTAAAGTGGGTGAAGTGGTTGAGGCCAAAGTTGATGCACGCATGCGCAAGCGTATTGCTCGTAATCATTCGGCAACACACTTACTTCATGCAGCATTGCGCAGTGTTTTAGGTGAAACAGTTACTCAAAAAGGCTCATTAGTTGATGCCGATAAGTTGCGCTTTGACTTTTCTCACGATGAGGTAATTGCCAAGGCTGATATAGATAAAATTGAGGCGATGGTTAATCGTAGAATTTTGGGTAATTCGATTGTACACACTAACGTAACAGATATTGAAAGTGCCAAAAAGAAAGGTGCGATGGCACTATTTGGCGAAAAGTATGGAGATAGTGTGCGCGTACTCAGCATGGGAAAAAACAACTTTTCTGTAGAGCTTTGTGGCGGTACTCATGTTAATCAACTTGGCGATATCGGCCTGTTTAGAATCGTCTCAGAAGGCGGTATTGCTGCAGGTGTTCGACGCATTGAGGCAATGACTGGCTATGATGCTTATCAGTTTGACAATCAAACTCAGGATCGTCTAACAGCTATTGCGCAAATGACTAAAACCAACAATATGCAGGCTGTTGAAAAAGTGGCGCAGTTAATTAAGCAACAAAAAGAACTAGAAAAACAAATTGCTTCTTTTCAAAAACAGTTGGCTAGCAATCAGGGTGATGATTTAGTTAGTCAAGCCAAAGATGTTAATGGTATTAAGTTGCTTTCAACTGTTGTGTGGTAAAGACTTGCGAGATATTGCTGATAAACTTAAAGATAAGTTAGGTTCTGCAGTTGTGGTATTGGCAGTGGTTAGTGGCGATAAAGTCTCATTGGTTGCGGGTGTCACTAAGGATCTAACAGATAAATATCAAGCCGGAAAGATTCTTAATCATGTTGCTCAACAGGTTGGCGGCAAAGGTGGTGGTCGACCAGATATGGCACAAGGTGGCGGCACTCAGCCAGAAAATATTGAGTCAGCGCTAAGCTCGGTTAAAGACCTTTTATAACAAATATTGGAAATACTATTATGATTAAGAAAATTGTCAAATTAAGCTCAGCGAGCTGTTCACCTTGTAAACAATACGAGCCTATTTTTAATTCATTTAAGTCAGAGTTAGAATCTTTGGGCTGGGCTATTGAAATACTTGATGTAACAGAAGATAGAGGTGGTGCTTATGCTCAAAAATATGGTGTACGAGGTGTTCCAGCGACTCTAATTATTGAAGAAGGTAAAGATCCTATTGTTAAGATGGGTGTTGTGAACTCTGTTTCCGATTTGTTGGATTCTTAGGGTTTTATTTCTATTAAAACTGCTCAATAAAAAACCCTCTTTCGAGGGTTTTTTATTGAGCAATGGTTAATTGCAGTTTTTTTTATACACAACCTGTTGGTTGAGGCATGCCACCATATTTGGTAATAGGTTTCATTGGGCCAGTTAACCATTCTTTAAAAAGAATTTTCTTATCAATGCCAACATATTTAGAAAATGTTCTAATTGGCGGCACACTTGAGTTCTCATCAAAGTACTCTCTTGCTTTTTCGATTTGCATTACCATAGAGTCCGTCAAAGTAATGTCATCCTCTGCTGCCATCTCATGCATGATGTCTAATGACCATATAGTTGGGTCAACTAAATATCCATTTCCTGTTCTGTCTAATGCCATCTTTAATACCATAGTAATTTAATTGGGTATATTATATAAGAATAGCCAAAGTAAAACTTTGTAAATACACGTTTTGTTTGTATGGATAAATAAATTTAGACAATAAAAAACCCTCATTACAAGGGTTTTTTTTCAATACAGATAGTATAAAAAACTATCTCATATCATCCAACTCTTCTGCAGACTTCATGCCTTTCTTGTAGTCTTGAGTTGTTGTTGTTGTCTCTTTACCCGTTCTTTTGTTTGAAGGGTTAGATGCATTTAATGCTTCTACGCTGCTTCCTAAAGCTGGTCTGTTGCCTTTTGTAATGCCGTTAGCCATGATATCTCCTAGTAATTTAAGTGCTATATTGTTTTTAATAAACAAGGGTTATTATATCAATTTCATTTAATTTGTAGTCTGTATTTTATATGGGAATCTAAATTGGTGTGTATAGGTATAATTTATCCCCTATGGATTGGATGCAATTAACCTTACAAACAAGTAAAGATCAGGCAGATTTTGTTAGTGAAATACTAGTGGGGCTTGATAGCGTTTCGGTGACTTTTAGTGACAGTCAAGATGATGCAATTTTTGAACCACCTGTGGGTAGTACGCCTTTATGGCAGCATGTAACAATCACAGCTTTGTTTGATTTAGAGGTTGATCAAGATCATGTTGGGCATGTACTTAGTCAAATATGCAATATTGACCAGATCAATTTTGAGCTACTTAAGGATCGCGTTTGGGAAGATGAATGTAAAAAAGATTTTCATGCCATGCAGTTTGGGCAGCGAATTTGGATTTGCCCCTCTTGGGAGGATAGTGCTAGTTTGCCAGATGATGCGATCGTTATCGATATGGATCCAGGCTTGGCGTTTGGCACGGGGACGCATCAAACTACTGATTTATGCTTGCAGTATTTAGATGCAAACATGCCAGTAGGCTATACAGTAATTGATTACGGCTCTGGAACAGGAATTTTGGCCATTGCTGCAATAAAGTTAGGTGCAGTGAGCGTGGTTGCAGTAGATAATGATCCGCAGGCTGTTACTGCCACTATAAATAACATCAATGCTAATCAGTGTCAGGATCAAATTAGGGTCATACATACGCAAGATGAGGGTCAGCTTGATAAGGTTGATTTACTCATTGCAAATATTCTGGCAAATCCTTTGGTAGACTTGTGTGAACATTTTTCTAATTTGGTTAAGCAAGGTGGCGAAATTGCTTTGTCTGGAATTTTAAAAGATCAATTGCCAATAGTATTAGAGGCGTATGGTGAGTATTTTGAAACACTTGAAGTCGAGAAAAAAGATGAATGGTGCAGGGTTAACGGTAAAAGAAAATAAATTATGACAAATAAAAAACAAATTAAAGCAGTGTCACTTATTTCAGGTGGTCTAGATTCTCTATTAAGTACAAAATTATTATTGGATCAAGGTATTCATGTTGAGGGTATTAACTTCTTCACCGGTTTTTGTGTAGAAGGCCATACGCACGCTATTCGCAAGCAAAAGAGCGACAAGCCTAAGCGTAATAACGCCTTGTGGGTGGCTGAACAGCTCGGTATTAAGCTTCATATTATTGATGTAATTGAAGAGTATCGCGATGTGTTGTTGAATCCAAAACACGGTTACGGTAAAAACATGAACCCTTGTTTGGATTGTAAGGGTTTCATGGTGAAAAAAGCCAAACAGTGGATGGAAGAGCACGAGTTTGACTTTATTATCACTGGCGAAGTAATGGGTCAGCGTCCAATGTCGCAACGCAAAGAAACCATGCCAATTGTGCAAGCTGAGTCAGGTGCAGATGATTTACTATTACGCCCTTTATGTGCCAAACATTTGCCGGAAACTAAAGCAGAGAAAGAAGGCTGGGTTGATCGTGAAAAGTTACTTGATTTTTCCGGAAGAACTCGTAAGCCACAAATGGCCTTAGCAAAAAAATATGGCTTTGAAGATTATGCAACGCCTGCAGGTGGTTGTTGCTTCTTAACGGATAAGAAATATTCAGATAAATTGGTCGATATGTGGCAATCACGTGGCAATCGCGAGTATGAATTAGACGATTTAATGATGTTGAAAGTTGGACGTCATATTCGCCCAAATCCACGTTTTAAAATGATCATTGCCAGAGAAGAGGGCGAAGTTAAATTCTTAGAAGGCTATCGTAATCAATATGCCAATCTCTACCCAATAAGTTGTAATGGGCCAATTGCTTTGATTGATGGTGAGCCTAACCAAGAAGATCTTAAAATTGCTGCCAAAATTCTTGCTCGATATTCACAAGGTCGAGAGCAAGATAGCGTGGATATAGAAGTGAAGCTAACTGTAGGTGTTGCTCAGAAATTTAGCGTTAAGCCGCTAGGTGTTGATGAGATTCCTAAAGCTTGGTTTGTTTAACCACCACCAACTGCTTTAATAATTTCAATTTGATCGCCATCATTCAGTAAAAATTCACCGTGTTTAGATTTTGGAATGATAGCTTCATTTACCTCTAGGGCGATGCGCTGGTGTTGATATTCTAGTTGCTTAATTAAGTCTTCAGCAGTGGCGCCGTTGTTTATTGCTAATTCTTTGCCATTAACAACAACAATCATTTGTCCATTTTGCCAATAGCACAAGAGACAAATGATTTAGCCTTAGCCTTAGCTGAATCAAATCCTTGAACAGAGTCAATTTCTGGGTAGCCTAAATCAAGTAAAACTTTGGCCAATTCATCTTTCTTTGAGTCATCAAGATCGATACTGATAACACCTTGTTCAATGTTTACATCAATTTTGTCCGTATCAAAGATGCTGGTTAATTTTTTAGTAATTGAACCTGCGCAGCCGCCACATTTGATATTGTCTACTGTAATTTCCATGATTGCATTCCGTTGTTGTTTTGAGATTGATTATACATAGTTGTTTTATCTATTTGCTTCTCAGAAGTACGGGGTAATATGGTAAAATTCTCGAAGTTTTTCATTTAGGAGTGTCCGGTGTCACAAGTTGCCTTATTAGCCATATTAGCGTTGGAAGATGGAACGATTTTCCATGGAAAATCCATTGGTAGCACTGGTGAAACACTCGGTGAGGTGGTTTTTAATACCTCAATGACTGGATATCAAGAAATCCTAACTGATCCTTCGTACACTCAACAAATTGTTGCACTAACTTATCCACACATTGGAAACACTGGCACAAATGTCGTGGATGAAGAATCTTCCAAGGTTTATGCAGCAGGTTTGATTATTCGTGATTTGCCATTGCTACATAGCAATTGGCGCAATACTATGCCTTTAGATGAGTACTTGCAAGTTAATAATATTGTTGCAATTAGTGATATTGATACTCGCGCCTTAACGCGACATTTACGTAAAAATGGCTCTCTTAAGGGTTGTATTGTTGCAGGTGATAATATTAATGAAGCGGCAGCAATCGCTAAGGCTCAGTCATTTTCTGGATTAAAAAATGTAGATTTAGCCAAAGTAGTTTCTACTTCTGAGCAGTACGATTTTAGTGAAGGATCTTTTTTCTTAGAAAATGGTGAATTTGCTAAGTTAGATGCTAAATTCAAAGTGGTGGTGTATGACTACGGTGTTAAAAAGAACATCTTAAGAATGCTAGTAGATCGTGGTTGTGATTTAACCGTGGTTAATGCGCAAACTCCAGTTAATGACGTTCTAGCAATGAATCCAAATGGTGTGTTTTTATCGAATGGCCCGGGTGATCCTGAGCCGTGTGATTACGCTATTGCTAATATTGAAGTATTGTTAGAAAAAAATATACCAATTTTCGGTATTTGTTTGGGGCATCAATTATTAGCGCTCGCGAGTGGTGCTAAGACTGAAAAAATGAAGTTTGGACATCATGGCGCTAATCATCCTGTTCAAGATTTAGACACGATGAAAGTAATGATCACTTCGCAAAATCATGGTTTTGCAGTGGCTGAAGGAAGTATGCCTGAAAACCTTGAAGTGACACACCGATCTTTGTTTGATAACACCATTCAAGGTGTACGCGTTAAAGATAAAAAAGCCTTTAGTTTTCAGGGTCATCCAGAAGCTTCACCAGGTCCGCACGATGTAAGCGGTTTATTTGATACTTTCATTGAAGATATGTCATGATTAAGCGGGTGTTAATAAGCTTACTTTTAGCTTTTAATTTATCGGTAAATGCTGAAGAAATTGATCCGTTTGAAGAGACTAACCGTGCAATTTATGAATTTAATGAGTCGCTAGATAGTAACGTTCTTGAGCCAGTATCAAGAGCTTATAAAAATAATATGCCTGAAGCTGCTCAAAAAGGTATTGGTAATTTTTTAGACAATTTAGGTGATGTCTCTACATTAGCCAATCAAATTTTACAGTTTAAGCCAATTGAAAGCGCTGAGACGTTAGCGCGCATTTTGGTTAACACTACGATCGGCCTAGGCGGTTTATTCGACGTAGCCTCTGACATGGGACTAATTACAGAAGATGAAGATTTTGGTCAAACCATGGCAGTTTGGGGTGTTGAGCAAGGTCCTTACGTTGTGTTGCCATTATTAGGCCCATCAACTGTTAGGGACGGTATTGGTACTTATGTAGATTTAACATCACCAGCAAATATGGTTGGCGAGATTGATGAAGTTGGTGTTAGTGTAATTAATGTGGTTGATAAGCGTGTTGACCTGTTGCCAATTACAGATATTCTAGATCAGTCTGATGATCCATATATTACTATGCGTTCTTCATACTTACAAAAGCGCAACAACGACATTTATGACGGCAATGTGCCCGTTACCGATGACGACTTTTAACCCTTATTAATATTTAAAGAAGCATGCCAAAAAGACAAGACCTAAAAAGTATTTTAATTATCGGCGCTGGGCCGATTGTGATTGGACAAGCCTGTGAGTTTGATTATTCTGGCGCTCAAGCTTGTAAAGCATTGCGTGAAGAAGGTTTTCGCGTTATTTTGGTTAACTCCAATCCAGCTACAATCATGACTGATCCGCAGATGGCGGATGCAACCTACATTGAGCCGGCACGGTTGAAAAAATTATTGAAATTGAAAAGCCTGATGCATTATTGCCAACAATGGGTGGTCAAACCGCACTTAACTGTGCGCTTGATTTAGAGCGTCACGGCGTACTAGAAAAGCATGGTGTTGAGATGATTGGCGCTAAAAAAGAAGCCATTGATAAGGCCGAAGATCGTGACTTATTTCGTATAGCAATGCTTAAGATTGGCCTAGACATGCCTAAAGCTGCCGTTGCACATACATTAGAAGAAGCATTTGCCGTACAAAAGACGGTTGGTTATCCAACGGTTATTCGTCCATCATTCACCATGGGTGGCTCTGGTGGCGGCATTGCCTTTAATAAAGAAGAGTTTATTGAAATTTGTGAGCGTGGCTTAGATCTTTCACCGACTAACGAATTATTAGTGGAAGAATCTATCTTAGGCTGGAAAGAGTTTGAGATGGAAGTGGTTCGTGACACAAAAGATAACTGTATTATCATTTGTTCAATTGAAAACTTTGATCCAATGGGCGTGCATACGGGCGACTCTATTACAGTGGCACCTGCACAAACTCTAACAGATAAAGAATATCAAGTGATGCGCAACGCTTCATTGGCTGTATTACGAGAAATTGGTGTTGACACCGGTGGCTCGAATGTTCAGTTTGCGGTTAATCCTGAAAATGGACGCTTAACCATTATTGAGATGAATCCTCGTGTTTCTCGCTCATCAGCATTAGCATCAAAAGCAACCGGCTTCCCGATTGCTAGAGTAGCTGCAAAATTAGCAGTTGGCTACACATTGGATGAGCTTGATAATGATATTACTGGCGGTAAAACACCAGCTTCATTCGAACCAAGTATTGATTACGTTGTTACAAAGATCCCTCGTTTTGCCTTTGAAAAATTTCCAAAAGCTGATGATCGTTTAACCACACAAATGAAGTCTGTGGGCGAAGTGATGGCGATGGGCTCAACTTTCCAAGAGTCGCTACAAAAAGCCTTAAGAGGTCTTGAAACGGACAAAGTTGGCTTAGATCCAATTGTTGACTTAAACGCTGATGATGCACGCAATAAAATTCGTTCTGAGTGTATTACCCCACGTGGCGAACGAATCTTTTATCTTGCTGATGCGTTTAGATTGGGCATGACTTTAGATGAAGTATTTGATTTATCTAAAGTTGATCCATGGTTCTTAGCGCAAATTGAAGATATTGTTTCAAATGAAATGCAAATTAACGGTAGCAATATTTCAGATATTGATGCTGATGCCATGTTTGCGCTTAAGCGCAAAGGTTTTTCCGATGCACGTTTAGCACAATTATGTAATTGTAACGAGTCTGCAGTGCGTGAGAGACGCAAGGTATTAAATATTAAGCCAGTATTTAAACGAGTTGATAGTTGTGCAGCAGAATTTGATACGCAAACTGCTTATTTATATTCAACTTATCAGCAGCAGTGTGAAGCTAATCCAACCGACAAGAAAAAAATTATGATTTTGGGTGGCGGGCCAAATCGTATCGGACAAGGTATTGAGTTTGATTATTGTTGTGTACATGCTTCTTTGGCATTACGTGAAGATGGTTATGAGACAATCATGGTTAACTGTAATCCAGAAACCGTTTCAACAGATTACGATATTTCAGATCGCTTATATTTTGAACCATTAACATTAGAAGACGTTTTAGCGGTGATTGACGTTGAAAACCCAGATGGAATTATTGTGCATTATGGTGGCCAAACACCGTTAAAGCTTGCTGAAGCATTAGAAAAAAGTGGTGCAAATATTATTGGTACTAGCCCTGATTCAATTGATTTGGCTGAAGATCGTGAGCGTTTTTCTACCTTACTTAAAGAGTTGGGCTTAAAGCAGCCACATAATGGCACAGCACGCTCATTAGAGCAAGCACAAGATATTGCTGATGCAATTGGCTTTCCGTTAGTAGTTCGCCCATCTTATGTATTGGGTGGTCGTGCAATGGAGATCGTGTATGACAAAGATTCGTTGGATCACTATATGCATACAGCAGTACAGGTTTCGAATGATTCGCCAGTCTTATTAGATTCATTTTTAGATCATGCCATTGAAGTTGATATTGATGTAATTTGTGACGGTGAAGATGTGGTTATTGGCGGTATTATGCAACACATTGAGCAAGCTGGAATTCACTCAGGTGATTCAGCATGTTCATTGCCACCTTATTCTTTAGCGGATGATGTGCTAGATGAAATGCGAACACAAGTTATTGCCATGGCTAAAGCGCTTAATGTGGTTGGCTTAATGAATACGCAATTAGCGTATCAAGATGGTGAGATTTACGTAATTGAGGTTAATCCTCGTGCATCACGTACTGTGCCATTTGTTTCAAAGGCAATTAGTGCGCCATTGGCTAGTATTGCAGCACGTGTCATGTCAGGAAAAACACTTAAAGAGCTTAATTTCACCAAAGAAATTATTCCAAAACATTACAGCGTTAAAGAAGCGGTATTCCCGTTTAATAAATTTTTAGGTGTAGATCCAATCTTAGGTCCTGAAATGCGATCAACTGGTGAAGTGATGGGTGTAGGTGATGATTTTGCCTCAGCTTTTGACAAGGCTCAATTAGCAGCCGGTTCGCGTGCACCAGAGAGTGGCACGGTATTTGTTAGTCTAAGACTGATTTAGTTGACTTGGGTAAAAAACTATCAAAACAAGGCTTTAGTTTAGTGGCAACTCGTAGTAATAGAAATACACTAATTGAAGCAGGTTTAGAGTGTGAAATGGTTAATAAGGTATCTGAAGGATCACCACATATTGTTGACATGATTAAAAATGATGCGATCGATCTTATTATTAACTCTACCGAAGATACTCAAGGTGTAGAGGATGCTGCTGCAATTCGTTGTCAGGCATTAGTTCATAAGGTGCCATTTACTACAACCGTTGCTGCAGCTTTTGCTATGCTTGATGGCTTAAAGACTCATGAACAGATTACCGTTAGAACGATTCAATCTTTAAACCAATAGGGTATTAAGATGCAAAGTATTCCAATGACAGTATTAGGCGCTAAAGCACTAGAAGCTGAACTACTAAAACTTAAAGATGTTGAGCGTCCCCGTATTGTCGAGGATATTGCTACAGCTCGTGCCCATGGTGATCTTAAAGAAAATGCTGAGTATCACGCCGCCAAAGAAGAGCAAAGCTTTTGTGAAGGGCGCATCAAAGAAATTGAATCTAAACTTTCATGCATGCAAGTCATTGATGTGTCAAGGCTTAATCAAGATGGTCGCTGCGTATTTGGCACCACTATTAGCCTAATGAATATTGACGACGATAATGAAATTACTTATCAAATCGTTGGTGAAGATGAAGCCGATATTGCACTTAATAAAATTTCATGTCATTCTCCAATAGCCGCTGCATTGATGGGTAATGAAGAGGGTGATGAGGTGACTGTTAAGGCGCCAGCTGGTGATATACAATATGAGATTTTAGAAGTCCAGTATTTGTAATTATTTTTTGTATTTTCCTTTGTTAGAATCGTTTAATTTTCAGTCGTGTACTAAGTATGTACACTGCTATAAAATTAAAAAAATTCTGCCTCATAAAGTACTAAAAATAAATAAAAATCCACTTTAAAAGCAAAATTTATCCCAGGGTAGTCTCTCTTGGCTAAAGCCAATTCACTTTCTCCAAAATTTCCTAAATCGGCTTATTTTTTTTAGCTAAAAATTAGCC
>JYMV01030212.1_pt1 | contig 13113 bp, 12 predicted proteins | sample 338911 | NCBI WGS metagenome assembly JYMV01 (sample SAMN03354496, study PRJNA234377) | hydrothermal vent metagenome | biome: Deep sea; feature: Hydrothermal plumes at the Eastern Lau Spreading Center, Western Pacific Ocean; material: Seawater | place: Tonga | collected 2009 | depth 2000 m m | reverse complement strand
TATTGTAATTTAGTATTTCTCTATAGAATTAGTGGCTAATAATAATTGCAATAAAGCCAAACATTGGGGATGAACAAAAAACCCCGCTTTTACACGGGGTTTCTCTTCTTAATTGGCGGAAACGCGTGGGAATCGAACCCACCTCTCAGTTTAACCCGAGACATCAGATTTGAAGTCTGTGGTGCCCACCAGGGTCACATTCGCTTCCAAACTTATGGTACGCCCGACAGGATTTGAACCTGTGACCTCTTGCTCCGGAGGCAAGCGCTCTATCCAGCTGAGCTACGGGCGCAAGATAACCAACTACCAACCTGTAACCAATTCAACACATTTTTCTGCTGATTTAACTGTATTCACCAATAGCATGGTTATGGTCATAGGTCCTACCCCACCAGGAACAGGAGTTACCGAATTGGCAATCCCCATAACGGATTCTGTATTCACATCACCCACAAGTGTATAGCCTTTTTCTGAATCATCATCCACACGGTTGATCCCCACATCAATAATATCTGCGCCCTCTTTAATCATGTCACCTGTAATCATATGGGGAGAGCCAGCCGCTGCAATAATGATGTCCCCTTGCTTTGTATAAGCTGCTAAATCTTTCGTTCCCGTATGACAGATGGTAACCGTTGCATTTCCCATTTCAAATTTCTGTGCCAACAAGGCAAACATAGGCTTCCCCACAATATTGCTCCTACCCACAATCACTGCATGCCTGCCTGAAACTGAAATATCATAATGCCGTAAAATCTCTAAAACTCCATGGGGTGTGCAGGGTATAAAATTGGGATTCCCCTCTAACAATAAACCTAAATTTTCAGGGTGAAATCCGTCAACATCTTTATTAGGGGATACAGTATGGAGTATCGTTTTAGAATCCAAATGATTGGGTAAAGGCAGCTGCACTAGAATACCATGGGCCGAGGGATCATTGTTGAGCCTATCTATAAGTGTTAGCACATTTTCTTCATTGGATTTTGAATCTAATCGATAGGTTTGGCTTTCACAACTCAGTTTTTCAAATGCCCGGGCTTTATTGCGTACATACACCTGGGATGCCGGATCATCCCCTACAATAATAGCTGCTAACTTTGGAACGATACCAATTTTTTTTAATGATTGAACTCTTGGCTCTAATGCCAATCGAATGCTATCTGAAACAGGCTTACCCTTTAATAAGAGTGTTCCCATTTATTTTTTATCAGCCTCAATATCGTGAATTCTGTTTTCAATAAACTCCGTAATGGCAATGGTTTTGGCTTCAACTTTATCCACAAATTTCTTTTTCTCTTTTTTATAGGTAAACAGCTCATCCGTAATATTCATAGCTGCCAAAATTGCAATACGCAATTGCTGTGAATCATCAATACCTGAAGCCTTTATTTCTTCCATTTTTTCATCCACATAAGCGGCAACTTTCTCCAGATATTTTTGACCGGCAGCTGATCGTACCACATAATCCTGCCCCAGTATATTTACTTTTACAACTTTTGTTTTCATCATACCTATCCCTCCTTATCGTTGGGTAGCTCCATGAGCTTTTTTAAGAGAATTGAGGATTTTTTCTACATCAGCATCTACCTCAGTATCCGTTAGCGTTGTAGTCTCCGATTGAAACTTTAAAGAAAATGCCAAACTTTTATTATTATCCCCCACTTCATCAGCTTGATATACATCAAATAAAGAAATATTTTTCAGGGTATCTCCACCCTCTTTTTGAATTGTTTTAAGTAAGTCTTCGGCTGGCAAATCACGAGCAACCTGCAAGGCAATATCCCTACTCATACTTGGGAATGCCGGTGGTGGACTATACACCAACTTTTGGTTCTGCCATAACTCCCGTAAATTATGTAGTGAAAGGTCACATACCGTTGGATTTACCTTGAGATTATACTGCTGTAAAATCTTGCTGTCTGGAATTCCAACTTTTCCTATTTGGGTTTTACCTGAATAAATTTTAAGTGAATTCTGGAACCCAGATTCATTACCAATTTTAAACGACACATTTGCTATTCCAACAGATTGTAACATCTGAGATATTTCACCCTTACACCTAAATAAGTCCCTGTCTTCATAACTACGCCAATGAGATTGAGCCTCTCCATACCAAAGCAATCCCAAATGAAATTTTTCGTTAGTTCCAGTGGCAGATTTTTTAGACTGATTATGGATAGCACCAATTTCGAAAAGTTTAAATCCTTTTTCCTGTCTTTTTTCATTATAAGAGGCTGCCATTAATAATCCGGGGGTAATTGAATTACGAATAAATGCCATATCCTGACTTAATGGATTTTTCAACTGAACCGCATCACCACCGGCAAAATGAAGGGTATCTTTTTCATGCTGTAAACTATTGGAATAATGCTCGTGAAATCCAATTGCCTGAAGCTGAGTTCTAAGCAGGGAATCTAATTTTTGGTCATCTTCTACAAATGAATTATACGACCCCGTGAACTGTGCGCTAGAGGGAATATTATCGTAGCCAATAACCCGAGCCACCTCTTCATATAAATCCACTTCCCGCTCTAAGTCATTTCTGAAAGACGGAATAATACACTGGAAACTTCCATTTTGTTTTGTATGCGTAATTTGCAGAGAAACAAAAATGTTTTCTATTTTATCTTTTGGAATATGTGTACCCAAAAGCGCTTCACATTTCTCTATTGAAAAATCAATAGTACGCTGCATTTTTTCAGCAGGATATTCATCAACCACCCCTTTGCATATTTCACCACCAGCTACTTCCACAATCAGGGCAGCCAATTGGTTAATTGCTGGGATGATACCATCCATATCTGTATCCCGTTCAAATCTTCTGGATGCCTCTGTTGAAAGGTCTAACACTTTTGCCCCTTTCCGCACCACTGTTGGACTGAAATAGGCACTTTCAATTAAAATATTGGTGGTACCATCATTTATTTCACTATTGATTCCGCCCATAATACCAGCAAGTGCGATAGGTTTATCACCATCACAAATGAGTAGGTGAAAATCTTTTAAATCTCTTTTTTCATTATCAAGGGTGGTTAATTTCTCCCCCTTTTTGGCATAGCGTACATTTATTTCATTACCCGAAATATTGTCAAGGTCAAATGTATGCATGGGATGCCCGGAATCCATGAGCACATAATTAGCTGCGTCCACAATATTGTTTATGCTGGACTGCCCAATTGATACTAGCCTATCAACCAGCCATTGGGGCGATGGTCTAACTTTCACACCAGTTACTACCCTGGCAGCATAACGGGGGCAAGCATCAGAATCTGCAATTGAAACTTTTATTTCATTGCTGGTGGAATTTGCGGATTCAATTAAATCAACCGCTCTTCGTTTAACATCGGCACCTGCGCCAATACCAAGTTCCCGTGCAACACCTAAATGGCTGAGGCAGTCTCCTCTATTGGGTGTAAGGTCAATTTCAAAGAGGGTGTCTTCCTTAAATGTGAGAATTTCTTCAATGGGGGTACCTATTTCTGCTTTGGTGTCAAGAATCATGATGCCCTCATGCTCATCGCTAATAGCCAATTCCCTTTCAGAGCAAATCATTCCACTAGATTCAACCCCTCTCAGTTTTGCCTGTTTAATTTTGAAATCACCATTATTAAGTGTAGCTCCCACTTTTGCTACGGGCACATGAATTCCACTTTTTACATTGGGGGCACCACAAACTATAGTGTAATTTTCTTCATCTCCAATATCCACCTCACATACAGATAATTTGTCCGCATTTTCATGGGGACCACATTCAATAACTTTTCCCAATACAATTCCAGTAAAACTTTTTCCCGTAATTTCATAAGAGGCTTCAAGACCTAATGCAGTAAGCGTATCAGAAATTTCTTCAGCAGTCCCGGATACATCCAAGTAATCTTTGAGCCAATTTAGGGAAACTTTCATCAGAATTGCCTCAAAAACCTAACATCACCACTATAGAAAAGACGAATATCCTGTACGCCATATTTCAGCATTGCCATGCGTTCAATTCCCATGCCAAATGCAAAACCTGTCCATTTTTCAGGGTCATAATTCACCGATTTATATACTTCAGGATCTACCATTCCACAGCCTAGAATTTCTAACCATCCTGTTTTTTTACAGATGCCACATCCTTTTCCTTTACAGAAAATACAAGAGACGTCCATCTCAGCGCTGGGCTCAGTAAATGGAAAATAACTGGGGCGAAAACGCGTCTTAACATTCTGGCCAAATAACTCTCTGGCAAAATAATCCAAGGTACCCTTTAATTCTGCAAAGGTTACTTTTGAATCCACATACAATCCTTCTATTTGGTGAAATAAACAATAGCTCCGAACACTCACATCTTCATTACGGTACACTCTCCCTGGGGCAATAATTCGCACCGGAGGCTCATGGTTTTCCATAAAATGAATTTGGGTGTCAGAGGTGTGGGTTCTCAGAAGCACATTATCTGTGATGTAGAAGGTATCCTGCATATCCCGGGCGGGATGATGCTTGGGAATATTTAATGCTTCAAAATTGTAGAAATCCGTATCAATTTCTGGTCCGTAGGCAATGGAAAAACCCAGGCGCAGGAAAATGGACTTTATCTCTTCCATCACCTGCGTTAGAGGATGAATACTGCCTACCGGAATTGGGTCTCCTGGAAGGGTATAATCAATATGGGGAGTTGCAGATTTACTACTGTCCGAAACAGTGGAGCTTATACCATCAATCTCAGCAGTAATATCAGATTTGAGTTCATTAAGAACCTGACCCATTTTTGGGCGTTCATCAGCAGCCACCGTACCCATTTGGATGAAAAGGCTGGCAACCAGTCCTTTCCGTCCCAGATATTTTATACGGATTTGATCTAAAGCACCATTTTCAGAGGACAGGCTTTCCAAGTCAGAACTGAATTCAGCCCTGACTTTCTGTATCTGATCAGTAATGGACACAGAAGCTATTTTACAGAGTCTACTACTGCTGCAAATCCCTCTGGATCATGTACAGCCATGTGGGCAAGGGTTTTTCGATTCAGTTCGATATCCTTCGCTTTCAAGGCTGAGATAAATTGTGAATAGGATAATCCATGCTGTCGCACAGCTGCATTAATTCTGACAATCCAAAGTCTGCGAAAATTTCGCTTATTTACTCTACGATACGCTTTTTGAACCGCATCTTTCGCCGATCTGAAGTTTGATTTTCTAGCACCATAATACCCTTTTGCCAATTTGACAATTTTACGGTGTCGCCGGTGTCTTGGTACTGTACTGTTTGCTCTAGGCATGATTCTCTCCTAATTTATTGAATCATTTTTCTGGTTCTACTCGTCATAGCCTTGCTAAGACAAGTGTCCTTACGGAGACGCCTCTTCCGCTTCGAACTTTTTTTTGTAGACAGGTGTCTATTCCCTGACTTATTGTAGGTTATTTTGCCCGTGCCTGTTTTTCTGAATCGCTTTGCAGCGCTTCTTTTTGTTTTCATTTTTGGCATCTTTTTACTCCTTTTATCTTGGGCTTAGTATGATTGACATTCGCCTACCTTCCATACTGGCAGCTTTATCAATTTTTGCAACATCTTCTAATATATCTGTCACGCGCTTCAACAGAGCAATTCCGGCTTCCTTCCGTGACATTTCCCGGCCTCTAAACATAACTGTAACTTTTAATTTTGCACCGGATGCTATAAATTTCTGTGCTTTATTTAGCTTTGTAAGCAAATCATGATCGCCGGTATTTGGTCTAATTCTGATTTCTTTAACCTGAACCACATGCTGCTTCTTTTTATTAATTTTTTTCTGCTTTTGAATCTCATACCGATATTTCCCGAAATCCAGTATTTTACATACTGGCGGATCTACTTTCTGAGCAATTTCAACTAAATCTAGTCCTGCTTGTTCGGCTTTATACAGAGCGTCCTTAATTGTAACAACTCCAGCCTGATTTCCCCCTTCGTCAATTAGCCTTACCCGTGGTACCCTAATATCTTCATTTATGCGGGGTTCGTTCTTATCTTTCGCTATACTAAGCCCTCCTTCTATTTATTATTTCTTCTACAATTTCCGGAATCAATTTATCTACAGATGTAGAACCTAGATCACCGGTATGGCGTCTTCTTACTGAAGCGCTGCCATCATTTTCTTCTTTTTCACCCACAATCAGCATAATGGGTATTTTATTAATCTCAGCATCCCGTATTTTAGCACCCATTTTTTCGCTTCTGCCATCAACAGACACCCTAATATCATTCTCGAAAAGTTTATTCTCTAATTCATTCGCATAGGATAAATACTTATCTGAAATAGGTAAAATTATCACCTGTTTTGGAGCCAGCCAAAGAGGGAAATCTCCCCCAAAATGTTCTAATAGGAATCCCACAAATCGTTCATGTGTACCCAGGGGAGCACGATGAATACAAAGCGGAGTCTGCTCCTTATTATTTTCATCTACATAAACCAAACCAAATCGCTTGGGAATTGCAAAGTCAACCTGGTTCGTAGCCAGGGTAAATTCTCTACCAATAGCACTCCACACCTGTACATCAATTTTGGGTCCATAAAAAGCTGCCTCACCAGAAATTTCTTCAAAAGGGATATTCCCCTCAATTAATGCTTCCCGGACTAATTTTTCTGTTTTAATCCATAATTCAGGTTCATCAACATATTTTTCACCCAAATTTTCAGGGTCATGTAAACTTAATCTCATTTTATATTTTTCAATTCCAAAAACATCAAAATAATATAAATACATATTGCAGACTTTAAGGAATTCTTCTTTAAACTGATCTTCTGTACAATAAATATGAGCATCATTCATCTGCATGGACCGTACCCGCATCAATCCAAATAACTGACCCGATTTTTCATAGCGGTAACAGGTACCATATTCAGCTAAACGAACAGGCATATCTCGATAACTTTTGGGTACCGCCGAGAAAATTTTATGATGATGAGGGCAATTCATTGGCTTCACGAAATACGAAATACCATCCACATCCATTGCGGGATACATGCTATCGCGGTAATGGTCCAAATGCCCTGATTTTTCGTACAGATCTCCTTTGGTTAAATGAGGTGTCCGAACACGGGAATATCCTGCTTTTCGTTCCGTTTCTTTTGCTAAATTTTCTAGCTCCTCAATTATTACAGTCCCATTGGGAAGCCACAGAGGCAACCCGGGACCTACTTCATCATCAAAAGTGTAGATTTCCAGTTCCCGGCCAAGTTTCCTATGGTCTCGTTTTTTGGCTTCTTCGAGATTAAAGAGAAATGTATTTAAATCCTCTTTTGTAAACCATGCTGTACCATAAATCCGCTGGAGCATTTTATTTTTTTCATCTCCACGCCAATATGCACCGGCACATGACAGCAGCTTAAAATGCTTTATTTTTCCAGTGGACGGTACATGAGGTCCCCTGCAGAGATCAATAAAATCACCTTGCTGATAAGCTGAAATTGTGTCCTCTTCAGGTATTTCTGAAATGATTTCGACTTTATAGTCTTCATTCCTCTCTTTAAATTTCTCTAAGGCATCATTTCGAGATAATTCCACTCGTTCAACTTTCATATTCTGCTTAGAAAATTCCTTCATCTTTTTCTCAATTTTATCAAGCTCTTCTTCATTGATGGAAACATCTACATCAATATCATAGTAATAACGGTCAGAAAGTGCCGGGCCAATTGCAATTTTTGCCTGTGGATATAATTCTTTAATTGCCTGAGCTAAAAGGTGAGCTGAACTGTGTAATAATATTTCATGAGCTTCAGGATTCTTATTGGTCAATATTTCCACATTGGTATTTTTCTCAATGGGAGCTTCTAAATCAACAATATCCCCATTTACCTTTGCAGCAATGGATGCCCGATACAAACCCTCTCCAATTGAGCGTGCCACATCGCCACTGGTAGAACCCTGTTCCACCTGCTTAACAGTATTGTCTGGTAATGTTATTTGAATTTCACTCATAATCAAAGTGGGCGACACAAGATTTGAACTTGTGACCTCCACGATGTCAACGTGGCGCTCTAACCAACTGAGCTAGCCGCCCTTTTCTTAATATATATATTGAAATACAGCCGAGAAATTTACAATGATGAAAGGATAATGACCATAGAATTATCTGAGGATATTTTTTATTCTGTAACAGGTTCTATTTCAACGGTTTCAGGCTCAGGTTCAAAAATATCGTAATACCTGTTCATATCAAGTAAAATTTCTGCTGCTTCTTGGTACACATTATCTTCAATTAAACTCACCCTAATTTTTTCCCGATTTCCTGATGCGACGAGGGACATTTCTCGAAGCAACCCATTTTTCACCCATTTAATGTTATTGGGATCCCAGTATTGTCCATTTCTTTTATTTTGATAATATTTATCTACTTTTCCTGTTAACTGCACGATTGCAGATTTTGATTTTTTCCAAAACATGAGTTTAGACAGAATAGATGTATTGGTCATTTTCTTTAAATCATCCTGAGAGCGGAGAGCAATTTTTAATTTATTTAAATTCTTTTCTCCGGGCAGTTTATAATTAATTTCATACTCCTTAAGAAAATTTTCAAAATCTCGGTAAATTTTATCTGTAATGATAATGGGAGATTCAATTTCATTCATGGGTACATATTCTGCTGCAAAAGTGAGAAAAACACCTTCCCTCCACAACCCTTGTACATAAGGGGGAAGGCTGGTTCGTTTAATTTCAACATCAGGGGTAATACCACCACCGCCCTTTACGATTCTGCCTCCTCTCGTAGTGAACAAGGAATCTTTTTTATCCAGACCGTCAGTTAAGAACCCATTATTGAGATAATCCTCTTTTTGAATGAGTCTACCAGATGGCGTGTAATATTTGGCAGTGGTAACTTTTAGGGTAGTTGTATCATTCAGATTATACATGCTTTGCACCAATCCTTTACCAAATGATTTCTCACCTACTATTACCCCGCGATCTAAATCTTGAATAACACCTGAAACAATTTCACTTGCTGATGCAGAACTGCGATTAATTAAAACTGCTATAGGAATATCTGGTGATAATTTTGGGGCTCGGCGAGAATTCATCTCCCGATTCGATTTTGGAATACGGCCTCTGGTATTTAACAAATTAATACCCCTATCGGTAAGTTTGTCCAATATGTTAATACTATTATTCAGTAATCCTCCTGAATTTCCTCTAAGGTCAATTACCAATCCCTTCAAATTTTCATCAATCAATTCCTGCAGCCCTGTGCCAAAATCTTTTGCTGTATTTTTTGAAAATTTGGTAATACGAATATATCCAATCCCATTTTCATCCACTCCCCAATAGGGTACATGTTTAATAATTATGTTGGCTCGTGTTAACTCAAAGGGTATTTTTATACGGGCTGAAGGTCGATAAATTGTTAAGACTACAACGGAGCCCAATTCGCCTTTTATTAATTTAGATGCATCCTTTAAGGACATCCCTTTTGTCTTCACAGAATCTATCATTAAAATCTGATCCCCGGAATGAATCCCTTCTGTATAAGCAGGGCTATCTTCAAATGGAGTCAACACCGTCAGAGTATCTCTTCTGAGACCAATCTGAATTCCAACTCCACCATATTTTCCTGTTCTCAGCATATCCAGCCTATCTTTACTGCTTCCACTGAGGAATCGGGTATAGGGGTCCAAAGGCTTCATCATCCCCTTAATACCAGCTTTGATGATTTCAGATTCATTTATGGAATCTACATAACTTGCCCGAACCCTATAAAAGGCTGTTTCCAGCATATCCAGATAATCCTGGGTATTTTGGTCATTACTAAATTCTAATTTATTAGTCTTTTTGGATGTTAATGGTTTCGACTCTTTCTTTTTGTTCTGTCCAATAACAGGAATTATAAAAATAAGTGTAAATATGAACCATTTTATCAGTTGCTGCATACCAATTCCCCTTTAAATCTTTTCATTATTAATTGGTTAATTTCTTTAAATACATTTTCTTGTGATTGCTCCCCGTTTATTAGGATACATCGGCTTTGATTTTGTTCCATAATTTGATGATACCCCTGGCGAATTTTTTGGAAAAAATCAATGCCTGCAGATTCCATTCGATCGGGTGCTTCAGCCTTCATTCTTTCAGAAGCTTTCTCAGGGTCAATATCCAATATAAAAGTTATATCGGGAGTCAGCCCTTCAGTGGCAATATTGTTTATCATCTCTAAATTTTTAATATTCAATCCCCTGCCATAGCCTTGATAGGCAATAGTGCTATCTGTAAATCTATCGCAAATCACACATTCACCTTTTGCAATGGCTGGTTTTATTTGTTCAACGGTCAATTGTGCCCGTGCTGCTGCAAATAATAGGCTTTCAGCATTGGAGTATAATTCTATATTATCTTTATCTAAAAGGATTTCCCGTATTTTTTCCGAAAGGCCAGTTCCACCAGGTTCTCTAAAAGTTTGATAAGTAATCCCCATTTTTTCAAATTCTGCTTCCAGTAATTGAATCTGGGTGGACTTACCTGAACCGTCAATTCCTTCAAATGTGATTAGTTTTCCAACTAACATTAATCCAGAGCGTATCCTTTTTTAGCAACCAAAACTACAAATTCTCCCTTTGGTTTTGAGTTTCCAAAATATTTTTCAGCTTCTTCCACAGTACCTAAAAATGATTCTTCATAAATTTTGGTTAATTCACGACAAACAGAAATAATACGATTTCCCCAATAACTATGTATATCTCTTAGTGTTTTAAGTATTTTATGAGGAGATTCGAAAATTACGACAGTTGCAGGCAAAGATTCTAATAATTCAAAGTGGGTCTTTCTGCCCTTTTTGGGCGGTAAAAATCCTTCAAAATAAAAATGATCTGTGGGAATTCCAGAAACAGAAAGTGCCGCAGTAACTGCTGAGGGACCAGGGATAGTTATTACTTTAATCCCCTCTTTTTTTGCCAGATTCACTACCCTATATCCCGGGTCACTAATGCAGGGTGTTCCTGCATCTGAAATAATTGCAATTGAATCTCCAGAATTTAATTTATTAACTAAATTTTTCGCCTGGTTAATTTCATTATTATCATGGTAGGCAATAAGGGGTGTGCCAATATTATAATGCCCTAATAACTTACGACTGGTACGGGTATCTTCGGCGGCAATGAGGTTCACTGCCTTTAGAGTTGTTTCAGCCCGGAAGGTTAAATCTGACAGATTTCCAATTGGAGTACCAACAACATAAAGTGTTCCAGCCACTTAATTCAAAGTGTCTTTTATTGTAGCATTAATTATCTCTAATGATGTTGTCAAATCTTCCTTGGTGACATTCAAATGAGGCCTAAAACGAATTGCATTATCACCGGATGGTAACATGAGCAACTTATTTTTCATCAGACCTCCAATTACTTTATCTCTTTCAGTTTGGGATGGTAAATCAAATGCTGCAAATAATCCCAATCCCCTTGGATTTGTAACATAGGCAGGGAATTCTTCAGCAAGATTCCCCAATTCACCCAATAGAAAATCTCCCATATTTTTCGCATTCTCAGGTAAATTTTCTTTCTCCATTATTTCCAATATAATATGGAAGCGAACCATATCGGCCAAGTTTCCACCAAAGGTTGAGTTAATCCTGCTGGACTCAGAAAATACATTATTTTCCACTTCTTCAACCCTGGGGCCAGCCAACAAACCACATACTTGAGTTTTCTTGCCAAATGAAATAATATCTGGTTTTACGGAAAAGTGCTGATGCGCCCACCATTTACCGGTAATGCCAATTCCAGTCTGCACTTCATCCATGATGAACAACATCTCATTTTCGTCACAAAGTTGGCGAAGTGCTACAAAAAACTCATCCCGAAAATGGTTATCACCCCCTTCACCTTGAATTGGCTCGATAATTAATGCCGCAACATCATCCTTGTTATTTGCAAGGGCTGTTTTGATCTGGTCAATTGCAATTCTTTCATTTTTTTCAACTTCCTGCAAAACGATATCGGTAATTGGAAATGACAGTTTTGGGATATCAATTCGAGGCCAGTCAAATTTAGGGAAATACATGGTTTTCCTTGGATCCGATGTATTGGTGAGTGAAAGCGTATAACCCGTTCTTCCATGGAATGCCTGCTTGAAATGAATAATTTTACCACCCTTCTCCCCTTTACCTTTTTCCATGTTCTTTCTAACTTTCCAGTCAAATGCCACTTTCAGAGCATTTTCAACTCCCAAGGCTCCACCTTCTATAAAAAATGCATGGGGAAGGTATTCGGGGATTGCGGTATTAGAAAATTTTTCAACGAATTCTGCATATTGAATATTATAAATATCTGATAACGTTGGTTTGTAAAGTGCCGCTGCAGTAAGCCGGTCTTTCCCTGCTTGAATATCCGGGTGATTATATCCAACAGCTCCGGATGCAAACATGGAAAACATATCTAGATATTCTGAGCCATCACGCTCATCAACCAACCAGGAACCATGACTTTTTTCCATATCCATCACCGGCTCATAACCATCAGCCAGGATGTGTTTGTCAAGAGTGGCTCTTACATTTTTTGAATCAATTGTCATTCTTACTTTTAACTCCCCTAAATTTCAATATCAAATTTAATACCCTGAGCCAGAGGTAATTCTGTGCTCCAATTCATAGTATTGGTTTGCCTCCGCATATAAACCTTCCAAGCATCTGACCCCGATTCTCTACCGCCACCGGTATCTTTTTCACCTCCAAATGCACCCCCAATTTCAGCGCCTGATGTACCAATATTTACATTTGCAATACCACAATCACTACCTTCATGGGAAAGAAAAGTTTCTGAATTCAAAACATTTATTGTAAATATGGCTGAAGATAACCCTTGTGGAACGCCATTATGTAATTGAATTGCTTCATCTAAAGTATCATAGGGAATAATGTATAAAATAGGGGCAAAGGTTTCCTCCTGTACAATTTTATAGCTATTTTCAGCTTTTACAATAGTTGGCAATACATAAAATCCATCGCCTGCAACAGCCTCACCACCACATAATATTTCTCCACCTTCCTGCTTTACTTGTTCTAGTGCCGATAAATAATCATCAACTGCACCTTGATCAATTAGGGGTCCCATTAATGTAGATTCATCTAAGGGATTTCCAATTTTAACCTGCGCATATGCTTTGGTTAATTTTTCCACCAATC